>Ga0075437_11569_pt1 | contig 10782 bp, 8 predicted proteins | sample MintriMetagenome_FD_74266 | JGI IMG/M metagenome (GOLD analysis project Ga0075437, IMG submission 74266) | Marine eukaryotic communities from Monterey Bay, USA to study complex ecological interactions - Minidiscus trioculatus and... | ecosystem: Environmental > Aquatic > Marine > Unclassified...
GTCCAAAGGGATAATCTACCCTATTTTCATAATATCTGTTTCCTGCTGCATCACAACCAATGTATGTACCCATTTTAAAAGGGTAGTCACCATTCTAAATTGTTATTGTGGATTAATTATTTGAAAGGAAGATATGTCGTGAGTACAATATAGTAGGAAGAACCATTAATTGCTTACACCAACAAACATCAAATTGCTTAAAGCACAAGCCCAAAAAATCAGTCTATCTTCATACTAAATATGCCTTGCCGCCAGCATACCCACAAACTAACAAATCCTCCAATTATAATATCATAATAATTCCATTAAGTCTAATCATCATCCATATGTATACTATATACCACTCACTCAAGCTGTTTATGTTGTATAGTTGAAAAAAATTGGAGGAATTTTTGAAACTTACAGTGTACATATGCTCAATTAACCCTTTCCATCCAACCCTATACTTCACAGCAGCCTGGACACTTCGTACAAAACCCAACACCATCCTGTATTTACGCTCTCTATGCGCCAGTCTTTGCCGTCTACAATTTGTAAATTATACGATACAGTAGCACTAGAGGTAGTAAGAAGGATACCGCAACACGGTATCCTTTGAAAAGGGCTAGGGACCACAACCACTTGATTTGGCTACTAAAAGTTGAAAAGTTGGTAGATGCAGTACATATGTAATGTTTCTCACTAATGTGGTTGTTAAAGTTACATCCAAAAGTGATATGTCTACTATTGATACACACAATTCTTCTTTGATACTAATAGCTCAATCAAGCAAGGCAAATTGCTCGATGATGGATAGACACTCGACATAAACATAAGTACGATACTCCCAAATTTCAAAGCTGCTACTGATCATCCAACAACCTGTTATCTATCATGCAATATGTAACTGTCTTTTGTGCATCTGCTGAAGCCCCCATTGGATTATAAGCTGCTGTTTGTTGTTGATACCCTTGAGGCATATTACCAGCACCCTGTTGCTTCTGTTGCTGCTGCATCACTCGAACAGTGCCATTCCCATTGGAAGGCAGCCGATCATAGCCGTCAACCTGCCTTCTCTTCTTGTATACTACCATTCCAACGAATACTATAAAAGCTAGTGCTGCAAACCCAAACATGGCTGAGCCACTTGGCGTTAGATTCAGCATATCAACTTCGAGATCCTCAGCTTGCGGAGGATTGTCATCAAATCCTGCATGGCTTAAGCACATGGGCCCTGTAAAGTTCGCTTCACAAATACAGTAATGCCCAGCAGAACAACTACCCTTTGATGGGTGTCCGCAGTCTTTGTTCTTCGTACAATAGCCACCTCCACGTTGAATAGGCTGCAGAGGTTCCTTCTGACCAGCCTCTGTATTTGAATAATCCTTCTTGTGACCCATGATATACTTGGCAGTAGGCCTAGCCTTAGTGGAGCAACCAAGAACATGCTTAGAATCACTCTTTGCCTGATATGCTCTAACGTAATCAATCTCAAAAGAGGCAGGTAAGTTCTCACAGAACCCATCCGGTAATCCACAGCTGCATTCTGGGTTTCCACATTCATAACATTTACAATTGCATCCACTGGGACAAGGCTTTGGGAACCCCCACGAGGAGGCAACTGCAGTATTCATAAGAAGGTACATAGGTTCACTAGGGATTTCAGTTTTAGAAAGTCCAAGACTGTCGCCCTTGATACCATAAAGAAACTTTCCATCAAGGTACCATTTGAGGTATCCTCCTTTCCCATCCGCATGGGGTGGTTCCCACTCGACACGATACTTATGATGATGTTGGAAGAAGTCTTTTGTTATATGTGTATTGGCAGAGATAGCATCTGATTGATATGTCATTGTTTTCTTTGGAGTGTGCTCAAGCAATACTCCATAGAAGAATGGATTCAACTGGGTGTTGTTTGACCCATACTCTAACCCTTTGTACCATTTACCCTGATACAGATAGGTTATAACTTTTAGTATACAGTAGACTGCAAACACCAAATACAAATAGAGTATCAGCTTACCTTCTTGGGTTTATGCCCCAACTCTGGTCTCATTCCCTCCAATCCCGGTGCAACCTGCAAACTAGTACTAAAGTATGGTCGTGTTATATTCGTAGCCGGTAGCTTATCACCATTCCCCATCATTGCTTCTAATATATCAATCTCTGGACTACCCCTCCCAAGACCTGGCTTCATCCCAAAGTGCCCAACATTAGAACATCCCGATATAGTTTGTGAGTGTCGATTCTTCTCATTACATTCACTTAAACTGTATGGCCAAATAAAGTTCGATGATCCGACATATGTAGCACGGGCTAAGTTACCAAGCATCCAAAGTGCAGGCCATAATCCACCAGTCTTTGGATCACCGGGTAACTTGGCACTGAATTCAATAATACCACCAGTCATACAGAACTTATTCCAACCTTGAACCATACCCGTTTGGAAATGCTTAGCATCGGTATAGTATGTATGTTTATCTTCATTAAAAGCTTTGTATTTATTGTCTTTTATCACTGTACTTATGTTTAGTACTCCGTTCGTTGTTTTGACGTTTTGGGGACGGTAGAAATGTAATGCCTCATTTGTGTCTAGTGTTTTGAAAAGTTATCATTGCAATGAGGAGAAATATAAGCATAAGATATGTTCAAGAAGTGAATATACTACACAAACATGAGAATTACTCACAATCGTTCTTATCAATAGCTGTCCATCTAGGATCGGAACCGTCTTCAAAGGAGCGACCATCCTGTTCAAACTCGTCGGAGAAAACCTAAGTGTGCAAAAATATGACATAAGATGTGAACAAATTATATATGATATCAATATCAGGGCAAAGCAACGAGTGGAGATACTTACCAACTCATATTCTCTCGTATCCTCAGGGAAATTGGATTGTATACTTAGGTACTTCTCAGGTGTATCTGGGTCTACCCAACCAGCATTGCATTGGGTATATCTTGTATTGAATAATGTTGCAAGAGAGTATATACATATCAGCGTTGATGCTGTTGTTTTTACTGATGACCGACGCCACATCATAATAATTGTTAAAATTATTGTATTTATCAGCTTTATACTATATCCAACGCCCTTCCTATGTACACCAATGAACAATAGCCTACCAAAGTCAATATTGAGTTGAGGAATGCAACACAAAGCAATCGTCAGTCATCACCTCATGAATAAAATAAATATTTAGCGACGAAACGCTCACTTATTAACTCTAACTGTAACTGTGTTGACAATCTCCTCTCCTTATATCCCCCAACTACGCATCCTAAACAATTATGATCTCTCTAATACTCAACCTCGTTGCATCACTATTATGCATACAATATGCACATTCATTTTCATCACCAGCGGCGGCGGTATCACCGATTTATGAGACAATTCAAAGCTCGACTTTTCTAGATACAAATGGGGACGAAATAAAATTATCATCGGCTGACTCAAACAACAACAAGAAGCTCGTAGTAATCCTTCCTCAACTTGGTGAATTCGATAGTAGTGAGGTAAATTGGTATATACTATGTATATTTATGTATAGCTCATTTATTTATATTGTATGAGTCTAACCAAAATTTTCTCTTAAATACAAATCATAGTATTGTGAGTTCCTAATTTCAGCCGAAGATGCATTGCGCCAGTCTGGCATAGACCTGCAAGTAATTGGTATAGGCAACACAGAATGTGCTCAAAACTTTTGTGATTTTACTGGGCTTTCACCATCAAAGTTATCTCTGGATCCAGATGGAGAGATACACAAGAAGTTAAATCTACATGCTGGTCCAAATTTTAGTATTCCAGATAGTGTATCAGATGACGTATTAAAGTTCTTTTTGAGACAATTACCTGGCGGTATACCATCAGACGAATCACAGCTTCGGCCAGTAGCTACCGCATGGCTTAACTATAATGCAATGTGCGCTGGCATAGGTGCGCCAGGAACATTAAGAGAGATACTGCGAGGCTATTTTGGAGATAAGAAAGCTCCTGAAAGATTTCGAGATGATGATGTAGTGAAGGCAGGATTTATTGAGATTGGGCCTGGAGTCGGGCCTACTAAAATTGGTCCTTTGTCATACAATCAATGGTTTTCAGATGAGAATGGTTATCAACGTCCAGTCGAATTGGCTACTGTAAGATTAAAGAATATGGTTGAGGTGCTCACGAAGTGGGATAAGTATGTGAGCAATTACCAGACAATCCCTCTCCGTGGCGCGACATATCTATTTGATGAAGAAGGGAACGAGCTCTATGCTTACAAGTCAAAGGGAGTATTGACTTATTCAGAAACCATGCCTCGACCACTGACTTTCTTATCTCCATACATCGGCAAAGAGGTAGCCTTGAACCCATTACAGCTTCCTGATACTGGCGGGGGAGATTTAGTTCGAGGCAGAGGTATATTAAAGCCAGCAGGCAAAGCGATGCAGCTACTATCATTCTTGTTTAAACTCGAGAACAAACTACAAGCAAAAGTATTTGGTGCTGATGACTCTGACTATGCCGCAGCCAAACAAGATATTGAAGATGCGATATCAAAGAACAAAGTTGTCATCTACACTTACAAGCTATCCCCATTCAGTAGTGAAACTTGCGGTGTGCTTGGTGAAGCGGGAGTCGACTATGAGAATGTAGAAGTAGGTTTGGAATGGTTTCTATTGGACAAAGAGAAAAGTACAATTCGAGCCCAGCTGTTGGAAATGACAGGACAGTCTAGCTTACCTCATGTATTTATCAACGGAGAGTGAGTACTACTTGTATCTTATTGTATGTTCTTCAACTATAAACATATGTACTTACTAACCATATCAATTAGACATGTTGGTGGTTTGTTCACTGGCAACGCTAAGTATCCTGGACTTGCTGGGCTAAAAGAGTCGGGAGAGTTATTGAAAATGCTTGACAACTGAGCCTAAGCTGATCGGCAAGTTCTATGCGGGGTATCCTAGGATACCTTTGGTTTAGTATGGGGGTAGGAGAGTACAGATACAACATACTCTAAGTCCAAACTACTTCTCTCTAAAGCATTGCATTGCATTACATTACATATAGTACCCTAAGTAGCGTTCTTCCCCGTTTCTAATGTACACACGGTCGTACAGGAATTATACCAACTCACGTTCTACTCCATCCTTCTTCTTCCTGCTCCCTCCACTTTTACTACTACTCTGACGTCGAGATGCTTTCTTCTTCCTTCCTGAACGACTACCACCCCCCTGAGCACAATCGGGACATTCCTGAAGAATCTTGAATCCTCCCATCATCTTCTTTTGTGCAATCTGAACACTAGGATGACGGCAGCAGTATCCATCTCCATCAAAGGGCATTTCACCGTAACGTCCTGATGTGGTTGACTTACCAGATACACCACTACGAGTTGAGCTTGCAGTACTCTTGACAGAACGAGTACTTTGCCTCGATAGAGTAGATATGGTACTCTTCTTAGAATAAACTGATACACTATCCGAGATTCCAACATCAGTACCTTTATCATCACATTCTGAAGAAGAAGGAGATTTTGCTAGCTTCCATCTACTACTGAATCTCTTTGCAACTTGAATGGCAGTGCCTCCACTCGAAGTCTTATCCCCAGTACTTATACACTTAACAACACTAGTGATAGGAGTATTATCATCATCATCACACTTCTCTTCCATACACTTTGGACAGGCAGCTTGTAATACCTTCCACCCTCCCGTCATCTTCCTTGATGCAAGTTGAACATTCTTATGATAATGACATCGTCCTTTAGTATCAAACGGTGTATCGTATTCATACTTTTTACGAAGCGGCTTAGAACCAGTATTACTAGTATCTGTCCGGTTGTAGCTTCTTCGTTCTCTTGACTTGGAACGTCCCATTGATTGAGAACGAGATTGAGAACGTGATAATGACTTGTCTCTACCCCGAGATTGTGATCGTCCACTAGTACGCTGCTCACTACTAGTACTAGTTGAACGTGGTTCACGAGATTTGCTCCGACTACGACTTGGATCATAATGAACACGTCCAGTACGAACCTTTCCTCCGCCAAGAGATGTACTCTTCTTATTGATATGACTACCTTTTAAACATGAAGGGCATGATGGTTTGATTTCCTTGTATATCAATTGATTATTTTCATCTTTCTTTGGCGTTGCTAGTTGGATGTCATGATGTTTGATACAATATCCTGATTTGTTGAACTTTCCTTTGGGGAATGCTGGTTTGCTCGATGACGATGACGACCTTGGTTTGCTGCCTTTACTTTTAGGCGGCGGCGGTGGTGGAGGGGGTGGAATGATTTCAATCTTCGTTCCGTTGCACATGTTATATAATTTGCAATAGTATGATAAATCGATATCAGTATTGATGTATGCTTTTGGTACCTAGACGATGGTGAGAGATGATTATGATGATGTCGTTGTGTATCTTTGATGTGTCGATGTAGTAATCTTAGTATATGATACCAATCGTTGATCTGTGATACTACTTTGGTGACGATATGATAAATTATGTGATCATCTAAGTACATTAGCAGGATGGATGGAGCCGCTTATCGTGTCTATTGATCGTAATGATGAGGTGTTAGGGATAGACTCTCATGTAATCGTTTTTGCAGAGAGGCAAAATTTGCAAGCCCAGTGAGTACCGGTTGAGAACTGTGACATTTGCTTCAGCCCTTTCATATGAAGAGAAGAGACCTCTAATGAATATTCATATATCTCTAGTACTCTACCTTTAATCTACATCATACCATGGGAATAGAATCATTCAAAGTGCGGAGGTCATTTGAGTTTTGAGTATCTCATATTCATATCAGTGCTACTAAACTATAACTTTATTCTACACTATTAGAACTTATACCGAACAAAGCAACACCCTGATACTCATACAAATATCTAGCATAGTCGTACAATTGCATATCCATGATATTCTTCTCCATCAATGCCAACACTGCCTCATTCTCGTTAGGCATCTCAACCTTGTTGTAGTACCGTTCCATGATGCCATCTATCTCGTTCTGTTGGCATCTTTGTACTTCTACACCAGAGTTCAAAGCATTGAAACCAAAGAATGTTTCAAATCTCTTTATTGAGTCTTCTATTTCATCAAACAAACCAATGATAAACTTTTGTTTGAGTACTTTCTTTGCCAATGTTAGGTCACTCTTGGTAAGGATTTCATCCTTGTCGGTCTTGTAGGACATGGTCCTCGTCAAAATGTTGTCTTCTAGGTATCCTGTGGTGTATGATTGTAAGGAGGAGCAGAGCAATGTTAGAAGTACTGTAGAGATAGATGCAAATAACATTAGCACATATCATGTGAAACTTACCGCTCTTGGCAAAGGTACTCAAAGTCATGGTCTTTACATTCTCATCCATAACCCTCATCCATTCATATTTGGCTAAAGCACGATGTAAAGGGTTACGTATCATGACCACGGGACGGCCATATACTCCATTATTAACAAATAGTCGTGACATATCAGTAAGACTGGTTGTATGTACAACATCGACTGTACCAGCAGATAGTAAGTCTTGTGATATAGCACGATCCAAGCCTTGGGAAGTTGAACAGTCCACATTAACAAAAGTGGAGAGGTCAACAACTTCAGTACTTAGGGGTGGGTTAAATGATAGAGGATAGGAACGAGGAGGCTCTTCAACTTGATTGACTTCTTGGGAAACAAAATTTTCTTCCTCTACTAATGTCAATAAAGATCGTCTCCCCTCATTAGTACTCTCGTCGCCTTTCCCAATAAGTGCATCATGTTCTCTTGATAAGATATCATCTCCTTCATTTGAGCATTGGACCAATTGATAACAAACACCAAGTATCTTCTTTTGAACATTTGAATCATGATCAAGATCGGGTACACCAAACGGTATACTCATCACGACGGGCATTTCACTTGTTGGATTGTATGGCAAGATTGACAAATCAACAAATGCACCATCAATCTCTCGTGAGAGGAACACAATTGGGTCACTGGCATCGTCGGCGGGAGGGGTGTAGGATGTTAATGGCGTTGATGTCATTACACTCATTGTGTTGTAGTCAAGCGGTGGATACAACCCAGGTTCTTTAATGCTTCGAGTTACTTGTCCTCCCATTGTTTTGTATGTTTCCATACCCCCTTCGGGTGGTGAGGTATTATATCCACCACCACCACTGCTTGAGGCATCAGAAGCCAACGGGGCATAACCCTGATCTTCAATAAGATTATCATGGTTGATGGTATACGACCCGTCTTCATGTACGGCTAACTTTTCAATAGCACCTGACCTTGCTACTTGGATAGCTTGACCTTGGGGACCATAATGATACGGATTATTATTGTTCGGATGAACTAGCTGTTGACGACGGTTTCCAGAGGTTAATCCACCAGACCCGCCACCGAATTGTCCGGGCGTGACGTAAATATATTCCCCATTGTTCGTAGTACGAGATGGGGCAGATCTACTACTAACAGGTATTCTACGATCCTTCAAGGACGTAAAACTTAATACTAACCCCGTCAAGGCTAGTACAACCGCTGCACATATTGTTATAATTGTATATAACTTACGCTTTTTATGAAAGGGCGAATCGTACTCATCATATCTTCCTTGCAACAGTGTCAATTGATCTTTATTCTCATCATGGGGGAGATTAGCAGTTGGATCTTCGGTATTCTTCTTTGGATGATATCGATTACCATTCTCGTCATAGAGCCATTCATCTGGGACTGTCTGCCCCTCATACGAGCTGGGTGTTATAGTAACAACCTCATCCGCATCGATAATTATATTTGTGTTTTGGTAATTTGTTACATTAATCTCTTCACATGATTGAGGTGTGTGTGTCGCTAGTCGGGTATTATCATAAACTGTTGATGATTGATCTGCTGTTTCTTCGTCATAATTGAATGACACTTGACTTCTTACACTATTACCGTGATAACTACTAGCCACACTGCCACCCGTTTGTTGTTGATATTGCTGTTGATTCGAATGTATACTATTGCTACTCTCATTGAATGCATGAGAACTTTGGTTATGCAACTGTTCAAGATCAACCGATGGTGGATGACTGCTTTCATCCATCTGGTCATTCTCCTCGGCAATAGTATCAAAGCCACCACCGAATCCAGCGGATAACTTTGTAGAATTTCGTAACCAATCAGCATCAGTCATTACACTCACATCATCATTAGTACCAGCGTTTAGGACCGAGCCTATACGTTCATTACCTTGATCCATACTTGATAACGATACAAATGTGAAAATTTGTGACCTTTGTAGTGTTAGCTTTGCAATTGTATATCACGCTTGGTCTCTGTTATTATATCAACGATTACTGCTTCTACTTAATGCGGTACTATTCTTCTTCTATCGACCAAAGAGAGAGCTGCAATATCACGGCGATGCCGCTGCTATTATTTCACCGCCAGCAAATGACTCCGTCCCGTGACACCAATAAAAGATACCGCTGTACAACCACCAATTGGTACCAAAGTTACCAAAGCTGATATGTATTCGTTCTCGTAAGGTTATACTGAATCAATCAAGTACTTGCTCTAAGCGTCTTCTCTCCAGCAATGGGTATCAATCTCATATGTACAAGCAAAAGTTAAGTGGTATCCTTGAGCAACGGGGATGGCGGAGCCGTGCAAAGCGAGGGGATTACTTGGTGGAGAGCGAGATGAAGTGAAGCTATTCAGCTCCTGGAGATAAAGTTATGATGACGAGAATATGGTGTATCCACGCCGTGATATTTAAAGATGATTAGACTTACATATAGAAATATAGATAGTAGATACACCTCGAAGATCTCCAAGTATCCTCTCTCCTCAAATTATCATCTTCCCTCTGCTGCCCTGTCACTTGCCTCACATTCCTTCTACTCCTTCTTCTGGGATCTTTCAAGCTGTTTATACTTGATCAATGTAGCAGCATCTACATCGACATCTCTCTTCTCAATTTGATGTTGAGGAGGAGATATGAGAGTAGACAGTGCTACCTTGTCTTTGATTGATGAAACTTGAGCATTCGTTTCTGACTGAAGAGATGATAGACGTGACTTCATCTTTTGAAGAACATCACTGATTAGAGGTCCTTCTTCTTCTTGGGACGTGGAAGACGATTGTGGTGTAGTAGACGAAGGTATTGGTACATTATGAAATCCTGCTGCACGGAGTTGAATGAATGTACGTTGATCAAGTGTCAAGGCGGATACATCCACTCTTGAACCATCATCATCTTGAGAGGTCATCGATGACTTGATCTTGTTGGGACTACTTCGTTCTTCTGAATAGGATGGAAGGTTGGCAATGTCATCATCATCGTCTTCACTGCCACTCCCGTCATCTACCTCAACTAATAAGGATTGCAACCGATCAAACAAGGGAGCTTCTTCTTCTTCTTCCTTGGTCTTCTTGGTACTCGTCGATGACGAGACCCTATCCATTGCACCCCAACTATCACAATCAAACAATTTATCATTCCGTCCAACATCTACTACATCCTCTGAAGACTGTTCAACAATACCCTCCATTCCATACTGTACATCGGTAGCATTACGTATAGTATCAAAGTAATTTGTTTTATTCATATAATTCCATAATCCGATAGTATTACAGGAATCTGGTACAATATCTACATCTTCTTCAACTATAGATTGTAATTCTTTAATTTGTTCATCAATCTCTTTCATCTTTGTGGATGACTCGTATGACTTGCCAGTAGTACGTGCCTTCTCAAGACGTTGTAATGATGATGCAATTTCATTAGCAAGTATAGTACGCTTATCAGATGGTAATGTCTTGGGAA
>Ga0075437_13638_pt1 | contig 10780 bp, 7 predicted proteins | sample MintriMetagenome_FD_74266 | JGI IMG/M metagenome (GOLD analysis project Ga0075437, IMG submission 74266) | Marine eukaryotic communities from Monterey Bay, USA to study complex ecological interactions - Minidiscus trioculatus and... | ecosystem: Environmental > Aquatic > Marine > Unclassified...
CCGCAGCGTCATCTGGAGCAATGTCTTCTTCTTCTTCACTGTGATTTGTTGGAATTAAGTTCAATCCGGGAGGGGGTCTCATCATCGACCCCTCAAAACCTACTTGTGATAATGATTGATGTAGTATATCTGTCTCCCAGCGCAATTTGACATCACAATTAGCATGAAGCATAGTCTCCCCACTTCCTTTAGATATCACAATAGTTGTCCATTGAGGCTTTTGTAGCTTGGAAAGAAGATATGCATAATCCACGTCTCCGGTTATGAAACATAGAGTAGCACCATCAAGATGTAAATAAGCAAACTCCATCGCATCAACAATAATCATCTTATCTGCGACTTCCTTGCGGCCAAGGTGAGGCGAATCGACCAAGTTACACCCCGACAGATGCAACTCAGATCGTTTTTCTTCGGGAATTTGACCTAAAGAAACACTTGCATATGCACGAAACTGCTTCACTTGCCCATAAGGTTCAACGGCAGCCTTGATTTGTGATACTGCATGAGCAGCACTTGTTTGGCTTGGAATTGCCACGTTCTCGATATCCCATAGAACCATCAACGGTCTACTTCGACGTTGAACAACCTCACTCATTACTCGGCATATATCCCGTGCAGATAGACGAGGGATTCCCCCGTCTACAAGATCATCAAGTGTTGCTTCGCTGTTTCCACTAAAAGTATCCCATGATGCACCCAATTCAATTATCTTCTCAGACCATTTTTGAACAATGCTTGGAAGAGACCCTGTATTGGATTGAAGCCAATCCTCCAAGGTCTCCATGATGATCAATTGGGCTGCCTGTTAATTAGTGCTGATTGGTCTGTTAAGGTTGTTGTTCTTACGTTGTACCTCTCAACTCTCTCAACTTACTATCGTACCACACACTCAATCTTGTGAATTTTTCACTTAGTCGACTGCCAGACGTTAATGAATCACACGGGTATGCTTCAAGTTTGAGTTAGTAGTTTGTGTATTGTATTGTTTGGAAGTCACCAAGTTTCCTCCAAGAATCTATTGTAATATAAGCTCAATCTAGTGCAGGACTTGCTAGCTTTCTTTCTCCTTTGCAATTCTGACACCATTGTGATCTAAAACATACTCAACAATCATATCGGGACTTTCGCCAGATCGAATATCACCTCGTAATAGAGAGTGTTCGTCACAGACTATCCGTGTTATTAAAGACTTTTATTCTCCAATTGCTTGTTACTCGTAAGAGAATTGTGATAATAATATGATATCACCATGTATTCTACCCAAGAATTTAGTGCTGGTGCATAATTGCAGATAATTGCAATACCACAAGTATGGTCCTTGATGTCTACTGACTAATGAAATTATCTAAGTAGCAGAGCATCTCTATACATACCAATAACAGCATCGCATCGATAAATCTCTAAAGAGAAGATCAGCGTTCCCCCATCGACCAATGGTGGAGGTGAATAATTAATTTGCAAAGTGTTATTCATTCATGAGCTCAATCTAAGTTGTAAGCTGGTTTTATTGTTGGTTACAAGTACATAGTGCATCATTCTAATTACTAGGATTAATTGAGAGGCAATTGTTAGTACTGTTGGGATGTAGGTTTTGTGTTGAAGTAAAATATAATATCTATAGGTACACTCAGCACTCAGCACTTTTTCTGTTGTACTCTGTGTGTTTCAAGCCGCCGCTGCCATATAAAAATAATACAGAGACACCCTATATATTGATATTGTATTACCAAAGGCTAATATGACAATAAAGGTAACCGAGGACTCCTCTCGATAAGAAGGCATGTATCGTATCACAAATCACAACCTGCAAGAGGGTGGATTTTGGGGATACCGTCAAAGGATACCATTTGCGTCACGAAAACGTCACGATGCGTTACGATGCGTCACGATGCGTCACGAGCGTCACCTTAGCGTCTTCCTGCGTCACGAGCGTCACGATAGCGTCACGAGCGTCACGTGCGTTACGACAAATAGCGTCACGCGAGACATAACAAGCGTCACGAAGTCAAATAGAGGCACTGAGGCAAAGCAAAGAGATATAGAATATTATATGTAAACTGGTTTTTAGTTCTAATGGATATTAATCTTATCAATTTGCAACAACAGCATTCATTGTTCTTTCGAGGAACCTCATATTATGATGATGCCTCAGATTGTGAATCTGCTGAATCAATTACCGACATCAACCAAGATGAAGAAGAATATTATGAGGGGTCTTTGCCAACACACTTTATGGGTACATACATCAATCGTCCTTCAAGCGGCATTGCACAGGATATACATGGTAGCTCATCAAATGAAGATGAAGTTATAGAAGTAGTAGAAGAAGATATAGAAGTAGAAGAAGATGCAACTTCTTTGCCGCCATTGCAAATCAATACAGCGTTGGATACAGATACAGATAACAACCACCCCCCTACTCCATGGAGGACAAGCAAAGCAAAACTAGGAATTATCAAAGAGTTAAAGGATCCTTCATCCGATATACATTTGCTTATTGGATTTTACACTGTCGATGATTTTAGCCAGGTGAACTTCAAAATGATACGTGAGAAATATACAAACAACAAGTACAAAGCAGATCGCTTTAGAGAGAATATGAAGCGGCTTCTGAAAAACCTGCTTACCTCTACAGGTCCATTTGCTCCTGAAATAATCAATGTTAATGAAGTTGTGCCGTGGTATACTAGTGTAAGCAATGTGAGCCCTGCATATTCATTGCTGTTTGGGCTATATATGGATCAATTAAAGTGTCGTATTATCAACGCTATGACCGACGAAGAGGTATGGCAATCCTCTCCTCACTTCCAACAATATGATCTCGAAAAGTTTATTACATATAACAAAAATATGAAGAAGCTCACGAACAAGAGAAAGAGTCTAATACAGGAAGAAGAAGAATCCTTCAGAAGGGATATGCTCAAGTTACCAGAAAAGTTAGAGACTAGTAGAGGACTGCCTTTTTGGAATAGACATCAAGCTTCAGATCTACTTCACCAAGATGTAATAGATGGAGTTGCGAGTAGAATGAAGCCAAAAGATTTATGGATGTCACGGATTGAATACCAAGATTTTCCTCTCTCTGTGTTTCGTAAACACATATATCAAGAGAAGACACGACAACTTGCAGCACCATATTGGCAATATAAACGCAATAATAATGCAAAGAAAAGGTTTGAGGAGACAGAAGAGATGATGAAACAATGGCATAATGAGCAATTTGATAAGAGTATGGAAGGCTTAGTTGCAGACTGGGAGGGAATTTAGATGTGTTATCAACTATAGATGTTTTAGGTGTAAATTAAGCTGTCATATAACAAGAATACAGTCTATATAACATGTATATCATCTCTTTACTTTATAATTACACTACATCAAACGGTTCATGACCTTGGTCATAATCTGTTTGAACAATACCAGCAACAGCCTCGACAGCCATCTTGTGGAGACGCATCCTATCCTCAGTACCAACTCCATGCCTGAACCTGTGACCAAGTATATTGAAGCTTTTGAGCCTCCAATGAAATGTTTCTTGGCGGTTCTTTGCTCGTGCCAAGAACTCTTTGAACTCAGAAGAATGCTCATCTCTTGTTACTACAATTTTACTTGGCTCCCCAGAATAGCCAGCATCACCAATTAACTTCTCATTCTCTCCTAACTGGAAGTACAGCGCAGATTGATCCCTATCTTCTAACCTTGAACCAGGATCTCCTCCTCGAAAAACTGTGATGTCATGAATAGATGCAGGGAATGGACCACGCATCCAAACAATCCTTGGTTCACGAGTTGCTAAACCAAATTCCCATTTTAACCCACAAGAATGTGACTTGGGATCATACCATATAGTACTGGGATCTTGCCGCATCTCATTTGTTGGAAAGGTTGCACAATCTACAGTACGTCCAAGCTCAACGTCATCATTCAATTGAAACACAATTTTGCCTCTTCCAATTTCAGCCATCATCAATCCATATTTAATTACTACTTCACCTATTGTTTCTTCGCAGTAATTCCACCTACCACTTAATACTGAATATGTATCATAACCGAATAACCAATTCATTGTTAATAGACAGTATTTGTAGGTGATATCAGGGTATTCGTCTTTCATACATTCGATGTATGGAGCAACTGTTGTAGGCTCGACGCCATAGAATGCCTTGAATCGATTGATGTTTCGCTGCAAATTGTTTCTCTGCTGCCTTTCTGGTCCAAATCCTGCATAAATGAGACCATTATATAGTATTTCATCAGGAGTAGGGAGATCGGCAGTCACCCGATCAAAAGCAGTAGTCGGCTGTTGATGAACGTGGAGTGCTCGATTCACATGATGTTGAGGATTGATAATCAATGGTACTGGACCAACGACAGAAGAAGCTCTAGACAAACCAGAGACATTGGATAAACTGCTTAAAGTAGCATTTGATGAATGAGAGTAATCACCAGAGTAGACAGTAGTTCTACTCAAACTACTAGACGCCGCCAATACATAATTTTCATGCTCTTGATTTTGTAATTGAGATTCCTCGTCATCATCCTGTTGCCATCCTTGTTGCAATTGAACTTGCATCAGTGCCCAATTGTCCATATTGTCTGCTTAAAAGTAATAGTTAGTAGTGTAGTTGTAGTAGAATGGAAAGAGGAGAGGAAAGATTGACTTGTTATGATTTTCGTTGGTGGTGGTCTTTACAAGAAAGTGAGTCGAGCATATATACAACAAAATTTGAGCGAACAGGCATGTTCGACTGAGCGTGGTGGCGTGAACTCCTCTCATTATTTAGACAAGTCAACACTGTAAGTTCATTTTATTTGTTCTATTTGTTATATCACTACACTATTGCAATATGAGTGCCTCCTCTAAAAGCAAGGATGGATTCCTAAGACAACCTCGATATTGCTCGGATGGTCTGACGGCCGATCACATTGCTCTTGCTCAACATGTTGCTGTAAACGGCACCGATCAAGATTGGTCTGATCTTCTTGATTCAATTACACATATTTCTAACCACTCTCTTGCTTATCCTATCAAAAACCGTGGCTACCTCCGAAGTAAGAAGAGAAACTGGATAGATCAATTTGCAAAGGGCAAACTTACTCTTCCGACACTCGATATTGACAACCTTCACCTGAAATTCAACGAAGACGATATCATCACCAAGTTCTATAACCTCTCTGAAGATATGCCATCATCATCGTCGAATACTTCCCATCGTGGTGCAAACATGGAGCCTACTGCTAGGAGGCAAACACGAACGTCAGCTAATGCAGCAGCATCTTCTACCAGCGGCAACTGTGATGCCTCCTACACCAACGCAACTGCCGGTGCCAATAATGCCGCCGCCAATAATGCCGCCGCTAGTACTACCGATGTTGCTGTGTATGATGATAGTGTTATCCGTGACCTTTGTCAATTGTTGGTTACTATCGGTGGCGAAAATGAGAATGGACTCCTTGCAATAATCCGTGATTGGCTTCCAAATGATGGAAACAACTTTCTCTCCTCCACCCAAACACGTTGTCTTGTGATTGCAAAGAAGGTCAAGGACAAGAAGGATGGTGAACATTATGGTCTTCACCTCCACAATGTGAAGCAGAAGGATGGCGTCTTCTGCAGTGATAAGTTGAAGCTTGTATCCCCCAACGCGGCACGTAGTGATCTCAAGAGGGCTGGTCGGTTGGTAGCTGCATTGGCAAAGGCCGAAAAGATTCAGAACCCCATCACTGATGCCGATATTCGTCGTAATGAAATCGTGGACAAAAACACCGCGAGAACTTTGGAAATGATGCGTAATCAATTCTACACAGCCTACGGTCCCTCTTTCTCAAAAGAGAATGGAGCTCCCATCACCAGTAAAAAGTCGTATGCTACACCCATCGATGATAAAAAAAACAATGGTACTCGTTTCCTTGTTCACACCGGCTACTTCAATGGAGGACCTACTGATCGTCCTACAAACCCTGCCGAGTTTCGTAAGAAGGTGGTTGATCTTGATGTAGATGTATACGTCATTTGGTTTTTGCCAATTTTGGAGCAAGGTATCCTTCCCCCGATTACTCCCTCCAAGAAGGATGCTCCTATTACGGCAAATGTAGCCGAGGTCGATGAGTTGTTAAATAAGTTGAATTTTGAAGGTTAGATCATGTTGTTTTAGTTGGTTTGTTGTGTTGTTGTGTGATAAGATTGCGGTTATGTATTGATAGAGATTAAGCTAATGTGGAGACTGACAGTTCTTTTCTCTTTGTGTCTTATTTTAATTAGGTGTCGATGAGAGTTCATCTGCTGCTGCTGACGATGGAAGTGTGTCATCATCATCATCGTCGTCATTATCTCCCTCCTCTTCCACTTCTAACAATACCTCTACTGATGAAAACACTGAAGGAGGAGATGAAGATACTCAAGATGAAGATACATCTGTCGAGTTTAGTGTTGATGAAAACACTGAAGGAGGAGATGAAGAAGATACATCTGTCGAGTTTAGTGTTGATGGCAACAACAGCGATGGACGTCATCCTCAATCAGACGATGATACATCTGTTGATTTTAGTGTTGACGGCAACAACAACAATGGGTCTCGTCAAGACTCAATCCGAATGTATACCATTGAAGAAGTTGATGAAGAGGGGGATATGAATATTCTTTCTTCACCAACGATGCAGGGTATTTTGGAAAGTCTTAGCGACAACCTATCATTGCAAGATTGGGTTATAGGCCATCAGATTGATGCGGAACCTGCCTCTGAGGAAGAGAAGGAAGAGGAGGTCCTCGAGGAGGAGGATACAGATGAAGAGGATACGGGTCCACAACTCCTTGCCTTGCCTGCTGCCGGGGAGAATGTACTACGGATTGATTCTCATCTTCCTCTATCTCCTACAGCTACTCCTTCATTGATTGGTCAGGTGAAGGGTATGATTCTAGAGAGTGGGGATACATTGATGGAACAAGCACAAACTTTATTGCTTAGTGCTGGAAGTGCTGCTGTTGATAATGTATTTAATTTCTTAACTGATGGTGGTGACGATGAAGATGATGAAGATACTGGGAATGATACTGCCCCCCGACTCGAGGCTCCACCATATGAACCTCCTGCCGAGGAAGAGAAGGAAGAGGTCGAGGATACAGGTTTACAACTTGTAGCTTCACCTGTGCAACAAATCGAACCTCTCCCTCTATCTCCTACTACTGATCAAGTGACTGATCAGTTTAGGGGTGTGGTTGTAAGTGTACATGATCTATCTTTCTCCCCCCTTGCAGCTAATAATACACTATCGATTGAGGCTGCTGATACCCAGGAAGGAGAAGCAACATCATTGGCATTGCTGAGCAATTGCAGTGATATTGGTAGTGTATTCACTTTCTCTGGTAATGGTGATGAAGATACTGCTGGTGATGGCGATGGGGATGAAGATACTGAGAGTGAACAACAAGTAGTGCTAGCTGATAATCGTGATACTGGCAAGTACGAGGCAATGGTTGCTGCCCGCTCAAGTTCATCCAGTTCAAGTGATGAGAAAGAAGATGAGCAGGAAGAGAAGAAGGTACCAGTCTCTCCTCATGGTACTGTTTGGTATGGACAAAGAAGATCATCTTCGAGGATCAGGAAGAAGACTGAGAAGAAGAAGAAAGTGGATTAAGTGATATCGTATCAAAAGTTAATTTTGCAATAGAGTGTCGGTTGTTGTGTGTTCTTCTGTGTTGGTTATTTGTTGTACGGAGATAAGTATAAGAATCACTATTATATATAACATGTTCTATCTACAAATACAGTAATTAGTATAACTCGAGCCAGTATGCTATGTTACATATCATATGTATGCTTTTAGCTCAAACATAAGCTATAGAGGAGAGTTGCGTCACGAGCGTCACGATAAGTCACGATGCGTCACCTAGCGTCACGAGCGTCACCTTAGCGTCTCCTTGCGTCACGAGCGTCACGAAAGCGTCACGATGCGTCACGATGCGTCACGATGCGTCACGAGAATAATAGCCCCGATGGTATCTTTATTTCGGTATCCGATATCCGGTATCCTGCTGATGTTTCAAAATGGAACTTTTACCTATATATTAGAAACTTCTAAAAGAGTAACCTATAGTTTCTGTGTTGTGCTTGTGTGGCCGAGAGGAAGACAATAATCAGAGAACTCTTAGTCTAAGATTATCAGATACATATTGATACATATCTGTAGCAATATAATAACTGCTGCAATAATACCTAATAATAAGTAGATTAATATTTAGCGCAAAGTATTACAACAACAAAAAATGGCATCGCTTCACCTTGCAACCACTGCTCGTAAAGCTGCATACATCAACCCAGTACCAACATTATACCGTGCAATTGCAAAGGAATTGCCTCGCGTACTAACCATTTATGATATTGATCTACCAGTACCCGAGGCACGTGCCGGTATACGTTCATTATTTGAAACTAACGCACATATTAAGGATACACGTGTATTAGATATGTTAGTAGAGAAGGGTTATATGGAATTAGAAGAGACATTATTGCATTATAAACAAAAGCCACATTTGTTGAGAATTTTTGAAGGATTTAAACATAATACTACCGGTGCTGATAGGAAGAAGTTGGGATTAAATAGTACACCAGATGAAATCTTTGATAGGGCGTAAATTATTATATAAAAATGAAATAAACGAGGAGGTTGTTATTGTTATGATTAGCGTTGGAAATAAGATTAAGACGGGGTGTGGTTGATTAATTACAATACGCTATTAATATCAATTATTAATAGTGGAAGTATGAGAGTATTAGTTATGATGACGGGGTATTATTAATTGGTGGGAGGATGTGAGTATTAATCATAATACGGGGAGAAGATGTTTTTAAGGAGCTAGAAGTGGGGAAATAGAAGAGGATGAGGTTGTACGATAGAGTGTAAAGCAGATACGGTTATACATGCACAACAATAACTCTGAAATAAATATAGGGGGGTTGATATGCATGTATTTATCATATCTAACAGTATGGCAATACAAACAACCAATACAAAAAAATTACATGCAACCGGGGAAACCTACACGGTCAACAATTGTACTGAAAGTGGGATCATCAAGTGGGTTTAATTTATAAAACCCTTTTCATGCAAATCATCCAATATCATGATACCCGTCACCGTCAGTTTTGATCTATTAAAGGTTGAATCGATCCACATCAACTCTTCAACCTCCTCACTCGCCGTCACTAAACTTTCTAACTCTAATTCAGCCTCTACTGGTGTTACTCTATAACATTGCATTCTCACCATTGTGCCTTCAGGCTTGCCATATGCTTGAGCTTCAAACACTCCATATGGTTCAATACTTGCAGTTGTTTTTGTGGATGTTAACAGATCTGTATCAAGCTCTTCTATGCATTCTCTTACTAGAGCTTGTATATCAGTCTCTCCTTGTTCACGCTTACCACCCGGTGTATAAAATACTTCTTTACCGTAGGATCTAGCTACTAATTGTTGACGCTTTGAGTTTATCAAGATCAATGCAAGTTTATCAATGTAACTTTTTTGTTCGTTATCAGTGGTCGATGTCGAGGAAGACATGTTTAACTGAGTAAATTGTGGCGTAAATGCAGTTGTAACAGCAGATAATACAATCAAATGAGGTATTGATGTGGCAAGAAAGGCTCTATATAGACGTGCAGCCATGCTTGATAACTAATCCGTCGAAGTATCGTAAGTCACCAACAGCTACATAATATTGCCAAAGAATTTTATGAGAGTAGATGTATGCGGTATCCTAAATGTCAACATCAGTAACATCAAAGAAGCAAGATCATGGCAGCCGGCAGTTACTCTAGCCACTATTAGATTAGATAAGGACACAGTCGTGCACATAATAGAGCGTCCGTTTGATATGAAAGGTGAGGAACTTGTCTCATATTTATTTTAACGCAATTAACAAACACTCAACACTCACAAAACTTATACATCAATAAACATACATGACAGCTTCTTATGATAATACTGCAGTACCTATAGCTGTGCCACTTCCGGTATCAGTAGATAATAATGATAATCAAAGACCGATGCTTGCAACAGCAAACATGGGACGAAGTAGCTATAAACTTCCAAGCTCAAGAATTAATGGACAATTTGCTGCAGTGCCCGAAAGTCAGATACAACAATTAATGAAACAAGGATATACACGTGGTCTTTCTACCTCATTAGCTCAAACTATTAAAAGCTTTCCTCTTCGGATTTGGGTGGTGGATAATAGCGGATCAATGCAAAAAACAGATGGACATCGCTTTGTTGAAACTAAACGCACACAAGATGTGAAGGTTGTAGATTGCTCACGATGGAATGAGATCAAGGATTGCATTGAGTATCATGCACAAATGGCTGCAGCTTTAGAGGCACCTACGACATTTAGAATGTTGAATGACCCCGCTTGTGGACCTAATTCTCAACAGTTTGGTGTCGCTGAAAATTCTCTTGATTCAAGGGTTCTCCAAGAAGAAGTAGATAGGGCTATTACTATTATGAAGACTGCTCAGCCAGGAGGCGTAACACCATTGATACAACATATTGAAGAGATAAGACAATCTGTAAAAGAGTTAGAACCGCAGTTAAGAGCAGATGGACTACTTCCACGCCCAATAGAGACCCTTTGGTACCAATAGACAACTGCGATAACCGTTGATCACCTCCTGAACCCCAACAAGGCCGACTTCTACGACCATCGACGACTAATCTCATCTCGAGTTTCCATCAAAATTTGCAAGTCAATGTCTTTGAAGGTCAAAGTCTCATGTATAACTCCATC
>Ga0075437_13994_pt1 | contig 10769 bp, 7 predicted proteins | sample MintriMetagenome_FD_74266 | JGI IMG/M metagenome (GOLD analysis project Ga0075437, IMG submission 74266) | Marine eukaryotic communities from Monterey Bay, USA to study complex ecological interactions - Minidiscus trioculatus and... | ecosystem: Environmental > Aquatic > Marine > Unclassified...
CTGTTCTTTTCCCATTCTTCCTTGCCATTAACATTGCTGAGGCATGGAGGGCTTCTGCGGGCTGGGTAAGTGCGCGTTAGTATTGTTTTGTTGTGTGAACTCGTGTGTTTAAAATTATGAAGTCTTGTAGATTTGAGTGCTTCATTTGGCCTTCATGTATCTTCATTTGATTGTCTTTTCAAGCAGTATGCACTAACTTGAGTTACTATCGTCTCTCTTCATCTTCATAAATTGTCAAACGCGCATCTTCCAGGTTGAGCCTGGGATGGGTCCACTATTCTCCCTCAGAGAAAACTACTACCCTGGAGACATCGGTTTCGGTTCAGGATTTAAGCCAACTGATGCTAAGGACTTCGCCAACTTACAGACTAAGGAATTACAGAACGGACGTCTTGCCATGCTTGCCGCTGCCGGTATGTGTGCCCAGGAACAGATCAACGGAGTTGGTATCTTAGAGAACTTGGGAATCAGTCTTTAAGAAGTCAATGATCGAATGCTAGTATCATGTAACATGTAAATATAACAGTATGCATAGTTAATCAGAACTCAACACACTATCGTTTATTCTAGTATCTTCGTTTCTTAGTTCATTACACTCTATCTGCCATATCCCTTCTCTTTCAACAAACAACATATATCCATACTGTACAACACATTATTCCTCTTCATCAAACATACATAAATAACTTTCTCTCAGGTAGAAACCAGCTGTCTACCTATAACGCCGAGAGGTAGAGCGCCGCTGAGAGGTCTTGCTACTCCCAACAGTTTGATATGTAGGCCCGCATGTGGGTACATATGCTCCTGAAAAGCCTGAACCTTTGATCATAGTAGTACTCTGGCTCAAGTACAGGTACTGTTTCTTGTTGGTTGGCTTCTTCCACGATCTGCAACAGTACTCATTGCACTCATGCTGGGCAAAGAAGGAACTTATTCCCTGCATGCCTAAGTCAGTGACGCCATATGCTTGATCTCTAGATAGGATGACCGGATCAGTGAGTACAATGGTTGACTTATACACACCACCTTGAAGGTCACAAAGAAGGAACTCGCCATTCGATACATGATATGAGAAATGGCTAAGAGCTTGCATGACACGTGACCAATGCGACCCATTATCTTGCCAACCGTTATTAGAGTTGAACTTTGTATAGTTTTCGATGAATGGCTCAAGCAATACTTTCTTTCCCGAAATCTCATGCCCACCGTACTTATCAAACGTCCACACTTCGGGGATGTTCACCTTGACATGCTTATCAATCAAACGCTCGTTGTTCCATTCCTTCACAATCTGATATGACTTCTGCATGGCCTTGATATCAAGGTCAAAGAATCTCTCATGATCTACGCCCTGACCCCCACCGATAAACCACTTGCAAACACAAGGCTCTCCTGCCCTTGCACCCTTGATGTACTTCCCTTTTGCTACCCAGCGGAATGAGCCTTTGTCGAAAGGATTATCGAGTGCGTCGTCTGAAAACTCAGCCTTTGTTGCATTGTTCTTTCTACTTGCAGTTTCGATGGGTGGTAATGTACTACGACCAGCACGCCTTGAAGAGGTAGGCTTGATTCTTGAACTGTCACTTGGATAACGAGTGCTTGTCTTGATTAGAGGTTTCGGTGGTCCATTCCTTACACGTTCTGTCGCTGCTTGAGACCTTCTTTCATCCCTCCACTTCCTAGCAGATGAAAGAGCTGCACTTTTCCTCGCGTCTCTGTCGCTCATCATTATCGTTGATATTGTTGTTGATATTGTTGGTGTAGTTTTGTGTGGTTTTGTGCTACTTATGATATTGTGATAACACATCAACGCATGACGCGGAGGCAAGTTTTGAGGTGATGGTGAGTCGAACATGATCTCGCCAAAGTCTTTCTTCTAAACTCCCTTTGTATCGATAACACATACATACTTTTCTCTGAATGGTATCTCATTTTCTCCCATGTTCACAACTCTTATAACCTGTGCTCAACAATATCAGCTCATTTCTATAAGATTCTACTTCAACACTGCTTATGAGATCAGAAATGTCTCTGTAGGGATCAATAATATCAGCGTCCATAATGTCATAACTATTCTCACTCGATTTACTTCCTACACAAAACTCAAAGATTGAGTCAACAACCTCATTGCAGGCTTTGCTATCTTCTCCTAACTCGGTATTACTAGTGAAATGAGTTGAAAACTTCTTACAGAGTATACTAGCTCTTCTCAGGGCATCTCTATTCATATTATTATTATCATTGTCTTGGGCATAATAAAACTTGTCCAATCGACGCGACATGTTCATGAAGAAGTTAGACAAACTATCAAGAATTGCGGTATCCTTGTATTGAATAGAGACTTTAGTGAGTTTACATGCCAATGCCAGACGAGATGAATGACATAGTTGTGGGTTGTTGCATATACTGTCGAATGCTTTCTGAAGGTATTTACTTTTGGAGTGCTTAATGTGTTTCTTTCTCTTCTTGCTATGTTTTTGTTTGACACTATCTCCTACATTCTTCTTTGACTCTTCTTCACCTAATTTAATCAAGTCTAGAACTGTTGCCACGATCTCTGCTTGTTTTTGATTTGTAACAATCTTGCATATTGCATCACAGAGTGTATTCTGCTCTCTTGGTATATGCTCTAATGATATTGATAATTCACCATTAGCATTAGATACTGATACATCATTATTACTTTGGTATGTCGAGTATAATTCTTTGATAGAATCAATCTTCTCCACTGCCAAGTTATACTTTGATTCCATTTTTCTCGGTATAGATTTAGAGTTAATCTGATCGATTACTGCCTTGCAATCTCCTCTTATAATTAGCTTTGTATCATTCAGCTGCTCATAAATATTCGAATGATTGAAAGATAACTCATTGACTAGAGCCAATCTAATCCAAGTAATAAACCATCATATTCAGTATTTGCCGATGTCATGGATATTTCATTTGGTATATACCTACCCAACATTGTAATCAACTTTTCGTCATCATTACCATCACTAGAGGATATTGATGCACTACACGACGCTAACTTTTCACTACCATCTAGTATGCCGCCGCCGATGACTTTAGAAGAGTAAGTAAAACCAGGATGAGGGTCTCGAGGTGGACGGAGTGAGCCATCAAATTGAAGTATAATCATAGCAATACTGGTTAAGAAAGGCATCATTGTGATGGGTGGATATAGTGATGCACAATGTTTGCTGTAGGCTATGGGGAACCAGGTTCTGGTTGTACTAACTGTCGAATGGATTGAAAGGCAAACGATTACAGACATATGATATGCTTCTTTTCAGTAGAGTTTGATGTGTCCGGTAATTACAATCATTGATGAATACAGTATACCATATAAATAACAAGTAGTTTGATGCTTTGCAGTAACTTCTGATATAACTATAAAGTTGAGATATTATTCGGGTTCTCATTTCGCATATCTTTGATGATGGCGGTGTTCGCGTTGCAACTCTGCTCGATTCATAACACTCCTGTCACTATTAGAATAATACAAACATCTCGATCCAAATACCAACAATATCAAATATCATAACATTATACGGCAAAACAACATGATGGCATCCCTCTCATCGTGGACTGACGATTCGGATGCAATATTGAGCACATCTTGTGCATTTGTTACTTTTGTTGCACTTCTATACTTCTACCAATATTGGACAGCTACTTCTAAGAAGACAACACCGAAGACCAATCCAAAAGTACTACACAAACAAATGACTCCTATTGGAAAGTTTGCACTACTATCTCAAACTGAAAGAAATCCGTCTATCATATCATTCTTCATCGCATTAGCGAGTAAAGCCGAAGGTATGAATGCCTTAACAAACAAAGCAGGCGAGGGCATGAATAGAGAAGAGTTTGAACAGCTCTTCTATGAGGCATTAAAGAAGTACTCTAGACTCCGTTCACATATAAAAGACGGCTACTTCGAAGAAGCAACAAACAAGTCCGCTTTCCTTCATGATAGTTGTTTAGAAGTACATCATCCTAAAAGTTCAGAGGAGTTTAAAGATAGGATTAACAAGTTCCTAACCGATCCAATAGATGTAACCGATCGTCCATGGGAGATTAATATATCATCAGGGCCTTTAGGTAGCTCCGGTGCTATCCTCAATAGTGAGGAGCTCATCAAACAAGGATACAAAGTAGAAACGGTTGCTCTTTTCCGTGTACATCACGTCGTATGTGACGGCGTTAGTATGTCAGCTATTGTGAAGGAAATGTCTGACGAGAAGGAGCAGCTTGATAGCCTCCTACTTGATGCTGTTGATAAGTACAAGACTCAAGTAATGAAGATGGGGGTGATCAAACGACTTGTTGGGTTCATCCTCTACTATGTCCTTGGATCAGTCGTTGCTATTTCTCAACAACTTTGGAACATGTTGAGTTCGGTCAACCCATTTAATGCTGTAACTGATACAAACGTTGAGAGCATCAGTAAACGATCTGTATGTTGGAAGTATTTGGCCAAAGTAGATGATGCCAAGGCCGTGGCAAAGACTATTGGCCACCACACAAAGCTGAATGACCTCTTCGTTGCTCTATTGGGTAGAGCCTTGGAGAAGCAGTATCAACTACTTGAAGCCAAATCAGAGACCAAGCCAACCAAATGCCCATCTTCTGTTAGTATTGTTATTACGGCGCATCTCACGGGCTCTATTCTACCTGGACAATCCATCTCAAACAAGGTGGGAGCTTTTGTATCTCGAATACCATTCAATCCTTCAGGCCACACCAGCTCACTGTCTCGATTGGGTAAAATATCAAAGATACTGAGCAAAGCTAAACGTACCCCAGCGCCCTTGATTAGTCATTTCATTACATCATTGATTTCAAAGTTAGGAAGCGCATCACTTGCTAGATATGCTCTTGTACACACTAATTGTCAAGCCGTTGCGGTTATTTCCAATGTGATGGGATATCCTTTTGAGATTCATTGGAGAAGTATGCCAATCAAACTCTTATGTGCCTTTTTGCCACTTCCTCCAAAGATTTCTGTAGGCCTTTTAGTAACGAGTTATAATGGCCAAATCATTTTGAGTGTTGAGTCTGCCGATTCTCGTGTGGTTCCGGATGCTGAGAAGTTCCTAGACTTCATGTTGAAAGAATATGAATCAATTTGTTTGGAGGCTGCCAACAAGAAAGAGTAGAATCATTTTGTAGATTGTTGACTTGCTAATGCCTGGTTTGTGCAACTATACTTGTCTTCTTCTCAATAGCACAAGCTCAAAGTCAGAACTATGACCATCTCTTGTATACATACTGAACTTGTCGCCAGAAACTCTCCTTATAACCTCGAAGAAATTATCCGGCTCTGGCGGTAGTATAATTTGATCATTTCCCGATCGTACATGAGACAGAATTACAACTGCATCTTGATTATCATTAGATAAAAGTACATCTAATGATTGCCATAATGTCGCGCTTTGCTTTGATGTCTCATCGAATAGTGATTGTAATGATGAGCCGAGGATGATATCAAATTTGGTATGCAGATCTTCGCCTATAGCAACTCGTTGACGAAGAGTAGCCAGAGACTCCAAGTCAGAGTGATTTGAATTGTTTGTAATGACCAACTCGCCGACATTATTTGCGTGAGCATTAGTTTTGGTAAGAGCCAATGATATATTTGAAGTGTCTGTTGAAACAATAATTGGCGAGACTGTGTTGTTGTTCTCATCACAGACCTCTGTACTGTTCATGTATTGCTGCACAAACTTTGCAAAAGCAATTGACGGAAAGCCAACCCCATCTTTATCCTTATTTCCATCAGGTTGTTGTGCTTCCGTGGTATTATAATTTTGAACATCCTCAGCACCACTTAAACTTGATATAGCTGAACTTAAACTACGTGTTCTACTTCTTGTACTTCTTCTTTTACTACCACTTCCTATTATGGTAGTTTTATTTTGAGAGTTTATTGACTTATTCGAAGAGGGTGGTGTTGGTACTTCCTTTTCATCACTATTATCGTCTGAATTCATATTTTTGGAAGGTGATAGCATTGCCTCTATAGTATCGGTTACACAATGTTCCAATGGATTAGATTTATTATTGGCTGTTTTATTTTGATGGGGTGGTGTACCGACGTCATTATTATTATTATCAATATTATTTTTAGGTGTAGGTGATTTGTTAGTATTATTTACGGATGGTATATCACCACCGATATGAGTAGTACTCTTAATTTGTTTAGATGTAGCCATATTACTATTGTTGGTATTGTTTGATTATACGTTTCTTACAGTTTCTAATTGCAATGGTGATTTTAATAATTATGTGTGGTATCCTTATATGTTATCAAATAAGGAATGCTCAGATATTAAAATATATTTACATCTTGTATATAATAATACTGTGCACGGCAATATCTACGGTTGGGAATGTCGATTGATTGTAGAGAAGCGGCAAACCATAACATATTCATTTTTGTGGTCTCTCGATTCTCGACTCACAAATATTTCGTTGTCTCGCCAATTTGCTTTAGAGGTTCTACACAGTGTTGATAGTGCTTTGATGTGTTGGCGGCTGGCTGCTAATGCAATAATTATATCCAGAAGCTGGCTGATCAGTAGTAAAACGACGCAAGAGTAATATCATCATTATTAATTGAGTTTCTTTTTTGAGTAGTTTACATTATCTGGAGTGTCATACTCTAACAAAATAAATCAAATCTATAATTATAATATGCATCTCTGTATATTATAATTTATTGATGGGAGAGTAGTACGTTGATCTTATTGTATACCAGACAACATCCATCAATTCTAATGTTACTCCGTCTTATACTAATTTTACTTATAGTGGGCATATCATGTGTATTTGTAGTCTCTTCTGACACATCATAATACTCAGATGATAGCTGTCGACAACAATATGTACACCTTCTACATGAAATTTGTGGTAACAAATCATCGTCCAACAATAATGCAATAGAATCAATAAAACACTTGATATCAACAGGTAGTTTATCCAAAGCAAGGAAAGTTGCATATGAATGTTTATATCTTTTTCGAGGTAGTGATAATAATAAAGTGAAGAGATATGATGATAACAATCATAATATAGATGTACGACATTGCTGTTCAACGGAGGATAAAGTGATACAAGCATATAAATCTTCATCGGATGCATTTTATAAGAATGAGAACTTCCTTGAGTTGATTAAATATGAATATCAACAGTATGATGACGACATTGTTGACAATAGCTCATCTTCTTCATCGGATTGTTGGAATGGAGTCGAGTTAAAGAAAACAAACTCGATATCCTTTGGAGGTGTAATGGAAGAAAAGGATAACAACAGCCCCGGATCTGCGGCTATTGAACGTTGGAATAAGTGTTGTTCTTACTTTCGATCATGCAATACTGATAAAGAATCATCATGTTGTGACAAGACAAATGAAAATAGATATCTATGTTGTGATTTGGCAGAAGGAATTGATAATCATCTGATACTACCTGCACTTCGTGAACCAACGATTAACATTCGTATCAACAAATACAAAGAAGAAAAGTCGGAAGTCATTTCAATTGAACAGGAAGGATCTCTTCGACAGTTTGATGTTTCGGGAGTGCTATGGCCTGCCGGCTATTTACTTGGATTGTGTCTTTCCAATCCTGTAGAATGTGGAATGCCTGAGGTTCTAGATGCCATAGATAGTAGTAGACGACCATTTGCGGTAGAATTAGGCTGTGGGGTTGGCTTTCCGTCAATTGCTTTTGCAAAGTTTGTGCAGCAACTAAAACACCATTAATTAAAAATACAAAAGGTCCGGTGCGTAAGCGACATAAAAGTGGAGGTGCTAAGAAGTCACTGTTTAATAACGATAATGCTGATGGTGTTAGTAACTCTAAAAAAGAGGACGAGGCCGCAGATCATAAGGTGGCGGATGCTAAGGCAGATAACAAAGGGGAAGAAGATATTGACACTCCACCAATTGGTAGTAAAAAGCCTCCACCTGATGATGATAACATGTCTCAATTATTAAACGCCCCAACAACAAAAACGGCAGCGGAAGTAGCTGATGAAAGCACTAAAAAAGAAGAAGATATTGACACACCACCATTTGGTTCATCCAAGCCTCAAGAAGAAATTTCATCAACAACAAATTTATTACCACCAATTTTAAATAATGACCCGGTCGAGCCACAGGTATCATTTAAAGAAGATGAGGGTGAGGATGAAAGTGCTGCTGGTGGTGGGAGGGCAAGGAGTAATACCATCGAATCATTCCGTGCTGCAATGAATAATTCCAATTCTAATAATAATGACAATGAAGAGGAGAGTAGAGTTGATATTGAAATGTTGCCAGATATTAACCCATTATCACCCGGCGGCTCCAACAGTATTAATGGTAATAATAGTAAACGACGTAGTCGTAGTGATACAATCGATTTCCTATCAAGTCATGTTGAATTCCAAGTTGATAATGATATCAATAACAATTCCACAACCAACAACAATAATGTCGATATTGATACAAATGGTAATATGATTTACAATCCAACTCCCGTTGGTAAAGCAACATCTGACTTAATGAAAGGTACTACTAACGACACATATCAATCTAGTACACATCATATGGATATATACGGTAAGACACCTAAAATTACCAATCGGACACGAGGTGCCAGCTTAACATCGTTAAATAATAGTATAGGCAGTAAAGGATCACAAGCATCATTGACTTCACAGGGACCAATACGTAAACGATATAGAACACGATCAAATAGTGGTAGTATTGCTACGATTAATAAACCTGAACGGTATAGGAATAATAGTCTTAGTATTAGTAGTGTTGGTGGTGGGAAAGAGAGTAAGAAGATTGCAAGTGCATCGACTACTGTTGACATGTTGATGGATAATAATAACAATAATAAGAATGATGAGGATAATGGAATTAATTATAATGAAGAAGATAACGAAGGAGGTGGTAGATATCGTAGTAACACACTCGACAACGTCTTCCCAGGATATCGTCAACGTGAACGTTCCGACACATTAGATTTCCTAACAGCCGCCGTTGCCGGTGATATGGGACACGACCTAGATGCAGCTGTCGCCGCAGCCGCCGATGATGGTGCAAGTTTTGCAATGCATGTTATATCAGCACCTAGTGGTGCGTCGAGTAATTATACCGCATTGCGTCCTATACGTGCCGGTAGTGGTGGTAGTGATTTACTACTTCATGGTAATGGTGGTGGTAGATCACGTAGTGGTACAATGGATTCAATATCAAGACAACAGCAACGTCCACGGAGTGATACGTTAGATTCGACAGCTAGTTCAATTAATAGTACCAAATTGGATTTCTTCGTACAGGTTGCTGCCGAGCAGGGTGTACTAAACTCTCCCGTACCGGCTGGTGGTGGACTTGTCGGGAGTGTTGCTGGTATTGGAGGTAAGGATGAGTCATTACTGGCAGTCCAACAACAACGAAGACCACGTAGTGATACATTGGAAATATATTCCAATATGAATAATGCGGCATCAGCATTATCAGCACATCGTACACGAAGTGACACAGTCGATTTCTTAATTGGTACCAATAGTGATGATCCTGTTGGTGATATTGAATTATCAGATGTGGCAACAACAGCCGGAACAGTAGCAGATGGTAATAGTAACGTACAAGATCACTTGAAGGCATTATGTGAAGGTGATCCATTAAATAATACTGATGGTATTACTACTACCTCATCGTCGAATAACAATAAGATTAATGAAATGAAGACTTTACCACCGAAGAAACGTCGAAGTAAACGTAAATTGGCAGCGGCTGCTACCGACGAATCGAAGACAGAAGAAGATTCAAGTACTACCGCCACCCCCAGTCGGACTAATAAAAAGACACGTAAGAATTCCGAGGCAACATGGAAGACGAACTTATCCTCATCACAAGATAATAGTTTAATGAATAGTGTGAATAATCGTAACCGTCTTGAAAGTTGGGGTGGCATGTCAGACCTTAGTGTTGGTGGGATGGGATCAACGTCGGCCATTGCGGCGACACATCAACAGCTTAAGGATACGGGTATATTGGATGATGTATTGGCTGCAGCCGCTGATTTGGATAATCATGGGGATGATATATCCTCGGGGGCGAGTAGTTTAGAACGATTGAGACGATCATCACGTGGTATGAGTGGTGGATCTTCCTTAAGTGGTGCTGCCAAGGGAAGGCCGAGGAAGAATTCTCTTGCATCATTATCATTGGCATCACTCGATTCTGATACGTTATTACCACCTGACAAGTCTTCTTCTTCTAAAACAAGTAAGCAGCCTGCTGCTGCTCGTAAAAAGGCTGCGAAAAAGACGAAACAAAAGAAGAAGGATGTTAAAACTACTAGTATGTCAGCAAACAAGCGGACCAAGCAAGGTGCTGATGCGGCATCTGTCAATACGGGCACAGGCTCAATCGTGGTCGATTATGACGCAATTGCATCAGCTGTCACTGCCGCTAATGCTGCATTGGATAATTTGGATATGTCTGCAATTGCAGCAATGGCAGGTGGTGCTCCATCTGCTACAAAGAGTTCTTCTGCTGGGTCAAAGCCAGCTGTAAAGGTACAAGCAAGTGCCGAGAAGATAGAGCAGCCAAAACTACCCGTCAAACGAGTTGTGATCCCAGCGGCAGCAACAGCAAAGCCAACTTTTTCTCTTCCTCCCATTGTCCCTCAAGCAACGATGATGAAGAAGACTCCGTCACAGGCCTCACACACAGTGAAGGCTGCCCTGCCCCCATTACCTGCTC
>Ga0075437_13605_pt1 | contig 10761 bp, 9 predicted proteins | sample MintriMetagenome_FD_74266 | JGI IMG/M metagenome (GOLD analysis project Ga0075437, IMG submission 74266) | Marine eukaryotic communities from Monterey Bay, USA to study complex ecological interactions - Minidiscus trioculatus and... | ecosystem: Environmental > Aquatic > Marine > Unclassified...
GAAATAGCCAACGGTATCCTTGGGTATCCTTAGTGAAAAGAGCAAGACAAGAAGATCTTCATCTCCCCTGATCTCTTCCTACTTACCTCTGTCGACGGCTTGACTGAAGGTGATGTGGTGGGAGAATCAGTGTTTGGATTCGATCCCAAATCTAGTACATACTGAATGATACCATTCCATACTCGAGGAGAATAGCCACAATTGAATACACCACCACATCCTCTACCTTGATAAAAGGTAAGGTCATCATTACCAGCATATACATTTCCTTCAGTGCTGCCGTTTGTGTATCGAATACCGCTATCTGACTGGACGTGAAACGAATGAGTGCTGCCAGCAGATATGGTGACAGGTTGAGCTAGAGCCCCAACAACAGTTGGACTATCTTGACCTTGGCAATTGACGTTCCCATTGAAGATCGTCCTCCAGCCAGTAGAACTACTATAAAAACCAGTATAATCACCCGGCCGATCATAAACCCTTACCGTGTATAGTCCCGCATTTGACGTGTGAATGTTAAATCCTGTTACAGTGATATCTTTCTCTGCTCGTACCTTGAAGACATTGCCAACAGAGCCATTGTTATCTTCAAAGGTTGTCTCAAGGAACCTAGTTGATCCAGGAGGAAGTGTTGGCCTTGACGTTGGAGAATCACTCGGAGCCGAAGTTGTAGGACTTGAGGATGGAGATGAAGACGGACTGGATGTGGGTGATTTTGTTGGATTGGCTGTAGTGGGGGACGAGGTCCCCTCCAACGCATATTCAATGATTCCATTCCATATTGAAGCATCGTTATACGTGTAACCTCCAGGTTCTCCGACTGTGACATTTCACAGTTCATGAAGAAGATGAGAACAATTGTAATGTGAGTACATTTGGCTTATTTGAAGTCGATATGAATACACAAAATGATACTAAGCGCTCTTACCAGTGCCTTTGCCAATATGTATGATTAGATCAGCATTCTGAGTATAGATGCTGTCTAATGGTCCTGCATTGGTGAGGAATCGAACACCAAGGGAGGAGTAAAAGTAAAAGGAACGAACCTCTCCGGCAGATAAGAATACTGGGCTACTCAACTTTGCTAATGGGGTTGGTTGACCAGATCCATTACCAGTAAAGCTCTCGTTCATTATTTCATTCCAACCACTATTAGTATATTGGTAATCCTGCCATTCGCCAGCCCTGTCAAAAATTTTCACTGTGCCTGATCCCAAGTTCTGAGTATGGATAGTGAACGATGTAATGGCCAAATCATCCTTGGCCTGGACCTTGAAGATGTTGCCATATGCATAGCCAGCGTTTGAAGAAAATGTTGTCTCAAGAGATAGACAATCTGGTCCACAAGAACAACCATCAGCAGGGCATGTAAAGAGATTTTCACCGGCGCTCGGCTCACAAACGCCATTACCTGTTGTATTGGAAAAAAGAGAATGAGATATATTAGCGCAATGTTTGAAGGAATAGAGACTGACACATATGAAACAAATGCTTACCGCAGCAGTCAGCAGCAGGAGTTCCAGCGACACAAAGCCCAGACGATGTATCACATGTCTCGACTCCATTGCACGAACTCAAATCATCACAATCCGAATTCTGTGTACATTCATAGATGGATACATCGGCACGTACAGGGTTGACACTAGTATCAATACTATTCACCTCAACAGTGAGAGGGAAAGCGTTAAGATCAAGTTCTCGAAAGGCCGGAATTGTGTAAGAGCTTCCCTGGCTTAACTTGGCAAGAAGTTGCGATGGAGCTCCAACGCCAGCCTCTTGTGGAGCTGAGGTGATCATGACCTGATTACCCCCTTCCCGAGTTCCTGAGTTAAATCCAGACTTTCTGTTGAATGCAACATAATAATCGGTTTCTTTTACGGTGTTAAGCTTGAGGACGACATTATCAGAGGGGTTGGCATTGACATTTTGATGATCAACCTGTCCAATAAGTTGTGTGTTGATCAATTTACTCTCTCCCGCTTCATACACTTGATGACGAGAAGAATACCAACCCAGCTGCCAGTTTTTGGCTCTGAATAAGAGAGGTAGGGATAAGAGTAATTAAGATGAGTATATACAAGCAAAACACTGAAGATAAAAAGACTTGAATAAACATACCCATTAAAACACATCAAATACCCATCGTCCAAGGAAGAGGAGAAGCCCATTTGTCCTGTGCGATCATCATATTCACCCTCTGGAAGGCTGCCTTCGTTTGAATGATCCAGTCCAATATTGTGTCTGTGTAGGAAGGTAAAATCATGAAATGGAACATAAGACATGAGCATTGGTCATAATCAATATATAATCCCTTCTCTATTTTGATACTCACCCAACCTCGTGCATCTGAACGGAGAGATATGTACACCAGTTATTCTTGTAAACGCTTCGCCATCCTGGTAGACTGGCATAGGCGATTCCACTCATGCTACCTTCCGGCATGCACATCATGACATGGTCGGCGAGCGACTGAGGAGAAACGCCGAACTGAGCGGTCAATTCGTCAGCAACCTCATTACGCAAGACACCATCCCCAGATGAGGCAGGGCTTGGAACGGTAATCTCTACGGCACCTAATAAGGATTGAGAGAAACGGGGGTAGAAGATAGATGAGAGACTTATCTATCATATGTTCCGTCATATCATATACAACAAATACATACCATTGACAATGTTAACACTGTTACCAGTACGCTGATCCGCTTCAATAAAGTTCAACTGATCATAGGAACAAGCTTTGTACTGACTACGAAGATTAACGAGATCACTTCCATCTCCATCAGCATTATTACCAAAGACTGAATCACTCAACCGATTAATAGACGCGGTAGGAGCTGAATCAGAGGCGATGACACGAACAACTAATACAGTCTTTGTACCAGTAATTGCAAGTTGACGACGATTCTTCCATGGCTTCAGCTTATTCTTAAACTTCTTCTTAAACTTCTTCTTAAACTGCATCATCTGTCCTGGGGGTAATTTGATCGATGCAATCGATTCATCCATCATAGTTCCATTGGGAAAATCTACATCGATATCTCCATTAATAATATCAAACCACTTTGATTTCATAGTAGCCTTATCTACACCTTCAATCCTGTAAGATTTGCCGGTGGTAGTTTCACATGACATGTATGATTCATCATGACCATCTTCGTGTTCTACTTGAATAATGGTAGCACCGGCATCACAGGTGGTTGCATCGACGGGAATATCTTTCTTCTTGTTCTTGTTTTTATTGTTCTTGAGATGACGGTCGATATCAGCACCTCGACGGAGATTCTTCGTATCGTCGACGACTAGTGTAGATGAGGAGGCACCGATGGTAAGGATGAATGTCCCGAGGACATATAGGATTGCATGCTTGGATGAAACACGCATGATGACTCTGAATAGTAGGTGTATAAACTGATCGGCTGTCTGAGATGAGTTGTATATCTTGTTGGATGGCTTTGTTTGCAACAACTTAACAAAATATGATGAGTTGCAAAGCCAATGTAGTGCAATGCGGCGGTGTTGTGTAATGAGTGAATCAATTGCCCCAATCACAGGCCGATCTGAAATGACTTTTTATGTCACATCTAATACTGCCTATCTTCTCTCCAAGAAGTTATTTATGATGTGGCAGTAGAGCAATAATCTACTGCCAAACCACTGCTCATTTATGTAGATCAGCCCAGCAGCTGTTTTTGGAGCGAGCAAAAGTAAGGATACCCTAGGGGGTATCTTACTCTAAGGTATGTACCTACCTTGCATCTTCTATTATCTTTCATAATCGATTAATATCTCCTCAAAGTATCTTCTTCTTATAGTATGAAGGTACTTGCTTACTTCATATATCAGCCACTATGATTTACATTGCCACTAGATAATCAAAATCAAAGATACCCTCTTTCTTCCATTCCACAGCTGCCCAAACACCTCCCTCTCTTGCCAATTTCAAGTCGGCATCATCCAAACTAACAATCATGGGAACACATTCCTGATTGACAAACGTTACAGGCGTAGTTTTATGTGTATCCTCGACTACCTTATACCCATCATTTCCTCCATCAGGCAGTGCAATGTGGAATCGAACATTACCACTAGTGAATGAATCCTCCTCTAACTTTTGACCCTTTTTTCGTGGTAGGCATATTAGTATTCTTCCAATCGTTATTGCTCCTGGTGGTACCTCCTATATGTGTGTATGGATGGGAAAAGTTGATCATAAGATGTGAGCATTGAATGTGAGCAAAGTGAGGATACCATATCAAATCTGACTCGCTCTAGCCCGCAAACACAACACATATCAAAGGCACAGCTCGAGCTAACTCCCATCCATCACAGCACACCATTACTTACCCAAACGAGCCATGATATATCAGGCTTATTATTCATATTAACCAAAGTACTCCCATCAACATGTAAACACTGTTCACGAGTCCTCGGCGCTTCGGCACCAAAGCTCGTTGGATCTGCCACCCAATCTCCAACTTCCACGGCATTATTGGGAGGTGATATTGGAGATGACACCTTGTAGAAACCAGTTGAATTGAGATGATCAATTGGTACAAAACTAACACCATTCCTTGACTTCATCTTTTCTTCAAATGGTGAACCTTCTGCCGGTCTCAGCCAGTGTGATAATAATGTAGAGTTTGGTTGATTAGCTGCACCGACTGCACATCGGACACCGGAAATACCTCCATTATTGTTGTCAGCCTTGTCGGATCTCATATCAGAAATGTAAAGATCTCTATATGTAGGTGGTGTATCTTCCGATGGTGCATCCATGAGTACCTCAACATCACTCGGCTTAGGAGGATTGTCAGGTGGCATCCGTCCCGCTACCAAGTCATCTATAGCCATTCGTGTCGCTCGAACCAATAACAAAGCATATGCATCAGCATAAGTCTGATGTGTCTTGGGACCCCAATGCCAATTCCTATTAACAACTGACGAGCTACCACTTCGTGTAGTTAAATGACAGAAACCATCACCCTGCATACCCCAAAATGCACGATCATTTGCGGGAAACCAATACTTATATCCCGACTCTGGTAATCCAAGTTCTGGTAATGCATCCTGATAGACATTACCAATTGACAAACCATACTTTGAATATCGTTCCATAAATGCATCGCCATCCATGTCCTTTTGTAAATTCATTGATATTATAGTCCTTGATGATCCGCCACCAAGTAATGCCCGACGAATTAAATGTTCAGCATCCACAGCAGTCGCCTTCACAAAGTTATTACATTGAAATAAAAAGTCCAATCCTAATCCATCATTCTCTATATACCGGTCATCATTCACACCGAGCATATCATGTGCACATAACATTTGTGGACTTAAATTCCATCCTCCGTTTTTACCAGCGTTGCGTATTTCAATGTTTATTTTCATTGATGCGAATATTGGTGATAGTTGACGACGGAGTTGTTCTGGCCATGCATCGTAGTAGCAGTTGTCTGTACCGGATGTTACGGAGTCACCCAATACGCCAATCACTAACTTGTTCATTTCACTAGTATTGATATCAACTCCAACATCCTTAGTACTACTGCGGAGTATAATACGTGATATTTGATTAGCATAACTCTGTAACATTGGTAGATAATATTCAGATTCGGGTGTTGGTGATATTTGACGTTCAAGTAACTGATTTGACAATCCTTGATAATAATGATCTAACATTGCTTCAAATTTCAATAAATGATCTTGTACTATCTTTGGACCGAATGTGAATAGTTTGTTCTTTGATGGTGATGGTGTACCACCATTGAATGGTTTGCCATCGGTACTTTTTGTTGGATCAACTCGATCATAACCAAGTTCATAATACGGTTTAAGCTCTTCAGGTAATGGAAATTTTTCATTCCGTTGTTTATCCTGTACTGCACAGAATGGACCACGTACTAATGGCCAAATAGTCTTATTCAACCATGGATCTGATCGACCACATCGTATATCCTTTGTACCTGTATCCATACATTCAATTGTTGGACCTTGATATAATATTTCGAATTCCCATTCATAAATTGTTTTATTCGTTGTAGAGTCAACTTGTAATGGTGGACACATTGGTTTATCATCTGGAAATTTATCTGCGTTACTGCAATATGATCCGTAGTTTGTTTTTATATCAATAGCGTTTTGGGCGCGTTCATTCCATTGATTTTGATGAAATGTTAGGAAGGCAGATGTATTAAATTTGGTAATGTAGGGATTTGATGGCGGTTTGTATAACAAATTTGATGATTCATCTTCGTCTTCTTCTTCTTCTTCTTCTTCGGCATCAGAAGGTTCTTCCTGTTGAGTTGGTGTATAAGTTGGTACAGGCGGTGGTGTCTCCGGCTTGGTTGGAGATGGAGTTGGGAGTGGTGTTTCTGCTGGTACAACTTTATCTGCCACAATTGGTTTTAATGTTGGAGATTTGGTAGGCTCCGACGTCACTTCTTCTCCATCATCTTTACTATCATTATCATTATCATGAAACAATACCCATGGATTATTATTATTACCCTCATTCTCATTCTTCTTATCACCACCTCCTTTTGACTTCAACACTTGATACGCACTATTACCACTACTTTTCTTACTCTCAACATCTTCAATATAACCATTCTTATTATCTTCATAGGCTACATTTCGACCCTCCTGTATTCCCAACTTATATACACATATAATTGATAATATAAATAATGCAGCTATTAATTTACAGAATGGAGAAGTTGAAGAGGCTGATCCGAGATGTCTTGGTGATGTAGTTGTTGATGATCTACGGCGTCTTTGACTGCTTGGTGAGTAGGTACTATGTTCTGGATTGAATTCTCCGCTAGATGATAGTTCGATGAGGGAATGTTGTTCCTCATCATCATCATCATCATCATCATGGGCCAAGTCTACGGCTAATCCTAATGCTCTTGGCATGATCGTAGTTACTGAGAGGTAAAATTAAAAAGTAATAAAGGACAGTTTTTACTGCAATTGAGGTTACTCGCAGTTGCCAATTTTAGACGACGGAAGAACCTGCTAGAAGATATTCAAGAGATGATAATGTGCCCCGCGTATGTTTCTATCGGCTAAACATCCAATATAAGTCAACAATGACCTCGCAACTTGCTCGCTCGCATCAATGCTTCGTCACCGAACACTGCCCACACCACTCGAAAGACCTCGTTTGCTCGCCAATTCTCTCATATCATTTTTATTTAGTTTTCGCTAGCTGATACTTGGCCTATTTAATATATCTCGCCGTCATGCTGCTTATACCTCTATGTATAATATCATATATCATCTTTAGCCTACACCTACCAAGCGGCGTTACTTCATTTGCAATACAAACACCATCAAACTCTCAACAACAACCAAAAATATGGATTCCACCATCACAACAACAACAACAACAACAACAGAAACGTGGTAATAATATATTTAGTATAACAAATCCAGAAGATTTACTTGATTTTATTATTGAAGATGATCGTTTATGTGTTGGTAAGTAGCATTTAAATTTGTTTTGACATAATTTCCCCATTACACAATGTCATAATAATTTGTTGTACACATCTTACGCACATCGTAATATTTACAATGCACACATCACATATCAATTATTAATAGTGAAAGTCTATGCTAGTTGGTGTACAACATGTAAGAAATTTGATCTAAGATATCGTAAGATTGCATCCCAATATGGAGATAAACAACAACATGAAAATAATCAAATAAGAGGACAAGTTAGATTTGCTTCTCTGCAATATGACAAGGAAGAAAATAGAGAAATGTGTAATGTATTAAAGGCTACAAGCTTTCCATATATTATAATGTATAAAGGAAGTAAGGGGAAGATACGAGAGTTTCAATGTACCCCGGCTAAGATTAACTTGTTGGTGGATGCTATCAAGGAGGAGTTGGCTGATGATGAATCTGATAGTGATGATGGACTTTCACAGCAAGTGATTGAGCTTGGACTTGCAGGCAACAGATGACTGTGCATGATCATTAGGCATGTAACAATACTATTAAAGGCTGTTATGTCAGTTCAGTTTCTATATCGTCTGTTCCTATATCAGAGTCTTTTTCATACGCTTCGTAAATTGGCATATATAAGAACCTCGGCCTTGTCCAGACCAAGTATATTCCTCCCATTAGCAGGCAAATGGTAACTACTCCGATGCTGCCCAATATTATCGACTCATTCTGTTTCATCATTGTTTTCACTTTATGTCTGTATCAATAATGTGTTAATTACAGAGACGATAATGATTAGTAGAACTTAATTTAATCTACCAATAAATCAAATCGTAAATAATGAAATACTTTAAACACTTACACTCTATCGGGACACCCCGTAATCTTGATTCTGCCGTCATCAAGTGCAGGCTCGGCTAGGTCATTATATGCCTTACCATACGCCGGTGTTAAGAAATCGTTATGATACTGATGGTAGAACTCAGCTTGGTAGAATGGAAACTTTTTCATATCGTATACAAATACTTGTCGTTTCCCCAGTGTATCAGGATCACTGCCCTTCCCATCTACTAATTTCATCCCCTGAGCTCCTGCAGCTTCTTCAACCTTGTCAAACATTGGATGGTTTCTTCCACCAGGCAAACCGAGAAGAGATCTATACTCTCCGCCTTTATCCATTGGATCTGCCCTTTCTCCCTTGTCCCCAAATAATTTAAAATATTCAACAGCAAAATCACTAATTGATGACTGTGGTATTTTCATACCAACAACCTCACCATGTCCAAGCTTTCCATAATCTGCTACTGATTGAAAGTTGTGATAACAGACGCGTCCCTCTTTGTCAGAGCCACCAAGACCACCAGCATATCCTGTTAAACTTGTCAATTCGTTATCTTTTCTGTTTAGTAAAGTACGCTCTGCTGCTATGAATTCACTGTATAAGAGAGTTAGTCAAGATGAATGATGAATGACACATCACAATATTGCAAAGAAAAGTGCACAAGATGTGCACATATCAATATACATACTGTTGGACATGCCAGAAACATCCTGCACCAAAATACACCTCCTCTTGATCATCATTAGCCGCAAGTACACGGTTTGGATTACTAGTTGAAACTGCAGCTATTGACGCAAGAGTGGTAGATAAGAATGCTCTTCGATTTGCAAAATTTTGTTGACTATGTTTTGATGATTTTGGTACCGTTGTGTAGGCCACTACCGATAAAGATAGAGCAGCGATCAGATATATTGTTACCGCATATATAAAAAGTGCATTCATGTTCTCTTTCTTGGTTGATATTACTACCTATTACCGCCTCACTACTAACTAAACTATCTATTCACAAGAATAAATTAAGGTATCCTCCCCTTTTAGTATTTGATGCAAGATCTTTACGAGTTTTGTGAGCGCCAGGAGACTGAATAGGCCCAGATTTCGCAGGTTGGATAGACCCACAGAAAACACGCGTCAATTGTGGCGCCACCAAGAGTCAAACTAACAACCGCCTTTTTGCCGCCTTCGACACCACTAATCTACAAACAGGAAGTAGTTGTTGGTGCTCGATAGCGTGCGTCATTATCATCGTCGTGGCAACGTCATCGTGTAGTATGCGGTGGATATGCAGTGATAGTGCTAAATATTAGTCATAAAATAACAACAATTCATACCACAACATAAATATGATTGCATCTAGCAATACTACTCTACTATTACTCTATCTTCCAGTCAACATACTACTGCAATAGACAATTGTGTTAATGATAGTACAATGTTTCAATAAATGACGGCAGTGGCGGCAGTGGCGGCAGTGGTGGCAACGCGCGTATAGATAAGAATGATGGTCGGCACGGGGTACCCTCATCGTCATCTAAACACATCATATTCGTCGGCATATCTTATGCACAACTTGTTGAATCTGTGGCCCCAGTGGCGTCTTTTAGAGGCATTATACACATGATATCAACTTGTTAAATCTGTGGCCACTAGGCGTCTTTTAGAGGCATAATACACGGATGATATCTATGGTATATCTATAGTATATGTGCATTTGGTTTTAGAGCGGCGGATTATGTTGTATCGTTATACGTTGAGAGTATCGTTCGTCGGGGTATGGATATATGTGTAGAAGATATATGTGTAGAAGAAATGTTTGTGTTAGAGGTGTAGTAGTTAAGATGTTAGGGATTGAGTTGCATGATAGAAGAGGTAAGTTATTTGGTATGCTATGTCTGTATGTATATTCGTATCGTATTGTCACGTCTCACACATATCGTATACATATATGAATCAACACAGTTATGTTTGTATCATCTCTTTAGTTTTATTTCCATAGCAGGATACGATATCTATATCAAGTAGCTCGGGATTAGTTTAGTATCAGATTAGTATAGTATCAGAACAGTTAGTACATCTATGCATACGCCCGGTGTCAGAGAGGACTCATTCCCATAGGGAACTACCGTAGCGCGTTATGTGTGCATATGATGTGTTCTTCTTCAAAGAGTGTAAGTCAGTTTCGGTACACCGTAGCTCGCCTGACAAGAGTGTGCTTACCGGTTTGAGACCTTAACTGCATCTACTATGAATTAGAAAGACTGGGGCTAGTCATCAAAAGTAACATTTAGTGGAGGAGATGATATGATTCCGGTAAACTCTTTTGACATTGTTGTTTTTGCCGCGTGAGTTAGCATGTTCCAATACTATACTACACACATAATGATGAGGAACAACACTACACACATGATGAGGAACAATAGTTGTATCGTATATAAATACAACTACCCAGGATATACTCT
>Ga0075437_13867_pt1 | contig 10738 bp, 9 predicted proteins | sample MintriMetagenome_FD_74266 | JGI IMG/M metagenome (GOLD analysis project Ga0075437, IMG submission 74266) | Marine eukaryotic communities from Monterey Bay, USA to study complex ecological interactions - Minidiscus trioculatus and... | ecosystem: Environmental > Aquatic > Marine > Unclassified...
TAGTGTTTCCTCATCTGTTCTCATCGGGGAGTGCAACAGTACTAAATCGTTGTAATCAACTTGTAGGTTTCGTAATGATGCCTTTATGCTTTGTCTAACTTGATCTTCTAACTTGGCATCTTTCTCGTATGGTAAATTATTCTGATCCTGTCCATCTAGTGATGTAAATTTAGTTTGTATAAAGATATCTTCTCTACTTAGTCCAATTGCATCCATTGCTGTGCGTATTCCTAATCCAACTTGAGGTTCATTATAATGCTTTGGTTGGCAGGCGGTATCAATAAAGCGAAAGCCTTTATCGATAGCTTGATATACTAGAGATGAAGTCTCATCCTTCTTCCAAGCAGTTCCATATATAATGTAAGGTAGAGCTAGCATTTTCTTTGCTGATATCATGTTCATAATATTATCTGTTGTTATGGTTGTATCTTCGTTATTAGAGTTATCGTCCTTCAATAAATGCGGTGCTGCAAAAGAACTATGTTCATGAACCTTTTGTCGATTGTTTATTAATCTAAGGGCGAATAACCAGGCCAGTCCAACTGATATGATAGTAACTGCAACTACAATAAGTATATCAGTATTTTTATTTTTTTGTCGTCTTCTTATATTTCTTTTTGTACTAGTACTAGGTGTTGTAGGCTTCACCATATTATCACTACCACTCTATGTAATAAGTATCTAATACTACCATAATCGTATATCCGCTCTGATCCGCTGCTAATAATGATCCCTACTAGAGACTGGAGGAGAGGACAACTTTAACTTACTCTTTATGTCACTCAGATAGGGTATTGTACGAGCTACATATCTTTTTTTCTCCCAACCTTGTCCTCCTTCACTCCCCCAATAATCATGACATGATCGGCGTCAATAGATAGGGTATTAATACACATGACTTATCACAACCAACCATTCGAAGGACAGAAGAATACCCCAATCATGTCGGAATTGTCAGATATTGCAAAAGATATCATCAACAGATCTTCACGATCTCATAACATTGAGCGTGATGATATCATCAACTTGCAATACAATAGACGAAACATCAAGTCTATTGAGCAACGATATCGCCACTGTAATGAAGTCTTCTTCTCCCCTCGACAATATAGAGCTAGGATATGGAACATCTAATGACGCCGCTACCGACTTGATATCAGATACAAAGACCATCATAAGTACTTCAACTTCCGAAACGTGTTCATCCACAACTGATGAGGTAGTAATATCGTCTAATGCAGACGAAGATAATACTCCAGAAGATGATGATATAATCAACAAAAAGCACAAGTGGCTATTACCATTCTTCATAAATATCTTCTTAGCATGTGCCTCATTCTCGATTGTTATGCCATCTCTCACGTCATACATACTTCACATCAATGCACCTCTTGACTTTTTACCTTGGGTTGTGTCAACATACTCGGCTGGTGAAATGTTTGGATCTGTTACAATAGGTCACTATTATGAATATTCAACCAAGACATATCGAACGATAGGATTGGGACCAAAGAGTAGTTTAATGATATGCATGTCGCTTGGGGTAGTTGGATCTGCATTGTATGTCTCAGCTGGTTGGATTCAAGATAAGACTATTGCAAAGTATTGTTTACTTGGAGCAAGATTCATTCAGGGTATGTGGACGGGTGGTCAGCAGTCAGTTGAACAAGGTAAGATATATGTGATGAACTGACATATGCTCTTTTCAAACTATGCTCACATCTTATGCATATATTATCAATATACACTAGCCTATCTCTCCGTGTCGGTGCATCCATCGAAAAGAACAGAATATACTGCCACATTAAGTACATGTGGTGTAATGGGCTTTGTCATAGGGCCGGCTATTGGCGCTGTACTTTCACTAATCAATACAACAATACTTGGACTAAGTATCAATTCTGATAACTCCGCTGGTGTGTTCATGTTGATAGCTACATCAGTTATGTTCTGGCAGACTCTGCTGTTCTTTGATGGAAAAGATGACAAGACAGGACTATCAATAGCAGGTGATAATGAAGATGTGAAGCAGCAAAATAAGGAATGCAACGATACAGATGATAAGTCAAAGAAGCATGAACCGATACCTTTCAACCATATGGGAGTTAGTTTATGCATGATCATCTTCTACATGCATTACTACAGCTTTGCAGTCCAAGAGACTGTTATAGTTCCAATGGCTATGCTTCTCTATTCTTGGGATGCACTCGAAATCAATTTACTCTTCCTTGGAGTTGGTATGTTGTCTCTGGTAACTGCTCTATCGGTACGCTACTTGACAAGATATGTTGAGGACCGAACAATGCTCATCATCAGTATCTTTACTGGCTTTCTTGGGTCGGTACTGCTTATTGATCTACCTTTCACTCGGACACTGCCAATGTGGAGGTTTCTCGTCGGCTTCAGTCTCATAACAGTTGCCTTTCCAATCGGTAGGAATGTAGTACTCGGTATCTTTGGCAGTGTCCTTGGAGAAGTAAATCAAGGCAGATGGATGGGTATTCTATTTGCAATCAGTGCTTTCCCTAGAGTGATTGGTCCATTCGTTAGTCTCGAGCTGTTGAAATCAGTCGATTGGCAGTCTTGGCTTGAGTTTGGTATCATTGCAAGTTTGTTCTTAGGTAAGTAATGTATGTATTGATGATTGTGATTTATTTGCAGGTGTACCTTTGAGAATCTTATTATTCTCACTACTACTTTCTGCTTTGATTAGTCTCTTTGATAGTTACATGGGCTAATATGGATGATCTTGTATCATATGCAGAGTTCAGCGATAAGGAGATGAAAAGGATACAGAAGAAGCTTGCCAAGAAGGTAAACAAACAGTAACAGGCTAGTGCACCCCTATCTACGGGGTCGTACCAACCCTCTTTAAGGTCGTAAGATTGGGAAGAGGCAAAAGTAAACTTTAGTGAAAGTTGACTATGAAGCAACCCGTCAACTTCCTAATAACTTCCGTAATGTACAGTGTAAGTAAAACACCGTCCACTAAACTACTCTCCTCTAAACTACTTCCTTTCGATTGGCTGGCTTCTCTCGTATGCAGTTTCTTTCTCTGTGCATTTTTCAAACATCGCCGAACCAAGACCCTTGGTATCCTCGTGTCGTGCTCTTCACAAGTAACTCCAATTTCCACTTTGCCTCATCCCATAATTGCAATAGTGCTCTAATATTATGTCTATCGAGCAGAAGAATACCAGCAATATTGAACCGTCAACTACATCGTCGACAGTATCTCCAGATCAACCGCAAAAGGAATCTCTAATTGATTCGAATACAAACACAAACGCAAACACAAACGCAGCAGATTATATCTTCAACAGCATGTTACCTCCACAACAAAATAATTGTGATACAGAAGAGACTGTAGAAGCTCTACAGAGTGGTATGGGTAAGCGTAGACCTCGGTTAAACACTGCAGGTAGTGGGTTGAGTGGCCGTTCTCTACTAAGTATGGATTTGAACTTTTTAGGCTCAGAAGATATTGCAGTAGACGGTGGCCTTGGTTTAAGCAGTGGTGATATTGATCGATTGCCTATGCAGAGTAGTGATGTTGTCAAGGGTATTCTACTACCCGATACATCAACTACTGCTGCCACGGCACTAAAGGCTGAATATCAACCAATAAAACTACACGATGGCAAATCACCATCTGCTGCACAACAACAACAACAATCGAGAGATGATAAGTTTTGCCCCGTATCAAAAATAACAACCAAGTTGCAAAGGATATCGACGGGAGAGAGTATAGCTCCACTGAGTGAGAACTTTAGGCTGTCATCTAAGGAATGGATAAATGATTTCCAAGATGATGCTGCCCCGGGCGCTATGCATCAATCACTGTTTATGGACTCTGCCAATAATACACAACCTGCTCCACAACAACAACCTAAGAATTACCCCCCTGCAAATCAAAATATCTTTGATGATCAAATGCCTGTATTATCAACAAATAATACATCTTATGCACCAAAATCATCTGCTGCCAACGTAAAGAGTAATACATCTCCATCTTCATCACTTAAATCTGGTGGCAGTAAGAAGAAAAAGAAGAAGCGTCGTGAACTAGATGAAACAGTTGCCATAGATCCAACTGATGATGATGTACTCTTTGGACGTGGTGGATATACCAATTCACATCCTGGTAATATCAGATACCGTGCCAAGGCATTAGAACTCCGACCGTGGTATGAAGCCTCTTCAAAAGAGGAGAAGTATAACATTTCTGAACTCTTAATTGAATCAGTCAAGGCCGAGGGTGGTAGATTCCTCGAGAAGGGTAAAGATGGACTATGGCATGAAGTGCTATACAATGGTGCCCGGAAGAAGGCTAGTCAACAACTGCGAGAACGTCTCAAGGGAACAAGAAGGAGTACACATGGTGGGAGTACGTCAGGAATACATTCAAGCATCACAAGTACTGGATATAATAAGAGAGAGAGCCTGAGAAATAGCACCGCAACTGTAACAGAATTAATTGGTGACTTGATGCCCACCGATGTGAATGTTGTTGGAGTATGAGAGATATGTATTGTGATGAGTGTGTTTGAATAGAAACTGTTTAGAATGAGTGCATGGGTGTGTGGGAAGAATGTATTGTGTAAATAAAATGATATAACACCCCAGTTTTGCTAACATAGACAACATTACTATTTACTTTAATCCATCCCTCAAGGAGAGAAGAGACCCAACCGCAAAAGATGTACCATGCCCGACACAACACCCTTCCTTAAGTGCATACTTGGTGCAGCCATCTATCATACAAATCTTTGCCTTATTCTTTGCACCATGTTTCCGGCAAACTCCTCCCCGTAAAACAAAGTTTGAGCCGCCGTTATGACCACAAGTTTGTCTCTTTCTTCTCTGTACACCATGTCTTATACAAACTCCTTTATTGACAACAATGTTGGTACATCCATCATGCTTGCATTGTCTCCTTTTTGCCTTTGTGTTAACATGTATCTTCTTCTTCTTAGGCTCAGCTCTTACCATTTGACTCTGTTGGTACACCCAAGCCCCAATTTCATCCTCCTCCGAATCATCACTTGTGTTATTATTGCTGGCAGAAGTACAGTGATCTTTCACTCTTTTGTCGGCCGGCTTCTTGTTATTATCACTCACTTGTACCGAATCCTGTCTTTTCTTTAGTGGATATTGAACTGGCGACTGTTTAATATCACTGTCTGTTGACTTCTCAGCGACTTCTTGGGTTTGTTTTCTTGAAGCAGCAACTGAGCTTTATCTTTTGACTGAGAGTACACATTCAAGCAAAGGTTGCCTCGCTTTGATGTAGAGTAGTATAACTTTCTTCTGTTATTCATACATAAGCCTCTATTATCGACTTGACTGCAATTTGTTCTTCTTGGCTTGACTACAATTGGAGAAGTTTGTACCGCCGCCGACGGTGGATAGTAATATACAACCGGTTGATGATAAGGGAGTGTCGGTTGTCGATACAAGTGCGGTCTAGATTGATGATTGTGCATTGTAATAGTTCGACCACATGATAAAGTTAACTTCTTGAACTTCTTGGGTTGACGATTAATATCATGTTGGCCTCGACGAGGTTGATGCACTAGCTTGGGAAGATTCTTCATAGGGTTGGAATCATCATAATTTGTTGCATGTACCTATTTCTCGGCATATTAATTAGTGATAGGCAACCGTTGTTTGTTGTAATTGTCGGTTAGTCGCACCTGGTGCGGCCAAACCCGAAAACAGGGTTTTCTTTGCAAAGGTTCACATAAAATAGCGAAAATCAATGTCGGTATGAAACTTTCCATCTCATTAGGCACCTAACATCCATTCCGACTTTCTTTTGTTGGCAGCATCTTATACACATAAATTGTACAAAAGTAACTACATCATCATGCCTACTAATGTTGATAAGGCGGCCAAGGCGGCGAAGAAGGCAGCCAGAGAGGAAGCATGTGCCAAGGCCAAGCTGTGGTCTGAGAGTTTGAAAGGCAAGGATGGTAGTAGTGGTACCAATGTGAAGAGTACTAATGCTGCCAAATCTCCAATTAAGCCTAAACAGAAGAAGAGTAGTGGCAAGACAGCTCAAAAGAAGCAGTCTGCTGCTACCAGTAGTGCTACAAATAACCAAACCCCCCGAAAAACACCAAGCCGTGCATCACGTAAAGCAGCTGCTTTAGCAAACGCAGCCAAGTGGCACGATAGTCGACAGGCAAAGAATGCAGGTAACCAGGCGAAGGGTGTAGGTTGCAAGGTTCCTTCAACAATCAAGATTGAAACTGTTTATTCCGATGATGAAATTGATGATGAGTTGTTGAGTAATGAAGACGATTTCAAGACCGCAAACCATGATGGCACACCCACTAAAGCAACTAAAACAAAGGTAGCTCATACCCCAACCTCCATATCCAAAGAGGAACTTGTATTGCTAAAGAATGAAGTGGAGAATGTCTACCACCGAATTTCTCTCCTTGTTGATACAGACAAAGTGGATGATTCAATGGACTGCTCATAAAAAAGTATGGTGGTTAAGTAATGTTGGTTAACGATTCAATGAACAGATGTTGAGATATTAGTTTGGTATATTGGATACTGGGCGTATGTTAGGTTTGTGTATTGATTTGGTTGAGGTGTATTGATTTGGTTGAAGTGTATTGATTTGGTTAAGGAAGATTAGACAAGATAAGATAGACAGTTCTTCTTACCTTATACACTAGCTTCGCCTTCTTCGCTTGGTTTGATAGCATCTAAAAATGTAGTCTTTAACGTTGAACAAGTTGTGTCCTCGTACTTTGCCTTGTTTTCAGTACCACTATCCTCTAATAAAGTCTGGTATCGTTCATTTGTTGGTGGATGACTGTCAAAGAAGGATGATAAACCTCCCCATCCAACTTTATTAGATGAACTTTCTCTGCCTGATTCAACATTCTGTAAGTGCATTTTGTAGAAGACATTCGATGCGGCTTTTGTATCAAAGCAAGCCATTGCAGTCAACTTAATGCCAAGTTCATCGGCTTGTCTTTCATTATCACGGCTGTAAAACATACCAACTGCCGATCTTATTGATGCCAAGACGCTCATAAAAGCAATTGATAAGATACCCTCAGTTGGATCAAGTGATAGTAGTAAGATCTCAATGGTTCTAATGGACGTTTCAAGGGAATTTCGTGCCGTGCTATGACCAAGTATCAAATGACTAATCTCATGTCCTAACACTAATGCAAGCTCATCTTGATTGGCAACAAATTGTTGAAACATTGCCGTAGTAATGAAGATCCGATGCGGCAGGATTTCCGAAACAAAGGCGTTTGGTACCTCAGAGGGTATCAATACAAATCTCCAAGGTCCACTCATATGTTTCTTTGCTCTTGTCCATAAATCTACTTGCTCATCATGTTCTAATACCTCATAAAGTATCTGTTCATTATCTAACATTTCAGGTGGCAATTGACTAGTCACATTTGTTACTGCCTCTCTTAACTTTCCCTTGACATAGGATTGTGCTACCTTGACAATCTTTTCTCCAACCGCACTAGCATTATGCATCATGACCATTCTACGGTGTTCTTCATCATACAGCTCATCTTGAACATGATGTAGACGACGAAAGTTTGATAAAAGATTCCGCCATTGACCTTCGTATGCAACCAAAACATTATCTTTATCCTCTTGTGAAGTACATCCGACACTAGCGAGTGTTGTATCTAATAAATTTGATTCCATCTTATCTGAATCTCGAGAGTAATCCATTATACCTTGTTGATAGCCAATACCATACACTGATAATACTAAAAATGGAATCTGTAGATAAATGCATGTATATGTTTATGTTTGTTTTGTGTTATTGATTGAAAGGGCATTTTAGACATATTGCAAATTAGTGAGATGTGTCAAAGATTTAGTCAGTCAAGATGTGTCAAGATTTAGTTAGTGCACAAATATGTCGCATATAAATAACAACCACTCCATGAAAAGAATACTATATACAATATATAACAACTCACCCTGAGGTAGTATGCCACTCTTGCAATGATTTTCCACTTTAATCTTTGCCTTTCCTGAAGTTTGGTTGCTGCTGCAGCTGATGAAGATGAAGATTTGGAGGTGGCCACTTTCGCTGATGTAGGCAGGGTAAACCTTGACTTAGATGCACTCGATAACTGGGCATACAATATACAAGTATGTCGGCGACCAACTGATATACTTTGCAGAGGTTTGTACAATCTACTTGGTACCAACACATTATAATTTCTTGTGGCTGTCATGGTCATTGCAATAGGAAACCTATTTGTGCCATTAACACGCAACTTGGAAGTCTGTGAAACTATTGGTATACTACTACACATCCTACTAGATGATAATAAGGACGACATTCTCATCCCCAATAGAGCCATGGTATGGAATACTATCTATTAATCGTCGGCGTTTGTGGTTTGCGGTTATGGTTTATTTACTGTGATTTGTGTGTGTAAGCTTGAAACCGTTTGATCGCCTTTAGAGATGAGGAGAAAATACTGTTAGCGAGCTATGATGATTTTGATGATGGTTGTACTCCTCCTCCCCATTTGTTATTGGTAGTATGCTTCTTTCCATGGTGTTAATGCTTGTTAGTATTGTAGTTGTTCTACTTTCACCGTTGGTGTCGGCTTTTGTCGCTCCTCAGACGCTACTATCAATTAGATATGAAATAATAAATGACATGTCCAACACATCACATCATACTCGAGTCAAACATCTACTTAGTAGTGCGAACACTATAAAATATACAGAAGATGATATTATCTGTAGCGAAAGCAGGAGAAGTTATCTTATTGTAGGTGTCAGTGTAGTGTCATCAGTACTAGTTTCTTCGCAAGTGAGCAACCAAGCATATGCAGATGAGGCATCCGATTATCCAATAGTTGTAACAAATCCAGAGAAAATTGCTGAATATATAATTAAAGAATGCAACTCTGAGTTTCTTAAAAGTGTTGTCAAATCCAATTACAACTTTCTATACAGAGGATTATCTCCAGAACAAAGCAAAGTTGTAAGTAGTGGCAAACAATCCAGAGCAATTCTACTAAAGGACGAGTCATTTGACTTGCTAGATCCAAGCACATATGAATCAACCGAAGCAGCTGGGTACTTTCAGAGGCTAGAAGACGATATGATTGCCAAAAGAATGAATATGACACCCAGTAATTCACATATGGGTACTACATGTCCAAAGGAGGCTTCCAAATGGGGGAAAGTTGCTTCAGTGTGGCCGATTGGTGAACAAGGAGTAGAGTTAGCTTGGATTGAAGAAGGTAAAAATTTCTGGCCAAGCAACAACAAGAAGCAGACAATAGTTACAACTTCATCTACAAAGCAAAGTACATTAGATATTGCACTCCAAGGAGATACTTGGGATATAATGTTTAGAGCTGACAACGGCTTTATAGTTGTTCCTGCCGCATCAGATGAGGAATTGAAGAAATATCTTAAAGGGCTAATCAATATATGATCATCATGATTTACATTATGCACAGTATACATACATAGACATGACAAAGACAAGTTTCTCATCTTGCATCTATATTGACTTCTTGGTAGTTTCCTTTGCATTGTGACTACTGGCAGCCGAAATTACATATCTTTCGTATCCATAGGAAGTAAAGACAAACAAGAATCCATAAACTCCAACAACTGACATAAGTGGTGCATCATTTCCCAGATATCGTGATATCATGCCGCCAAGCAAAGGCCCTGCCATTCCAGCGGCACTTTCGGCAGCCTGTAGGATGCCAAATAATGAACCGACCTCGTCTCTTGGAGCGATAGAGCCCGTGTCTGCGGTGATCACAGTATTGAGTGTGCCGAGTGCATTGATAATGAAGAGGAATGAAATATAGATAACAGACAAACTGCTGGTGTAGTAGGCAATGTATCTACCTGTGCCAAGTATGGCACAACATAGCATGATGATATATACCTTGCCTTCTTTTCCAAACAGGCTCACCAATCGTTTAGCCACAAAGCCTTGACTTGCTGCGTATGTGATTCCGATAAAGCTCATAAAGCGTGCATGGTCAGAAGGACCAAATGCGAACCTTGCTTTTAAACTAGCTGGCCAGACTGTGTTGAAGATGTGGAACGCTAGCGCCATGTTTAATCTTATTATCAATAGTATCATGGCTGCCTTAGCTTTGGATGTATTTAGTTTGATCAAGTTCATTAAAGTAAATTCACTCTGCTTCTTCTGTGTGTCATCATCTATATTAGCTTTTGGAGAAGATGTATTTGGCAATGGCAAGTAAAAGATGACTGCCCACGAAGCTAGTGCACAAACGATAGCGAAGAATGCGGCTGATTGAAAAGTAGGAGATGTAGAAGCTGCAATCGCCGGGCCAATCATGAAGGATATACCTGCTGACATTCCTAACTTTCCAACTGAACCTGACCTAGAAGAAGCATCTTTGTTATCTTTTTTCTTGATATCTTCTTCTTCCCCTTCTTTTGCTTGCTCTTCAGCTTGCTCGATATCGTTGTGGAACTCTGATAGCAGACTCTTGTATATATCAAAATTATGTGATAATAGTGCACTGGGTATAATACTATACCACAAACCCTGCAATGAATCCATTGTAACCGAGATAACCAAGCCTACTAATGAAGCGATTGTACCTAAATGTAAGCATGCTCTTCTTCCACTTGCAGTTGATCCTTTACCCAAAGTACCAAGAGTTCTTGCTAGTATTGTTCCATTCTTATCTGATAATTTCCCAACAATTGCAGTACC
>Ga0075437_11988_pt1 | contig 10718 bp, 9 predicted proteins | sample MintriMetagenome_FD_74266 | JGI IMG/M metagenome (GOLD analysis project Ga0075437, IMG submission 74266) | Marine eukaryotic communities from Monterey Bay, USA to study complex ecological interactions - Minidiscus trioculatus and... | ecosystem: Environmental > Aquatic > Marine > Unclassified...
AACTTTACGCTAATGAGTATGATATACTCGAAGCATCTGCGGAGACGATGACGATTACTGCACTTGTGAATGACGACGATCTAACTCAGTTCGATGCCGAGGGAGTATCCTATACAATTGACGAAGCAACTACTGCCGAATTGGAAGAAGCAACAAATGTTGTTCAACAACCTTCATCTATTGAAGAGGGAGAGGCGTTGGAGAAGGCCGATGGTACACTCATGACATTCAGAGGTATATCAGGATACTCATGTTATCGTACCGTTGAGGAAACATACGCTACTGCTGAACTTATCGAGGCTACATATCCCGATATTGCCGAATGGATTGATATTGGCCCATCTTGGGATAGGACACAAAATAACGGAAAGGCTGGATATAGAATGAAGGTATTGAAATTGACAAACAAAGCGGCAAATACTAATATCAAAAAGCCCATTTTGTTTGCTACATGTAGCATCCATGCAAGAGAGTATGCACCAGCTGAGCTATGTACTCGTTTTGCTGAGAAATTAGTACAAGGATATGGCAGCGATGCCGACGTTACTACATTGATTGATCAACAAGAGATTCATCTAATCTTACAGGCCAATCCCGATGGTAGAAAGATGGCTGAAGCAGGACAAATGTGGCGCAAGAATACCAATAATCGTAGCTGTGGTAGGAACTATGGTGTTGACTTGAACCGCAATTGGCCATACGGGTGGGGGGGCGAGGGAGCAAGTAGTTCTTGTACTTCAGAGACATACCGAGGCTCAAGCGCTGGTTCGGAAATCGAAATGAAAAACATCATGAACTATATTGATTCGCTGGGCTGGGGAAATCAAAGGAACATACCTGAAAGCTACTACAACTCCATGAATATATGTCGTCGAGGAACATACTGTCCATCATCTCAACAATACCCCGCTCCTAGTACTGCTACAGGAATTGCACTTGATATACATGCCTACGGTGAATTAATGCTCTGGCCGTGGGGATACACGAAAGACAAGTCTGGAAATGATTCAGAGTACATTGCTTTGGGAAGAAAACTAGCACATTACAATGGTTACAAACCACAGCAATCTACGAGTCTATATGTCACCGCCGGTACTACAGGTGATACTTGGTACGGAAAGTATGGGGCTGCCAGTCTTTGTTATGAGCTGGGCACATCCTTCTTCCAATCTTGTAGTGGAAGCTCAGGCTTTGTGAACAAGGTTTTACCTGATAACATACTGAGTTTACTGTACGCTGCAAAATCATCTCGTCTACCTTATAAACTTCCTTTCGGCCCTGATGTAAGCATCAGTGGTGGAAATATCGTTGCAAAGGCAGGTGACTTAGTTACCATCAATGCAGAGGTTGATGATACAAGGTATAACCAAGGCAACAGTAATAATGAGCCTACACAACCAACTCAGAATATTGCTTCTGCTGCATTATTTGTTGATAGTGCTCCTTGGGATAGTATTTGGGAGACTGGATTTCAAATGAAGGCAGCAGATAACTCGTTTGACTCGAAGCGAGAGGCTGTACAGTACACCCTTGATACTACTGGCTTATCACCTGGGAGACATACAATCTATATTGTGGGGAAAGATACTAGTTTCAACGAAGGGGTTTTCTCTGCCGTCTTCTTGGACATTGAAGGAACGGAAAAGCCCACCCCTAAACCCACTTTATCGCCTTCAACGAGCCCATCTCATGAACCATCTCGTGACCCTTCATCAAGTCCTACCCAAGCAACTTCTAAATCGCCGAGTGATACAGATCAGCCGACCTCTTCACCTATCCAAACTGAAGCTCCGTCTCCCAAGCCGTCATTAAGCCCAAGTTCATCGCCGACGAATGATGTAAGTTGTTGGATCATCTGTGATGTGCTATCATAACTTTATCTAACTCTCTTGATTTGTTCTATCAACTTGATACAGCCTACTGCCGAGCCAACAGCTGAGGTAAGTGTTTTGTTACCTCTTATTGAGGCTGGAAATAATGGAGAGCCTGCCAACAGATTCCCATTGAAAGAGTGCGAGGCTGACTGTGACTCGAACGAGGAGTGTTCTGGAGACTTGATTTGCTTTCAGACGAGTGGCACTATATCTGTATCAGTTCCAGGGTGTTTAGGAGAGGAAAAGAACGGGAATGATTACTGTGTCAAGCCAATACCCAACCTTCTTAACCGTATTGGAAACGGTGGTAGTGGATATGGTTTGTGTCAGGGTGATTGTGACCTAGATAGTGATTGTATTGGAAACATGATTTGTTTTCAGAGAGATGGTCTAGAGCCTGTACCATCTTGTATCGGGGAAGGCAGAGCTGGCTCTGATTATTGTATTCTACCTACTGTCTAACACATCTTTTCGCTTGTCAACTTCTTTAGAATTGTACTTGGCTGGCGCAGTGGTTAGATTTATGTTGAGATCTCCAGCAGGTGGAATATGTAGGGTTAACACATTTAGATTTATGTTATATAGGTTAGGTTTAGTTAACTACTGTTAAGCTCTATCCTCAGCAGCTGCCTTCAACAGTTCAGATATAGTTGCTGGGGGTAACTGAGCTCTCAAATCAGATCCTTGTATAGTCGGAAAAGGGATTGTACTCCAAGTACTATTAGGATCAGTACTCCTAACTCCTGTTGTTATACAAGCATTAATAGAGTGGGCACACTCGATTACAGGTCTTAGAGTACCCTCGCCTTCAATCTGGGCTATTGCCTTCTTTACATCCTTCCATGCGGTTGACTTATTTGGCGTACGAAGTCTTTCGGCATGTGTGGTTGGAAAGTGAGTTGTAGACAACGGTTGATAGGCATCTATAACTTGACGAAGTGGTTCAACAATCCTTTGTTGATACATTTCACGAAAGCCTTCTTCACTTGTGAGGTATCTCATGAGCTTGGTGGCCTCATCAGCAATCTTCTTGGCTTCATTAGGATGAGACTCGGCCCAATCAAACTTTTCCTTGAGGTCAGATAGATCTTCCTTGATGGGAACGTAGTGTACCATTGGCTTCATGTAATCATGAATGTAATCCTTGGCAGGAGTGCCATGATGGAATAACAAACCTGGAAGAGCAAGCTTGATAATGGTACCAGACCATGTAGTCCCTCCTCCTCCACCTAGATCTATATGGTACTTGTAATGAAGTAGTTGCTCACTGCCAAGATACTCTCCCGTTGCCATATCTATATCTTCCCACTTCTTGTATTGCTTGGAGCCTTGTGTACGAGTCTTTGACCCTCTATTGATATAACTTGAGAACTTCATATTTGCCCAAGGAATCTCGTCGTCAGACTTGGTATTAAGTTCTGCCTCGGCTGTCAAGACTGCAGCCTTCCAACGGGGTAATAAAGTATTATACGATTCTTCCGACATGAGACACTCAACGGCAGCTTCCTTACTTGTATACACTTCATCATTGAACTGTATCTTACGAAGTGAATTATGCCTTGACAAATAAGAGAAGTCTGTACCACGCCATACTACTTGTGGTATCAACTCATCCCAATCAACACCATACTCTTTACCGTATACCATTTGATAATGACTTTGTCCTCTTCCCTTATATAACTCTCCTGTATTTCTTCTTCGTTCTACAGCCTGTTGTTTTGGCTGTAACTCATCACATATTTGATGCTTATCGGCCCATGTTCTAAAGCAAGGTAAATGGTGTGGCTCAGGCATTGGCATAGCAATCATGTTAGGAATGATTGACTCTTCGGCGAAGACACTACCAAAGTTTAGTATTGGGGCTTTGGAATTAGTACATGTATTTGTTATTTGTGAGGACAATGATGTTGTAGCTGTTGATACATCCTTAGCCTCTTGTTGAAAATGCTTTAAACATATAATTTTAATACTAGGGAAGTCACCACTACTAATGGGTATAACCAACTCATCACTTTCCCCTTTAACAAATCGATGAGGAAAAGCTTTTCTCAACATGTATGTAATATCATTAAATGAATTTAATAACTTATGATTCCCGGATGTCCATTTATGATTCTTATGATATAATCCATAGAATGTATCAGATTTTGGTTCATATACTAATAGGAGGTAGGTATGATCGTATAATTGTGCTATTTGTAGGGCATCTTTGAGATGATAGGGCGGTAATGTTTGATTTGTTGCAATGAGTTGTGGATATGGTGGTAAGGTATCCTGCTGTTGTTGTTGTTGTTGTTGTTGTTGTTGTAATTCTGCCACTTGATTCGGATGCAATATAGTATCACCATTACTAGCCGTGTAGGATAATATTCTATGCAAGTTATTGTCCATTGATGTAGTATCGAACTCATACTCGTCTTCAATGAAAGTATCTTCAGTGGTCAAGATACTTTTAATCGAGATCGCTGCAATACAAAGTACTGCAACAAGAGCGGCACGCCGCCGCCTCCACTGCCGTCTATTATTGATTACCATCATTGTAAGTAGGTATTGATAGGCACAGTAGCTCTAGTGAGGTCAAGAGATCGTAGTCTCAAGAGGAGGTGGGGATAGATGCTATTTGTAACCATTGTGTCGTTTTGCAGCAATGACCGGTCATTTGTCATTGAAAATTCTCTCCCCCCTCTCCCCTCACTATATGCTTACGACTAGCCATGCTATAATACTCATAATATAGTATATAAATGCCACTTCGATATCGTTTATCTGAAATCATCATGAAGACTCCTTTACTATTCTCCTCCTCATCCGCATCAACAGCGACAGAGAAAATTGGTATCTTTGGTAGTGACGATGAATCATCAAACAAAACAACAAATACGAATGGAGATGAGGAATGTCAATCATTCATATCAAATACTTCATCAACTATACCCCAGATACCCAACAGCAGTAGTAGTAGCGTATCATCTGGCATTAGTGTAACCAACAATACGAACAGTAATAATGTGATACTATCAACAGTTGCAACACGCATCGCGGCATTAGAAAAATCATATAAACAATCAAAGATTGGTGGATATCTAATCCGCCCTTCTAATAACAATACTGCTAGACAACATCGTCGTAACAGTAGTGGTAGTATATGGTCAGAGAATATAACAAATGGTACAAGAGTATTACTTGCTATTGTTACTGGGATTATTGTTGCTAATTTATTAAGCATGTCAAATGATACACATCAAAACCATAATGTTAGTAATATTAATGGTATGACTACACAAGAATTGCAAGGTATTGACAATATAAACTATCAACAAAACCCCGACGGTTCCTACACCGAAATGCCAGAATTACTAAACGAGGATGGATATAGAATGTCACCAGAAGAAATACAATTAATACAACAACAGGCCGAACAAGATGATGCCAACTTTTTAAAGAACCTAGGTGAACGTATGAGACTATGGCGTGCTAAAAAACAATTAACAAACGGGTACTTCTATTCCTCATCAAGTGTTGGTAATGATATTGTTAAGGTACCAATGAAATCATATTCAATTACTGAATTGATGAATACATTACCACATTTTACTCGAGAGTTGTTACTAGTACAATATTCGGCAGTTAGTGATGAGTTTGTGGTAATGTTACCTGGATTACAGGGTAGTAATCCTGTATGTGACTTGGGATGTACCAAAATAACAAATATTATGCAGGGTGTCATATATGCATTCCGTAGTCGTTATTCACATAAATTTGGTATATCATTCGGAGATCAAGGTACTACTAATAATGAAAAGAAGGATTTAATGTTCTTGGTATCAACAGCAGACACGCCACGTCTATCCCAAGAATGTTATAACAGAGCTGGATATTGTATGAGACGTAAGAACTTTGCACCAATCTTACATTTTGGTAGCGGTTACAAGGATAGTACGATATTACCAAGTTTAGTTGTTATGCCACCCCCGCCTGGGTTGCATTTACGTTGTATGATGGAATGGCAGATGAATCATGAGATATGTGAATTCCTAGAGTCGAAGAAGATGGTAACAAGTGATGGAAGAGAAAGTCAGGGGTTGATATTTGGTGAACATATCAATTATGCTCCGGGTAAGAAGACCAAGTCAAATACTACTGATGATGAGTCTGATAATACAAATTATGAGTCTGATGCAGATGATGATACGATTGGATGGAGAGATCTTACGAATCAAATTATATGGAGAGGTAGTGATATACCATACATGACATTGTTAAATCCTGAAATGAGAGTGCCAGACTTTACAAGCGACGTTGAATCAAAGTTGAAAGGAGACTCGAGTGGAGGAGTTGATGAAGTTATCAAAGCAATGTATAATGTATATGACCTACGCTTGCGATGGAAGGCGGTACTAATATCATCCAAGTCGGAATATGACGCTTCGGAACGGTATAATAATCAAGTATTACTCAATCCAAATAATCAAGAGAGTATATTGCCCTGGGCTAATATGAAGTTTACAAGTGATAACGATTCTTCTTCTAATGATTATCAACAGTGGACGAATCTTGGTCTTAACGTTCAAGGAAATGAAATGTCAATGTTAGAATATGCCAAGTATAAGTATCACATTGACTTGGGTGGTAGTAGCGGAACATCGGTCTCTGAAACTATCCAAAAGTTGGCACTGCCTGGACTATTATTCCATGTAGAATCATCTGCCATTGATTGGTATACTGAACATTTAGTACCCTGGGTACATTACATACCCATCAAGGAAGATTTGAGTGACTTACAAGATCAGTATGAATGGGCCGAGAAACATGATCGTAAGGCAAGAGAAATAGCCAAGGCGGGTACGGAATTCGTTCGACGGTATGGACGACCTGAGGGTATGGATGAATTGTATAGAGGACATTTCTTGAAACCATTGGAGGATATTATGGAATCATTTCAACCATATGATGAAATACCAGAGGAGCTATTGAGTGGTTCAGATGGAAGTCAGTTGGTATTGAAAGAGATTATGAGATGTAAGGGATATGATGTTGGCGAATGTGTTCTCCTCCAAGGTTGAATAGGGTACTCAGTAAAGAGATGATTGTGTAAAGATGATTACAATTGTAAAATAATATTGGTTTATTGTGTAAAATTGTATGATTATTAGTTATGAATGTGAAGGGAATGATCTTGGAGCCAATATGACTTCCATCAATACCATATCAATATTACTGTATAGACTTCACTTTTTGGCTTGCTCAGTTGAAGCCACTGCAGTGGTGGATGATGAAGGTGCCACCGCTGTATCAACAGTTGATGCGGCAGGAGTCGGGGCGATAGCTGGGGTGCTAGGAATTGGCACCATCGTCGAAGTAGTGGCCTTTGTATTCTTGACAGCATCCAAAATCTTATCATCTACCATGTCTTCGAAATCTCTAGTTACGATGCTGTAGTCGCTTTCACGTCCATTGAACTTGACACAATTATGACAAATCAATGCAATCCTTTGATGGAGTGATGCAAATGATTTGATCATACGTGCAACTATCATTTTTCGAATTAGACTTAGATCAATGGGAAATAGAATCCTCTCCTTGTATCCAGGTGCTGTTTTATTAATGATGATATTAATGAGTTCAAATCAGTTAAGATAATAGTAATAAGTTTATTGTAAATAAATCCAAGTTATGAACATAAATTATATAGTATCCAACAACTTACCTTCCAGAGGGTTGACAGGCTTACGAAAAATGGCTGCAGTCCGATGAGAAGATATCCTCTTATACAAATTCAACAACGCGGTGGTATCAGTGTGTTCCATATTGTACATGGCATCATTCTCCATTGCTGCTAATGTATGTTGCTTTTCCAATGCTAACTTCTTCTTCTTCTCTTCTGTCTGTGGATCAACCTTCTTTACTTTATTATTTGGTAATGATAATGATTGCGCTGCAACAAGCATTCGACTGTTTGGCGGAAGTGGGAGCTTTAATGGCTCTCGTAACCTCCCCAGTAATGCTGAAACGGTAAAGTATCGATCTGGTGGACTAAATTCTGTTGCCAAACATGCATCAACTGAATCTAGATAATTGATATCCCCCGAACCAGGTTGATATTGTGGAGGTAAACCTGGAATAGCAGTCATTTTCGGTTCCTTCAAGGGAGATGTGGGTGGAGGTTTCTCTTTATTTGCTGATGGACGATTGGAGTTATTTTCAATACCAATATCATCTTCCAACATTGCAATTTCTCTTTCCCTAATGATATAGATTATGAAAGGTTTAGAAACATCAACACAATTTTTGTTATTAAACTTTAATCACTTACAATGCATCCTCACATGCCCTTGCCTCCTTTATAACAATATCAAGTTCATGCTTCGGTAGACCAGCCGAAAGTCTTGATAATGTTTGAGGTAATATCTGTTGAACACCCTCGGGTATGATAGGTTGTACTCTCTCAGGAGAAATGGTTGTAGTGGTTGCAACTGAAAAATAAATAAATAGTGTTAGATATTTTATATTATACACCTATGACTATCCAACAATAAAATATCTCACCTTCTGCTCCAGCCATTTTAGTATTATCTTAACGCCGTTAGCCGATATTATGTATATTAATCGATTATCTCTACAATAATAGCAATGTTGCTGTTTTGTTGTTTTGGCAGGTTTTGCCGAACTTTTTTGCTAAACGGTACCTAGGGTATCCTCTGGTATCTCCCCGGCCCTGCCCTGTCAAGCTGGTCAAGAAGGGCAACTATCTAGCGCGCTAGGAAGGTCAATAATGAAGATGGTATTCACTAATATGTTCTTTATCATGTCACTGCTGATGTTGATCATCATGCTCATTAAAGAAATCGAAAGCTTTGCCCCTATCAGTTCGATATCTTCTTCGAACCATCATCACAACATCATGTTGATGTCTCAAATAGATGAAGATAATCAAAGTATCTGTCGACGAGATAATGAACATCAGAGATATGATATTAAACATAAAACTATAAATCGGCGAGATATGCTTATCAAGAATGCAATCCTTTTATCTTCCATCACATTTGGAAGACCACACGTATCGTTTGCTGCTAAAGATATATCATCGGATCGTCTTCTGATAATCCAGTAGCCATTCTCGGAGGGGGCGGCAAGACAGGGAAAGAGGTTGCAAAAGCACTTGCTGGGGAAGGAATGTATGGTATATCAATGACAAGGAGTGGTAAAGAAGTACAACTTCCTAAACCAACAAAAGAGTATGTGCAATGCTATCCCGATCCTGTAGATGTGAGGGAAGCTGATAGTATACTCAAAGCTATGCAACATGTACATGCCTCTGCAATAGTGTACACAGCTTCGGCATCAAGTAAAGGAGGTACTGCATTCGAAGTCGATGATCTAGGAGTAGCAAATGCCGCAAGAGTTGCAGAATCTTTGGGTATAAGATTTGTTTTAGTATCAGCATTAGGTATCGACAGGCCCGAGTCAAAAGGATATCAAATGACAAATACTCTTGGTGGAAACTACAATGGGATAATGGATGCTAAGAGACAAGGAGAAGAAAGAGGAAGAAAAGAGATGACAAAGAGTAAGAACTATATTATTATACGGCCAGGACCCTTAATCTCAGTTAAAAGTAAAAACGGCGCCGCCGACATTGAATTGAATCAGGGTGATTATATTGGAGGGGGCATATCAAGAGATGAGCTAGCAGGTGTGGTCATAGGAGCACTGAAGAGCGATAAGAAAGGGGTAACTGTTGAAGCCTACCGAAGGGCGACTCGGCAAAAGATCCAGCCTCAATTTGAAGACCGGGCTGGCTTTGTTTCTGATACATATACTGGAATGTTTGATAATGTAAAGCCAGACTAGAATATCGAGTGCTGGATATACTGGGCTGTTTGATAATGTGAAGTCAGACTAAAAATGAAGAGTAAAGATAGACTATTGAAGAATAGTCTTTACACAAAACTATATCACATTATATTACTCTTTCAATCAAAACCTTCAACATCCAAATGTTGTTCTTCCATCTTTTGTCTCAATCCTTCACCACGCTTTCTCATTCTCCTTTCTATTCTGTTTGTTAGTTTTCTTTCAAATTCTTTTGATCCAACTTCAGCTTCTCCGTGATTGATAATTCCATCATATGCTCTTTGAGCAATAGTAACTGCCTGTCTCGATAGATCATCAAGCGGTTGATTAGATACTACAAGATGACGTGCATCTTGTTCTTCTCCCTCTACATTGCCAGCAATCTTGTCATGAAGAAGCTCCGCCCACAGATATATAGAAGCCACCGCCGATATTTATGACACTGGAGAGCGTTAGGAGCTTGCAATCTATTGAATGGCCTATTAGCTATTGAGAGCTTTTTGAGTTATGGTACAATTAACCTGTAATACCGTATAGTACAAAAAGTAGCTTACAGAGTATGCTCAAAAATACAAATTACAAAATCATTCTGGTTGGTAGTGACAGAAGGGCCATTTAATATACCATATAATATATAAGGATTCTTCCTAGTATTATCTTACGTTATTGAACTGGTAGTTCTGGGCTGTTTGATATCGTCAGCACTTATTCTATAAATTGAGCACATCTTATGCTCAAATAAATAATTACAACTCAAAAATACAATACAACAGCAGGATACCTTACCACCATATCCACAACTCATTGCAACAAATCAAACATTACCGCCCTATCATCTCAAAGATGCCCTACAAATAGCACAATTATACGATCATACCTACCTCCTATTAGTATATGAACCAAAATCTGATACATTCTATGGATTATATCATAAGAATCATAAATGGACATCCGGGAATCATAAGTTATTAAATTCATTTAATTATACAA
>Ga0075437_14546_pt1 | contig 10693 bp, 15 predicted proteins | sample MintriMetagenome_FD_74266 | JGI IMG/M metagenome (GOLD analysis project Ga0075437, IMG submission 74266) | Marine eukaryotic communities from Monterey Bay, USA to study complex ecological interactions - Minidiscus trioculatus and... | ecosystem: Environmental > Aquatic > Marine > Unclassified...
GGCTGAATTACATGATGAAGAACTATTTAAGCAACCACCACGAGATAAAGATGATTGTCCAATATGCTTCCGCCGGTTACCACATCTCAATACGGGAAGTGCGTATATGTCATGTTGTGGGAAATTAATATGTAGTGGATGTGGCCATGCACCTGTCTACGATTACCAAGGCAATGAAATGATCGAGAAGATTTGTTCATTTTGCAGAAGTCCAGTGCCTACTTCAGAAAAGGGGACTGCCGAAAGATATAAAAAAAGAGTGGAGGCTGGAGATCCTGTTGCGATGTGTAATCAAGGAAATTGGTACTTTTACGGTGAACTTGGTTTTCCACAAGACATTAGAACTTTGGCAAAAGGCAGGAAAGCTCGGCTATGCTTCGGCCTTTTGTTGTATTGGTATTGCTTATAGTAGAGAGTGGAAAGATAAGAAGAAGGCCACACATTACTGGGAGCTAGCGGCTATGGGAGGGAATGCGATGGCAAGGCATTGTCTTGGAAATTCCGAGTTGCTGGCGGGTACTGTGAATAGAGCATTAAAAAACTATATGATTGCAGTTAGGGATGGTTGTCCTAACTCGTTGGAGATGATCAAACAGATGTACTCCAGGGGACATGCAACAAAAGACGATTACATGAAAGCATTACAATCCTATCAAACATACCTGGGTGAGATTAAAAGTGATCAGAGGGATAAAGCTGCTGCTGCCTGCGAGGAGGATTATCGTTATTATTAGAGACACCATCAACATGAATTGTTTTTACATAGATATAGTCCAATCCCAAAAGTTATCTCCCTTCTTAGATGATACCCAATGGTAGCCGAGAGGTAGTAACTATCTGTTAATATGGTTTGGGCACTTCGACAATGATATGCACTTTTTCAACTAGATTATGTTTGTTGAGGTAATTTGGAACATGACCTCTCCTTACTACACTTATAGCTAACTTGCCTCCTAACGTTTCTCTTCCTTGTATACACTAAGGGAAAGGAACATATCATATGCTCACCAATCATGTTCCTTAAGACGAGCAATCATAGCCTCCCTGGACCCATCTACATCCAACCCCTTATCGTTAAGCTTCTTCCTTAACGTTCCCACCCTCATCTTGACGTATTTGGCACTTTCATCATCACTGCTATCATCTTCTGTTTGTTCTTCCCCTCTTGCCACAGTTGTTAACAAATCAGTTACAAGATGGCCAGGGAAGTCGTTGAATGATACTTTGCCTATAATATCTTTTTTATTTGCAACAATGTAATCCATTACAGCTTCCTTGAGCAAAGCCAAGTTCTTGGAGTCGGCGTATAATAAGTTATCCATCATATTTTCTATCGTAATTTCTGTCGATTTAACATAAGCCGCTTCTGCCTCTAATTTCAAATGCACTACTCCGTACTTGTCACAGGCATTAATGATATCTTTTGCATTGTTTTTAAGTTCGTCTTTTGATAATTTGCCACCGTAGGTATAGTAAATCAAATGCTTGAATACCTCGGGCTTGACGTCTGTAATCGAAACGGTAGTAATTCCTCCGCCCTCATCTGATTTCCCACACATCTCATAAAGTGCTGATGCATTGTTCTTTAAAATGAGCCGATGGGCATGAAAGTTTGTTGTGGCTATTTTAGCCCTCTTGCGTTTACCCTTTTCTTGTTGTTGCCCAACTTCAAATACTATATCTGCTGATTCCTCATCCACAAACAACTCGAGTACATTTTTATTGATTGGATTTGTTGGTATGAACTGAATTATTGATTTGTCGGTAGCCGGAGGTTTTATCCGGACCTCAATGACCAACGACCCTTCAACTAATAAATCCATGAGTGTTGATCGTTTAGCAAAGTCGTAGATGAACCAGGCATTCTCACCCTCATCATCATTAGCAGCAAACTCAATTGTATCTGCTTCGTGATGCACCACCTCTTTACCGTTTGCATCTCTATAACACTGTAACCATTTTGCATTTTTATACTGGTATCTGATGCATTGGCAAGAGCTACGGCAGCATACCCTACAGGTGAATTTACCTCGCCACCAGGATAAAGATTCAATGTCCACTGATGACCAAAGCATGAAAAAGCTGGTGATTCAACTCTCTCGTCTCTTGTTGTTGATAGATTAGCAAATCCATGAAAGCATACATTAATGGTTGTCCAACCTTCAAAATTATTGGTCCATTGTGTCGGTGGCGTACCGACATCCACTCTACTTATTTTGCTCATATTACTACTATCCTCTGTATTACAATAGTATATATCTATATATTGTAGTAAGGTTCACCTTAATTTTTTTCTGTTTCTGCAACTTGAATATCTCTCTATATAGACCTCCGGATGCTATGTACTACCAATCGAAAGGGCGTTAAAAACTGATCTATATTCTATGTTGTTTGCGTATGAGATGGATAACTGTAGTGTGTAGCCTTTACCTAGATTGCTATTGTAAGTAGGTAAGCTAATATAATGTAGTGCGAGGATTCTTCCAATTTTATTTTCACTGGGGAAGTTTCACAAAGAAGTTTCGTTTTGGTGACTTGGGTAGCGACTTCGATGCAATTGGCGGCGTACGGGTATCAACTTTATACTCTGTGCTAATTATTCAAGGTCATATAATATACGCCTTAATAGTTTGCGTTGAAATAGTGATAGTATTGCAACGCGTAGTATCATCGCCGACCATTTCAAGGCGCGATATACATGTTACACATTAAAAAAACTTTCCTCTCTCTAATTTATTGCCTGTGGCTCCTGTTCTTCATATACTTTATCTTGTGAATAGTATCAGTATTATCATCTCTGTATATTGTCATTGGTAGAGGTTTTACACAGCCACAGTAATTAGAAACTACAAAATGAGCACATCATATGTTTGCAATAATGGGAAGGTATATCAAAATCAAATGATGATGTATGTGAGATGAATGATATGTTACACAATATGAGCACGAAAGATAACGATATCAATATGTCAGTATGTGCCAATTGTGGTAAAGAGGGTGTCAGCAATACATGCAACAAATGTAAACAAGTATGGTATTGCAATGCTGTATGCAAAAAGAAACACCGAACCAAGCATAAGAAACAATGTGAGAGACGTGTTGCCGAGTTACATGATGAACAGTTATTTAAAGACCATCCTACACCGGAAGAATGTCCAATCTGTCTTCTCCCTTTGCCAAGTATCGATCAAACTATTTTCAGATCATGCTGTGGCAAAACTATATGTAGTGGATGTATTCTTGAAATGATTAAGAGTGATATACGTCAGGTACGTCAGAAAGGAGGAAACTTTGAATCGGCTAAATCTGTTGTTATGGATCAACTATGTCCATTCTGTAGGACGTTAGTACCCATTGATAATATTGAGGAAGGAAGACGAACGTTAAAGCTGGTAGAGTCGGGGAATACCAATGCAATGAAAGTACTTGGAGAATGTTATTCCGATGGCAGTTGGGGTATGCCACAAGATTGGAATAAGGCAAATGAATTATATCTTAAGGCAGGAGATGGTGGTTGTACAGGCGGATATTATAATTTGGGTCAATCTTATTTGTATGGACGCGGTGTTGATGAAGATAGAAAGAAGGCCAAGCATTACTTTGAACTTGCAGCAATCAAGGGATGTAAAGAGGCAAGACATACGCTTGTTCTGATAGAAGATGTTGCCGGTAATCATGATCGGGCAACCAAGCACTCCTTCATCGGGGCGAGGGCGGGACACGAAGACTGTTTAGAGGGCGTCAAACTAGATTATATGACTGGGTCAATTACAAAAGATGAATATGCCAATATTCTACGGGAGTACCAAAAGCGGCAAGATGAGATGAAAAGCGATGCAAGGGCAGAATATGCCGAAACGAACATATTCAGGGAAGATTGATGAAAGCGCCTCTAGAGGTGAAAGTCGTGTTTAAGTGACAAGTACAATAATCTAGTTTGTTTTGGTAGTAAGTACAGCAGCGATAATGAATAGAAATCATACTAATAACAGTGCTAATTGTTTCTATATAGGAATTAGTCTAATCCCAAATAGATTATCTACCTTTGTTCTTACATGGCACCCCATTAACATATAAACTTTATGTAATTTGATCATCAGCCAATTCTGACATAATAAACCCCCAATACGATGCTTCTCCTGGCTCCTGATTGTACCTACTATACCCTCTCTACTAAAATGTGTTAACCCATCTCTCCCTTGTTAATAAACTCTATCAGACATAGCAAAAGGCCAAAGTCTTCTTGATAAGCTAACAACAAAATCAATACTACACCCACATTCAAATCGTAATTATTTCCCACCAGCACCCTCCGCCGGTCAAGCACTACCCCACTACCAACTCTATGGCTGAGCAGCAGCACTACCACCACCACCCAACTGACTAGCAATAATATTAGATCGTGAACTAACCTCCTCCCTTGCCAAATTTTGTATCTCCACACAATGTTCATACCGTTCACCAGCATCCATCTGCCTTAACTTATACCGTAATTGTCCAAGTAAATTCTCCCAAATTGCAGGATCAAGTGTAGGTGGTGGTGGTGGTTGTACATTACTTTGTTCGGCCTCAGCTGCCGCGGCGGCGTTGGCGTTTGCGAATGCTTGTGCTACTGCATCTTCAATGTTACCCACTTCGACTGCAGTACCAACTACTTGAACTTGTTGTTGTTGAGCAAGTGGTGGCAGTGACGGTGCTTGAATTTCTTGTGCTATTGCTTCTTCATTCATCTTTTATATTTGTATGGTGTATTGCCTTATTGATATTCAACGACGACGATTATTGTTATATTTTTTGATAAGAGGTTCAGTGTATTTTTTTGGTAAGAAGGTGCACACTGATGTAATTTTCAAAACTAAATATTGAGTGGACGAGATACTGCGGGATGATAATCGATTGAAAGGGCGTAAAACTGTGATTAATCAACACTGTATCAGTAGGTATAATTGCAATGCTATTGTGATAAACACTGCCGCTGTTAGTTGATAATGTTGTCTATTGTTATTTCAACTTTTAGCGAATTGGCGAATTTGCCAGTTTGGGAGGATACCTGCACTGAAGGTATCCTTTTTATGAGAGTGGCCGGCCTCTCAGCGCCAAAACAAGAGAATCAGGCAAAATCAGTAGTCGAGATGATCTAAGTAGTATTATCACAATAAAACCGTCCGGTATATATCAGTATTAATAGAAGAAGATTCAATTTAGTTTTACACTCTTTCGATCGGTAGTGGTCGCATAGTTGAGTATCGCTATTCAAGTAAACAAAAGAAAGAGATTTGCTTTTATAAGGTGCACCTTCCATAATATTACTTACAAATATACAAGAATAATATGAGCACAAATAGAGGAGTGGACATCGGTACAGCCTCAGAAAGTTTTAATGGGTGGACTACTACTGAAGTTCGGTTTAATAGATTTGCTGACCTACCAGCAACAAGAGGCGAATATGTGGAATCTCCAGAATTTTCATGCTTTGGTCATCGGTGGAGGTTGAGTCTTTTCCCTGGTGGTAGAGCTGATTCAGAAGAAGGGTATGTTGCCATAGTTCTTGGAAATATGTCAAATACAAGTGCTGAAATCCAATGGAGATTTAATGTTACGAATGGAGATGGCAAAGAGGTGGTATCGATATTCAATCCAAACAAAGATGAGTTTGGTGCTTATGGTTGTCAGCCTCCACAGAATAGTGCCTATTGTTACGCCAACGTTTCCAGACGTTCGACGATTTTGGATGCATTAGTAAACGGATCATAGTTGTGGGAACTCAACTGAAGTCTACTAGTACTGACAAATCATTTACACAGTTTGTACCAACAAATCCATTCAACAAAAATATGCTCGAATTATTTATGGATGAAGAATTAGCAGATTTAATCTTTGAGGTAGGCGGAGGAGAACAGCAAGCAAAGGGTAAACGAAAGAAGGCTAAATTATCTACCACTAACTTTCATGCTCATCGAAATATACTGCAAAAGTGTGCCCCGACCCTTTATGAGATGTGTGGAGTAGTAGATCGAGGGGAAATTTATACCGTTTCGATTACAGACGTCAAGCCCGATATTTTCAGGCATATGATTTATTATACATACGGGGGTAAACTATCTGATGAAGAGTTGAAGTCCAATGCAAAAGACATCATTGATGCCTGTGATAAATACGGGGTAGTTTATCTCAAACTCGAGGCGGAGGCGTCATATGTTAAATCAAATGAAATTTCGATGGATAATATGATGGACAATCTACTCTACGCCGACTCCAAGAATCTTGCTCTGCTTAAAGAGGCAGTTATGGATTTCATTCTGGCAAACAAGCACAGTATCATCGGCAAAGTATCTTTTGATAATGTCCCTGGAGGTCTGATTACCGATGTCTTGACAGCTGTGGCAAGAGGGGAAGAACAAACAGGAGATGACGCAGATGATGAAACTATCAAATATAACAAAATGAGGGTAGGAACTTTGAGGAAGCTACTGGATGAGAAGGGGTTGGATGTAGATGGATCTAGGGAGGCTATGATCGCTCTACTGAAGGGACAGGCCGCTTGAACGAATGATATGTGTTGGGGAGAGTTATGTGGTATCTGTTATCTAAACACCTTCCCAAAGAGATATAGTATAGAGTTAGATATTTATTTATGTCATTATAATCAGTGCTATTAGTTGTTTTTATTTTTAGATTGAGTTATTATATACACCCATTACTTTTATGAAACATATTTATGTGTCATTTGTGGAGAGTAAGAATAAGATCAGATATCCCCAATAAGATGTGCTTTCCAAGGTTATCTCTTTGCCAACTCCCATATTATAGTCCAAGGTGGAGACAGAGTGATTCTTAACATGTACTTGGATGGAGAGATACTGGCCTATGGTCTATCTTGCATCCGTTCATTTCTCATTTCAATCTACACTACCAAATCTATGGCTGAGCAATATTACCACCCAATTGATTAGCAATAAAGTCCGATCTAGAACTAACCTCCATCCTAGCCAAGTTTTGTAACTCTACACAATGTTCATACCGTTCAGCAGGTGTCATTAATCTTAATTGTAATCTTAATTGTGAGAGTAGATTTTCCCAGATTGCTGGATCGATGGATGGCGGCGGCGGTTGTTGTGGTTGTTTATTATCATCTTCGGCGGCAGCCGCCGCGTTTGCAAATGCTTGTGTTACCGCTTGTTCGATATCAACAACTTGTTCATTATTAGTTGGATAGGGAGGAGGTTGTTGTTGAAGAGGTGGTAGGGATGGTGCTGCTGCTGCTGCTTCTTCGCTCATTGTATCCTTATCTCGTGTATTTGTAACTTTTGATTAGTTGGGGCTAATTTGCAGCGGTGGACGGCCGATATAAGCTTTGTTGTTGAGTGCTATTCGATAGACGTAGATATCAATAGGAGGTTGGAGATCAAACGTTGCAATATTATCAGCAGTTGCATCGCTTATTTAGCTGCAGAGGAGAGCAATCATGAACCTCTTCTCATCAAAACCAAACTCAGAATTTTTGACATTGGATGCGACATTTGCGAGAAACAAGAACTCTTGAAATATTGTCGCCTCGATCATCCCCCAATATTTGTGCTATCGTTTCAAGCTGTGAACAGCAGAAACAATAAGACTTCAATCAATTCATAATCTCTATCAACACATCTATTGCAATTCAATATTCCCAAATAGAACGGCGTATTGCAATATAACAATATAAACCATACAATCGATCATCACCCCTATAAAACAACAAAAAAGCAATAAACAATGATCATCGGAGGAAAGTTACTATTAGCATTGGTACTCGGTAGCACATCATCGGTATCAGCTACAGCTGACATCGTTGACAGCAATAGCAATAATGCCGCAGTAGGAGAATCAAACGATCACACCGCAGCCGCTGAGACCAACACATTACGAAAGAAGAAGAAGAAGAATCGTAAACTAAACAGCGGTGGCAAGTCGGGCAAGTCCGGCGGTCACGGTAGTGGCAGCTGGAGTAGTAGTAGTGGAGATATGTATTGGTATAAGGATGGTAAACCTTATAGTAGTGGATGGGTAAGTTATTGTTCGGCTCGGTTGACGCCATTTGATATTTTGTGCACATCTCGTGCACATCTCGTGCTCGTATCATCTCATCCTCTCTTCTATTCATCTTCTTACATCGATGTAGTCATCAAGCAGCGGAAGTTGGTCTAAAGATTATTACAAGGTTAGTAATGATCATGACGATGATGATTGGGGTAGCGGTAGTAGTCACTCAGGAGACTGGACACACAACCCTACACTCTCTCATTCACCCTCTCCATCTCCGTCTCCTTTCCAAGGCGATGGAGGATGGTCTCATGACGGAGGATGGTCTCATGATGATGATGATACCTGGAAATCATCAGGCTCGTATCATTCAGGTTCATGGAGGAGTGGCGGCTCACACTCATCAGGAAAGTCTGGTAAATGGAAGAGTAGTGGAAGTGGTTCCTATCGTAGTGGTGGATGGGGAAGCCACTCTTCCGGAGGTTGGCCAATCCCTACATATTCTCTTTCTCCCTCACCGTCTCCATCACTTGAATTCTTCTGTCCCCGTTCATCTCTTGACCCAATTATCAGGGATGATGATAGGGAACTCGACGGCCTAGAAGATAATGATAGGTTATTCATCGATGTTCTTGGGAATGACGAGTTTGATATTGGGTGTGACTTGGATGTGGTAGATGTTTTTGAGTTAAGTCCTCGTACTCGTCGTAATAGGAAGTTGGCGGAAGAAGAGGAAGTCAATACCCTTGATGTCGATGTGGCCCCTGATGATGAGAGGAAGTTGAACAATTATGGGTACAGGTGCCTAATCGGGGGAGGTGGCGGGTTTGTCAAATTCATACTAGATGATGAGGATTTCGTTGGTTTAGCTCGTTGTAGGTATAAGGCATGTGATGAGCGTGGTCGGTGTGGAACGGCCATTATCGAGATTACTGTTGACTAAGACTAAACTGTTTGGGTAGGGTGGTTTGAGAGTAATTAAATATCTGGGGCGTATTGTTGTATTGAAGAAAAGATCGTGTACTATAGTTAATACCTGTTTGAAGGAAGTAAATTAAAGAGTAGAAGAGTCTTACACGCTAGCTAAAAATATCTGAAGTACATAACCTGATCTAATAACTAATAGCACTACTGTTCATGTTGACAACTACATATCATATATCCCTCTTCGGGAGGCGATACCACTATGTATCAAGTGGTATTTCAAGAACTCTCCTCCTTGAGTAAAGCAATCATTGACTCCCTAGAACCATCTACATCCAATCCCTTATCATCCAACATCTTCCTTAAAGTTCCTACTCTCATTTTGTTGTATTTGATAGTTTCATCTTCTACTCCATCGCCTTCAGTTTGTTCTTCCCCTCTCGCCATGGCTGTCAAGACATCGGTAACTAAATCTCCCGGGACACTACTAAATGATACCTTACCGATTATACTGTGCTTGTGCAACTATATAATCCATGACTGACTCTTTGAGTAAAGCAAGGTTCCTGGAGTCAGCGTAGAGTAAGTTATCCATCATATATATTCTCGATTGTAATTTCTGTTGATTCGACGTATGACGCCTCGGCCTGTAGCTTTAGATGTACTACTCCGTACTTATCACAAGCATTAATGATATCTTTAGCATTGGTTTTTAACTCCTCATCGGATAGTTTGCCACCGTATGCATAGTAAATCATGTGCCTGAATATCTCGGGCTTAGCATCTGTAATTGAAACGGTAGTAATATCTCCACCATCCTGCGCAGGTTTACATAATTCAGCCAACATTGTTGATACATCTTGCAGTATAAAGCGGTGGGCATATAAAGTCGTAGTAGTCTTTGACTTTTTGTTGGTATGTTCCTCACTCTGAAGGCTTCCATTATCAACCTCAAACACAACATCTGCTGATTCTTCGTGCATGAACTTATTAATGACATTTTTGCAAAGGGGATTTGTTGGTATGAACTGAGTAATTGATTTGTCAGTATGAACCAGCTTCATTAGAACTTCAATAACCAAAGATCCTTGTACCAATGATTCCATAATCGATGATCTCGTGGAAAAGTTAGTTTTGTACCTCTTGTGCTGAGCACCAAACTCATATGTTTGCGATTTATGATGCACCACCTTTTTACCATCTACATTTCTCACACTCATAGCATATTGGATTTTCACATTTGTATTTGATCTATGGGCAAGTTCTACTGAAAGGAACCCATCGTCTGAAGTAGCTCTACCACCAGGATAAAGCTCCAATGTCCACTGATGCCCAAAGCACGAAAATTGAAGTGATTCCACAATTTCGTTTCTTGTTGTTGATAGATTAGCAAATCCATGAAAACAAACTTCAGTCGACTTCCAGCCCCCTAACCCTATGATACCATCTGGAAAATTCTCCGGTGGCGTACCGACATCTACTCTACTTATGCTCATATTATTGTTGTATATAGTTTAGTATATAAGCTAGAAGGTAAAGTACAATGGAAGGTTCACCTAAAAGTTCTCTTCTTTCTTGGAACTAAACTTTGAGACTACTATCGATTGAAAGAGCGAAAATAATATATAATATATTTAATCTGCTACTACTGATATATACTTGATATTCTATTTGACATATACCCTCTTCATATATTGTGTTCATCATCATCAATGACATAAAGTTGATAGTCGGTGCATGCATCTAAAAA
>Ga0075437_13034_pt1 | contig 10692 bp, 12 predicted proteins | sample MintriMetagenome_FD_74266 | JGI IMG/M metagenome (GOLD analysis project Ga0075437, IMG submission 74266) | Marine eukaryotic communities from Monterey Bay, USA to study complex ecological interactions - Minidiscus trioculatus and... | ecosystem: Environmental > Aquatic > Marine > Unclassified...
ATGTTAGTACTAGTGGGTTACAAAAGCAATCAAATAAGGCAGAAAAGGGTCAAATAAATAGCCAAATCATTGAGACTTCATATTGAACATTTGAATTCTCATGATAAAATAATACAAACGCGGACTTTCTTACAACTGTACATTTCTCTTCTAACAAATCAATAAATGGAAGGAACAAGTCACGCTGTAATCCTCCTTTATACAAGTCAGAAGGAGGTCTATTACTTGTAGCAACAATTACAACCCCATTATCAATCAAACCAGTGAATAATCGTTTCAATATAAGTGCATCGGCAACATCCGTTACTTGAAATTCATCAAAGCATAATATCTTCCCATTTTTAAATATGCTTTGTATAACATAATTGATCACCTCATCACCTTTAAGCTTTTGTATCATTTTGGCATTATGCATTTGTTTATGAACGTTTAACATGAATTTATGAAAGTGAACCTTCTGTTTCTTCATTGTTGTTGTTGAAGATGGTAATGAATGGTAGAAGAGATCCATACAAAATGTCTTCCCGCAGCCGACACCTCCGTGTAGATAGACTCCTTTGGGTGGTGGATTATTGAGATTCGATGATTGACGTTCTTGTGATATTGGTTCAGACCAAGATGATTTCATTGAGAATATACTTGTTAATGTAGACCATGACTCTTCTTCTTGACTGTTATTGTTATCAATATTGGCAGTTGTTGTATTGTTTTGATTGTTCAAATATAATATACATTCATCTCTTAATCTATCCAACTCAGTTAAAGCTTGTATCTGATGTATATCTTTCGTAACTTCACCACTTTGTACTAATGAATCATAATACTCTAGTAAACTATCTATACTTGTATCTGGTTTCTTATCGGTTGTACTAACGTCGAAATCTTCATCGAGGCCTAATAATCTATTTACATCCTTTGTACTTGTTGACGAATGTCTTATTGATATTACTGTTGATAATGATGATTGATATTGCAGTAGATGTGATGTAAGCGGTATCATTCTATTGCAATGAGCATTACCGCCGACATTTCTATAAGTTTGAGGTGTAGTTGATATCCTTTTTATAGTACTTGATGTTGGCAGGTTTATCGACCTCTTGCCAATGTGTTTGCGATGTGTTGTCATCTTATAAAGACATCGACCTATCCGTGTTGCATAGCTCATATTCTACTAACAAGTACTCCTCAAACTAATTTCAGTAATAGACCTCAACATGTTGTTAGATAGGTACATAACAAAAATGACACAAGATGTGCACTAAACAATACCTACCACTTCAGCAGAAAAAGCACAGCAGTGCAGTCGACGTTCAATGGCGCAGCTGATAGTATGGTAATCATTCAATATGTCATCAATATGCTTTGCCGCCTTTGTCAACAAGCATTGTTGCATCTGATTGCCAATCTTTGCTTCAACTCTAAAGAGATCCCGTTCGATCGCCAAAATTACTCTACTCTTTTGTATTGGGCGTAGTTGTAGTGAGGGTAAGCTATTGACCTCATATTAAAAGACAAATAACAATATGGATATTGATAAAACAGTAGGAGATAGTGGTGGTAGCGGTGGTGCAGTTGCCGGTACCCTATCATCATCGAGATCGATTAAAATGAGGCGTAAGTTTTATTATGTGTCTTTGCTAAGTTTCTTTGTGCATCTTTTAACAAACACTCCTCATTACTTCCTATCTTATTATATACATAGCACTTGCAATTATTGGTATATCAGATCATCATACACGTGTTGTAACAGGCGGGTCGGCATTACCTAAAACTGCACCGGTTGTGGGTTTATTATTTGGTTATTATTCAAATGAAAATAGTGGTGGTGGATCTGGTAAGTTTTTATATTGTTTGTTTTCGTATGGGTGTGGTGGTATTGTATTGTTTATATGGATGATTGTGGTGTATATGTTTATATGTCTTGGTGTTGTGTGGAATTTATTTATGTGACAAGAGAGTGGTTAGTTAACGTGATCTTTGGAATTTGGTAATACTTGGTTCGGTGCAGGGTGTCAGATCTTTGCCTTATACACTAGGATTGGTATAGTATGAACACACTCCAGGATAATTCCTTGACTTTTATTTCTTTATACATCTAATGTATGTATACTTTTTTATATATGCCACATCTCATTATCCACACATAATTATCATTAGGGAGAGATGTTAGTATAGTTGATGCTGAAGAAATGGAATATCCCAAGAACGGTGGCAATGAAGATCCATCCCATCGTGCAGCAATTCTCAAGAAGATTGAATTGCATCAAAAGGTATTTCCCCAACACAGAGTTGTGGGATGGTATCGTGTACAGAAACATGATGAAAATTCCATGAATGTTGATGTCATGCCCTCGGAAGAGGATTTAGTTATGAATCAAACTGAAATGGCACGGTATTGTAGTGGTAGTCATGGAAGTGAGAATGTAACAATTAGTGATGATGATGTTGAGGCTCCTTTATTCGTATTGATGAATGCATCCAAGACGATGGACGAAAGTAGTAATGGAGATAAAAAGCCATCATCTACCTCAAACAATGCCTCGGAGGAAATGGAAGTCGATGAGGAATTACCATTGGCAGTTTATGAAACTCTCAGCACTGCTGAATCATCGGCTGTATTTGTCAATGCTGATTTTGAATTAGACACACCAGAACCAGAACGTATTGCAGTTGAGAAGGTGTTCAAGACACAACCTTCCAAGTCGGCAGTGACATTGGCCGCCAAGGATGCTGCTGACGCGTCTACTGCCGCTGCTGCTGAGAACAAGGAGGAGGAAGCAGCAGCAGCAACAGTTGGTGGTGATGATAGTAGAAAGACGGGTAAGAAGAGCAAGAAGGATGATGACAAGCAGGAGAAGAAGCCATCCAAGCCACCCTTCACAAGAGGATCAACCGAGTTGGACAGTACCGAAGACTCCCTTCAGTCAAGTATTCGTGCCATGAATATTCGTATGAATGTGTTACTTGAATTCTTGCAGAAGGTTAAGGCAGGTGAAATCACACCAGATGACACCCTCCTTCGTAGTGTTGACGGATTGGTACGACAGCTTCCTTTGGTACTTGCCGCTTTGGAAGAGGGACAGGCTGTGTCAACCGGAAGTAGGGGGCCACTCCGTGAATTAGAACATGAGTATAGCAATACCATGCTCCTTACGTATCTAGCAGCTGTTGCCAAGACGGCAAAGTCGGTTCACGTATACTCTGAGAAGTTCAATTCGGTTGCTGGATCATCAAATGGAGGAAATATTGGACGTAGAGGTGGGCCTCCTATGATGTATTGAGTTATGTTATGTCTATTCTATTTCAAGTTGTTCAAGACGACTTCAAGATAATACATAAACAAGCTGGCACAAACAAACAATGCATGGCTCTACCTTTCTTCACTCTACCTTTCACCGCATTTATTTACATCATCGATACATTACACATGTTCTACTATTATATCTCATGCCGTATTTCACTTCATTCAAACAATTCACTTTCACCCATCAATATAATTTGCATTTGACAAGATCTTGAAAAAGTATTCCGACTCGACTGGCCCGTCTTTCGGTAGATCAGTACAATGGACTGCATTACGAACTTTATCGGTGCCGTACTTTGCTCGTAGAGATTCTGGGTACAACTCTTTAGCATATTCTACATCCCAAGGGCCACAAGCTTGTCTGAACTTATCAACGACTTCACTACGTCCGCCCTCTTCTGAGCTATCTCCTTGTGGCTTTAGTCTTACTTCAAGAGCTAACAATCTTCCAGAGCAAAGCTCATCTACCATCTGTGGATACTCAGGAACGACTCCATCATATACTTCCGAGAATTCAGCCGCCGCGGATCGGCCTAGGGTGAATGAAGATGCTGCTGTTAATGTAAACCCACGAGATGTGATACTACTCAGTATATCTCCGACCTGTCTCTCATTTATGGCATGAGGCTTGATTACACAACAGGTACAATCTTCAAATGTAGCAGTTGTTCTTGACTGTTGCTTGAGGAAGAAGTTAGTGAAAGCCATTGCCTCCTTTGTATTTGCAGAGCAACTTACATTATCAAACGATGATGTTTCAATGAGCTGTTTCACAGCCTGGATGGAGTTGGTTCCACGAAAAGACATGGCAACGAGAGGCTCGGGACGACTGCTAAACTCTTTGGAGTCTACATTGACGAGTTGTGCAGCTGCGGCTGCATCCTCAGTGCCGTGATAGCTAGTAGTCTTCAAGTCTACTAATGCAAAACCACCTTCTTCAATTAGACTGACAACATAACCCAGTGATTCAAAAAGAGACGGAGGGCAAACTACGACTACTCTTTCGTCAACAGGTTCGAGTAGGTTTCTTGTATCGTTATCAGCATACTGAATTAACTTGAGATCTCTTGATAGCAATAAGACGTTTGCACCAATGAAGAAGGATTCTTCTTTTAGTGAGGGAGGTACCTTTGTTTTCTTTAGGAATGTTCTCTTAGTTTGGATGTCTTTCATCTCAACTTCGGTTGTAGCACAGTGATATTTTAGTAGATACCTGATAATAAGTTTTTTAGAGCATTATAAAGAGATATTAGTGAGAGTTGTTGAGCATAAGATGTGCACAGAAAATTGAAACATCTCTACGCACTTCTTCACAATTTGTGGATGTGGATCAAACCACTCAGCAATGAACGAGAGAACTCTTTCATTACATTCCATGCTTGCATATAATCGTAGCTCTAAGCTAATGAGCTCTATAAGTAAAGATGAATAGAGTTCGAGGGTAAAAAAAGTGCACAAGATGTGCACTTTTGCTTCTTCACTCACTTCACTCCCACAATAATCTTATGGCCTCTGTCTGCCCCCTTGGTAGTGATGATATCTTTTAATATATATTACCAATACATTATATTTATACATCTATACATCACTGTTCACTCTGGCAAAGGATCGAGGCCGCAATCTTGTAATGCCCGATTGACATACTTTCGATTACCGTCATCAACTCTTGGAAAGATATACTTAACTGGAGCCCATTGCATGAATAATCTCGAGACGGTGTTTAACATAGACGATGTACTTGTACTAAGATTGGCAATCTTTCGAGCATCCAATGGAAAAGAGATTGAAGGCCGTGCTTTATTAGCATGTGATGGATGGAGGTCAAAAGTCAGACAACAAATGCTTGAAGATGATCCAGTACGTTTCTGCAAGATTGCAATGTGGTGGGGACAGTGTCATGTCGGACCAGATATTCTGCAATTACTTGAAACAACACAGACTGAAGAAGATGGAGGAGAAGAAGAAGGAGAGAGCTTTTGCTGGTTTATGGGTGATGGCTCTAGACCGGGTAACTTTGTTGGTGCTCTTTCGGATAATAAACAAACATTTCTCTGGTCTGCGGCTCAGCAATCAGAGGTAGATCCAAAACAGTCCGATGATTTGACAATACGGGGCGGTATTAGAGGAGAAGTAATCAAGAATGAACTAAAGACATTGATAAATGAACAGAGTAGATGTGAGTTGATTAAAAAGATTGTTGATGCAACCTCAGCGGAAAGTATGACTAAGGTTGGACTTTATGATCGACAGAACTTGGATCAAAAAATGACATCGCCAGGTGGACTAGTAGCGTTGCTTGGCGATGCAGCTCATCCTCAGACTCCATTCTTAGGGCAGGGGTGTAATATGGCACTTGCAGACGCCTTTGCCGTGTGTATACGCCTATGTGAATTGCCAAGAAGCAAAGAAGCAGATGATATTAAGGGTTCGTACTGCCCTTTCATGTCTAGATGATCCTGATCGAAAGGCATTTGCCAAATCAGTAGTGCTGGATGCTCGAAAGATTGCCAATCTTAGTACAAGTACATCGTCTATGTTAAACACCGTCTCGAGATTATTCATGCAATGGGCACCTACCAAGTATATCTTTCCAAGAGTCGATGACGGTAATCGGAAATTTGTTAATAAGGCATTACAAGATTGCGGCCTTGATCCTTTGCCAGAGTGAACAGTGATGTATAGATGTATAAACATAATGTATTGGTAATATATATTAAAAGATATCACTGCAAGGGGCAGACAGAGGCATTATTGTGGGAGTGAAGTGAATGAAGAAGCAAAAGTGCACATCTTGTGCACTTTTTTGCCCTATGGTACTCTATCTTATCATTAATTACAATAACAACAACACATTTAGCATTAGCTACGATTATATACAAGTATGGAATGCAATGAAAGAGTCCTGTCGTTCATTGCTGAGTGGTTCGACCCGCATCCACAAATTGTGAAGAAGTTTCTACTAAAATATCACTGTGCTACAACCGAAGTTGAGATGAAAGACATCCAAACTAAGAGAACATTCCTAAAGAAAACAAAGGTACCTCCCACATTGAAAGAAGAATCCTTCTTTATTGGTGCAAACATCTTATTACTGTCAAGAGACCTCAAGCTAATTCAGTATGCTGATAACGATACAAGAAACTTACTCGAGCCTGTAGATGAAAGAAGTGTTGTTGTTTGCCCGCCATCTCTTTTTGAATCTCTGGGTAATGTTATCAGTCTTATTGAAGAAGGTGGTTTCACATTGGTAGACTTGAAGACTACTAGCTGCCACGGCAGTGAGGAGGCAGAATACACAGCTGGACAGCTGCTTAACAACATAGACTCAAAAGAGTTTAGTAGGCCCGAGCCACTTGTTGCCATGTCCTTTCGTGGAACCAACTCCATCCAAGCTGTAAAACAGCTGATTGAATCATCATCGTTTGATAATGTAAGTTGCGCTACTAATGCAGAGGAGGCAATGGCTTTCACTAACTTCTTCCTGATGCAACAGTCAAGGACGACTGCTACATTTGAAGAATGTACCTGTTGTGTTATCAAGCCTCATGCCGTAGTTGAAAGATCTGTGGGAGATATTCTCAGTAGTATCACATCTCGTGGGTTTACTTTATCGGCAGCATCGATGTTCACCCTTGATAGAGCAGCGGCGGCTGAATTTCTTGAAGTATATGATGGGGTCGTTCCTGAATATCCTCAAATGGTAGACGAGCTTTGCTCTGGAAGATTATTAGCGCTTGAAGTAAGATTAAAGCCTCAAGGAGACTGTTTAGCAGAAGAAGGTGAAAGTACATCAACAGTTGAAAAGTTCAGACAAGCTTGTGGGCCTTGGGATGTCGAGTATGCCAAAGAATTGCACCCAGAATCTCTTCGAGCAAAGTATGGCACCGATAAAGTTCGTAATGCGGTTCATTGTACCGATCTACCCAAGGACGGGCCTGTAGAATCAGAGTACTTTTTCAAAATCTTAGCCAATGCAAAATCTATTGATGGATGAAAGTGACTTTTTGAATGAAGTGAAAATCACTCCAGAATGAGATATAATAGTAAAATATGTGTAATGTATCGATGATGTGATATAATGCGGTGAAAGGTAGAGTGAAGAAAGGTAGAGCCATTGTTTGTTTGTGCCAGCTTGTTTATGTATTATCTTGAAGTCGTCTTGAACAACTTGAAATAGAATAGACATAACATAACTCAATACATCATAGGAGGCCCACCTCTACGTCCAATATTTCCTCCATTTGATGATCCAGCAACCGAATTGAACTTCTCAGAGTAAACGTGAACAGACTTTGCCGTCTTGGCAACAGCTGCTAGATACGTAAGGAGCATGGTATTGCTATACTCATGTTCTAATTCACGGAGTGGCTTCCTTCCGCCGGTTGACACAGCCTGTCCCTCCTCCAAAGCGGCAAGTACCAAAGGAAGCTGTCGTACCAATCCATCAACACTACGAAGGAGGGTATCATCTGGTGCGATTTCCCCTGCCTTTACCTTCTGAAGGAATTCAAGTAACACATTCATACGAATGTTCATGGCACGAATACTTGACTGAAGGGAGTCTTCAGTGCTGTCCAACTCGGTTGGTGCTCGTGTGAAGGGTGGCTTGGATGGCTTCTTCTCCTGTTTGTCATCCTCCTTCTTGCTCTTCTTACCCGTCTTTCTACTATCATCTCCGCCACCAGCTGTTGTTGCTGTTTCTTCCTCCTTGTTCTCAGCAGCGGCGGCAGTAGACGCGTCAGCAGCATCCTTGGCGACCGATGCCACTGCCGACTTGGAAGGTTGTGTCTTGAACACCTTCTCAACCGCAATACGTTCTGGTTCAGGTGTGTCTAATTCGAAATCAGCATTGACAAATACAGCAGATGATTCAGCAGTACTGAGAGTTTCATAAACTGCCAATGGTAATTCCTCATCAACCTCCATTTCCTCTGAGGCATTGTTTGAGGTAGATGATGGCTTCTTATCCCCACTACTACTTTCGTCCACCGTCTTGGATGCATTCATCAATACGAATAAAGGAGCCTCAACATCATCATCACTAATTTTATTCTCAGTTCCATGACTACCACTACAATACCGTGCCATTTCAGTTTGATTCATAACTAAATCCTCTTCCGAGGGCATGACATCAACATTCATGGAATTTTCATCATGTTTCTGTACACGATACCATCCCACAACTCTGTGTTGAGGAAATACCTTTTGATGTAATTCAATCTTTTTGAGAATGGCTGCACGATGGGATGGGTCTTCATTACCACCGTTCTTGGGATATTCCATTTCTTCCGCATCAACAATACTAACATCTCTCCCTAGAGGTAATTTAAATGAGTGGATAATGAGATATGATATGTATTGACATAGATTAGATATATAAAGAAATAAAAGTCAAATAATAAATATCCTGGAGTGTTCATACTATACCAATCCTGTGGTATAAGGCAAAGATCTACACCTGCACCGAATCAAGTATTGTAAAATGCAAAAAGATCTAACTACCTGTATACCTCTAGCCACAGAAATAAACTCCACACAACAACTAAAACCACACAAGCATATAAATCCAATCCTCAAAATTAACAACGCCAATACCACCATACCTAATCTAACAGAACATAAATACTTACCAGATCCACCACCACTACTTTCATTAGAATAATAACCAAATAATAAACCCACAACCGGTGCAGATTTGGGTAATGCCGATCCACCTGTTACAACACGTGTATGATGATCTGATATACCAATAATTGCAAGTGCTATGTAGATATGATATTAATGAGAGAGGAGAGCAAGGTAAGTTTTGATACCAAAGACAAACATAGAAATTTAGCAAAGACACAAATGAAATACTTACGCCTCATTTTGATCGATCTTGATGATGATAGGGTACCGGCAACTGCGCCACCGCTAGTACCACTATCTCCTACTGTTTTATCAATATCCATATTGTTATTTGTCTTTTATAACAAGGTCAAGCACAGCTATCTAACACACACTAAACAATAACAAACAAGTGAGAGCGAAGTTTGGCGACTGAACGAGGATCTCTGTTTATTGGAGTTGAAGCAAGGTAGCAACATCGATGCTTTGGGGCGTTGACAAAGGCGGCAAAGCATTGAGTGAGATATATTGAATGTTACCATACTATCAGCTGCGCCATTTAACGTTTACTGCTCTGCTGTGCTTTGTCTGAAGTGGTGGGACGTATTGTTTTGTGCACATCTTGTGTCATTTTTATTACTATCTAATCACAACACGAAATTAGTTTGAATTTGAGGAGTACTTGTTACAGTATAATATGAGCTATGCAACACGGATATGTCGCTACCTTCATAAGATGACGAGACATCAAAACAACAGTACGAGGATCATATCATGTGTCTATGGTGTTTACTGCAATAGAATGATACCGCTTACACATCAACTGCAACGTCAATCACAATCAATAAGACATTCATCAACAAGTACAAAGGATGTCAATAGATTATTAGGCCTCGATGAAGACTTTAGCAGTGATGATACAATAGATAAGAAACCAGATACAAGTATAGATAGCTTAGTAGAGTATTATGATTCATTAGTATCAAGTGGTGATGTTACGAAAGATGTACATCAGATACAAGCTTTAAAAGAGTTGGATAGATTAAGAGATGAATGTATATTATACTTGAACAACCAATACAATAGAGTAAATACTACTATTGATAGCAATACTAGTGAAGAAGAGTCATGGTCTACACTAACAAGTATCTTCTCACTCAAATCATCTTGGTCTGAACCAATATCACAAGAACGTCAATCATCGAATCTCAAAAATCCACCACCAAAAGGAGTCTATCTACACGGAGGTGTCGGCTGTGGCAAGACTTATTGTATGGATCTATTCTATCATTCATTACCATCATCAACAATCATGAAGAAACAAAAGGTACACTTTCATAAATTCATGTTAAACGTTCACAAACAAATGCATAATGCCAAAATGATACAAAAGCTACAAGGTGATGATGTTATTAATTATGTTATACAAAGTATATTAAAGAATGGGAAGGTATTATGCTTTGATGAATTTCAAGTAACGGATGTTGCCGATGCACTTATACTGAAACGATTATTCACTGGTTTGATTGATAATGGTACTATTATTGTTGCTACAAGTAATAGACCTCCTTCTGACTTGTATAAAGGAGGATTACAGCGTGACTTGTTCCTTCCATTTATTGATTTGTTAGAAGAGAAATGTACAGTTGTAAGAAAGTCCGCGTTTGTATTATTTTATCATGAGAATTCAAATGTTCAATATGAAGTCTCAATGATTTGGCTATTTATTTGACCCTTTTCTGCCTTATTTGATTGCTTTTGTAACCCACTAGTACTAACAT
>Ga0075437_14442_pt1 | contig 10649 bp, 8 predicted proteins | sample MintriMetagenome_FD_74266 | JGI IMG/M metagenome (GOLD analysis project Ga0075437, IMG submission 74266) | Marine eukaryotic communities from Monterey Bay, USA to study complex ecological interactions - Minidiscus trioculatus and... | ecosystem: Environmental > Aquatic > Marine > Unclassified...
CCCCCCCCCCCCATTATTGTTGTGAGAATAAGGAGGTACGATATTCTAGATTAATAAACAGTTGCAAATCACGGAGGTAAGGTGCCTATTATTAATTAGGTACACATAAATATAGAGTGGTATCCTCCCATTTTTGGTGCACCTACAATACTGCTGCTCCTGTGTAGTGGTCAGTGTTGCAATACAACAATAGGAATAGACGCCACTAAAGTATCATCATTTAAAGCTATTGTTATATCATTAGCGGCGGTAGCAAGTGTTAGGATACATACACAAAATAAAGTTCTCGTGCATGCACAGCACCACAAAATTCAAAGTATCACTGTGTATTAAATACACTCTCTTTGCAAATGAATAGCCTGATCAAACGAGAGCCTCTCAACAATAATGGCAATGTGCCACCAGTTGATGATACCACTGGTAAAACAACAAAGGTAAACGGGAAGGGATTATGGGTGAGTTATTTTGTTGCTTATTATTGCAATACAAAATCGATGCACCACAACTACATTCTTTCTCATCATACTAACGTATATTCCCACATCATTCTTCTTCATTATAATATGCAATCTATATATATAACAGAGGAGTTGGAAACGCAATTTCAAGAGCAAGTTTCTAGCGCTATTAGATCTAATTGACAATTCACTGGATGCTACCATTCAAGAAAACATACAAAACACCCCCTTCAAAGGTAAACTCCATGTCTATGCAGATGAACATAGTCATAAAACTACTGGACTATGCATTGTGAATAATAGTATCAAGAAGATTAAACCCCTAGAAAGGGTACTCGAGGCGTATAATAGTTTGAAATCGGGTGCCGATACTGTCGGCGAGAATGGTGTAGGGTTGAAACAGGTATGTTTATACAAGTTTACTATATGTCAATATTATCTATGTGCATCTCATTTCTTCATATCACTCATTAATATTACAGGGATGTGCCACATTATCAGATAGATCATTTGTCTTGGTCAAGGACAGTTTAGAAGGTACTATTCAATTGGGAGTTGTTGCGCAATCCTTACAAAGAGAAGAAGGTCCATACCTACCATCGTTTACTTTTTCTTCCAGTTCTTCATTGAAAGATCAAATGGTGAAGAAGTTTTCTAAAAATAAGCATCTAAATGTGAAAAGATGTATTGAGCAATATGGTGCTGCATCACATTCAAGTGATCCTGACTTCCTAATTGGTGTTGAGAGGCTATGTCGTCATGCTAATAGTATAGGCAGCAATACCTTTGCTGAGAATTCTTATGTGTTTCTTCTTGTGTTGGATAAAGTACACCATCATCAGACAAATGAATATGTACAAGATCAATGGGATGCTCAGCAGAAGAAGACTGTTAAGGATCTACTCAAGGAGCTTGAAGTTGGATTACCAAAAACATACCTACACATTCCTAATAATTTCGACTTTACAATTGGTGGCAAGAATGTAGACTTCGCCAAGTATTGGACGGCAAGGTTGGTTGAGTTATCATCATTTACGGTCAATATCAACAAGAGGATACCTTTTCAACAAAACTTTGAGCATCAAGATACATTTGCACTCAGAATATTCGTTGGGTTTGATACTGTGAGAGTCACCGAACCATCGGCTGGAAAAGAAGCTTCTTTGTATGTCTACTCGCGACAGTCGGGCAGATTAATCACGCAATATGATGATGCTCGTACACTCTTGAAGCTATCAGCTGGAGGAACCATGTTTTGTCAAGGCCTAACCATTATTATTGATGATATTGGTGGACACCTACCCCTCAATCCAACAAAGGAGCAAATAGCTTTTGGAGAGGAAGATCGAGGTGAGATTTTTAAAGACAATCTCTTTGCTTGGATTGGATGTATGGTTCATTTCTACTACAATCATCAACTAGACAAGTTTGGCAAGAAGAAGACCGCTCTAACAAAGAAAGTGTGTGAGTTATCGGACAATCTACAAACACGTGGTCTCAAGTCTCTCGATAGTTCTTCATTCACAACATATCAACTAACATCCAAACCGATCGGTCAGAACATTCGTGTTGATAAGAGCTCAGTCAAAGAAAAGCCAGGAAAAGACACTCTTTACAGACTCAAGACTAGTAAAAGTAGCGGTACTAAGAGTAGTCGCAGCACGGCTGCCAGTGCTACAAGTGCTTCGACAACAAATGGTAGGAAGAGAAAGGCAACCAATATTGAATTGCAACAATTATCTGACGATATCCCGAGGCGAAAGAAGCCAGTATCATATCGTGAAACAGAAACTGATGAGGAGGAGGAAGATGGAGAGTTAGGTGGTAGGGATGATGATAGAAAGCAACCAGCTCGACGTGCAACTCAGAATGGACGAGGTAATGCTAATGATTCTACGGATCAGAGTATGAGTGAGAATACTAAAACTACAGAGGAACAAGCAGCTAGTGACCCATATACAAAAGCATATTATATGGATCTTTGTGGGGATTTGACGCAGAGACGTCTCAAAGACAAGGCCAAAATCAAAGAGCTAAAGAAGAAGATAAAGCAGCTCGAGAAACAAATGAAGGGAGAGTAAAGAAGAAGGTGGATTCATTTGAGATGAAAAGGAAGGATTTACTCATTGTTTGATATAGCTATTGATAATTGATAATACTTGAATGAATGAATGGAGGAGTAAATTTAGTCTTCTTCGTTTACTGGATTTGGTAACACTGTGTCAATCTCTTTCTTGCAGTAGTCAGCCAGCATCATGATTTGAACTCCTTCTTTTATGGATACAAGCCCTCTTATGTTGCTTTCACTTAGTATACTTTTCACCACTCTTCTTTTTAATTCTAGGAAGTCGTCACTCTCTATCATGCACTGTCGTGGTAATTGTTTGCTCGCATCTCTCAACTCGCTTGTCAAGTGCTTAACTTGAGTTGTATCAAGAGATTGAAATCGCTGCAACTCTTTTCCAAGTTTACTCTTCACAACAGCAAAGCTAAGAAGTCCACCGCATCTGTCAACCATTACAGAGGCAATCTTTTTATTACTAGTTGTGATCTTGAACGCTACTCTTGATAAGTCATAAATTTTATCACCGCTGGTTGTATCATGAAAGATTTGTTTCTCACTAAACAGTTTGTTTGTATTGACTTTGAAATTAACGATTTCTTCGACATTTATTCCGATCTGTGTCACTAACACTGCTAGTTCTTGTATCGAATACACCATACCCTCTTCGCTAACAGCTAAATGCAAATCATTACTGGTATAGGTTTCATTGTGACAAAAGAAGATGTGTGATTTCGGTATAGACTTGCTGAGGCTCAAAGCTTGTTCGATGTAACCGGCACATGTCCTTTGGTATCCCATATAAACTCTTACTCCTTTAGTTGCTGCAAGGGATGACATGTCTTTTAATTGTTGTATATTTGGTGCACCGGGGGGTTCGAGATATATATGAGAAGCACCAATACTTATACACTCTCTGAAGAGTCGTGGATTGTCAACAGGTTTACCTGCAATAACACATAAAGTTTGTTGTTTGAACATACCTAGCTGTTTAATGCTAGACACACATTTGATATCCATTTCTCGAACCATTCCAATCAGATCAACAAATGGTTGTGGAGGAAAGGGACTATCCATATATTGCTCATCCACGACTGCAGTTACATTGATATTCTGCATGTCTAGGAATTGTAGAAGATGGAACCAGCCAACACTTTTTGGTCCACACCCAATGATGACCACGTCAAGAGATTTCACATCCGATTGTCGAGTTGGTATTGTAGTATCCTTCTTCTTTTGTGTTTCTTTCAACTTTCTACATAGTACACCAATCTGAACTCCCAGTGCAACGAACAATACCATTGAAGTGCATATCAATACATAGAATGTAGTCTCATCTAATTCATATTTGCCAAACACTAATACCAATCTTGAAAGTCTCTCGGAGTCTAATCCGCTTTTGCTAGATATTGATTTGTTCTTTTTGGATTCGAATGCTTTGCCCAAATTGAAAGTGAGAAGATAAAAGAATACCGCTACCAATACAAACATCACAATGGTATATCGAGGACGAGGGTATGCTGATGCTGTTGTTGTAGTATTGTTGTTGTTAACATTGTCACTTTGTAGTGTGACAGCTAATCGTTTCCATTTTCTTCTGCTTCTTATTAATTGAATGATAAGTGCTATGAATAATACTAATGACACCGAAACAGAAGTATAGAACCCAAGCTTATCAAACTAGTAGAAAGAAGAAGAAAGTGAATATAATATATGAGATTGATACAACATGTAAACATATATGTATATGAAATACGATACTCACTTCATATCCAAATAAAACAACGAGTTTTGATAATCGATCAGCTTCAAGCTTGGCAAGCTCTTGTGTTAAACGTGCCACCTTCTTTGACTTGCCTTCAAATAGTTTAGCAGAGATACTTTGAATGCAGTAGGTGAGAAAGATAATAGTGTATGGCATTACACTTTCATATCTCATCATTTTGAGTACGAAATTAGTGAATGTAGTAATTGTGCCGCTCTAGTGGATGCTCTGAGACACTGAGCTCTAGAGGTCAAGCACTAATAATATAATCCAAAGGTGTAGCTGCCATTTGCCATATCATACAGTCCTTCGCTCGACACAAATGAGGATACGGTATCCTATACTCTCATAGCTTATGCACATGAGCCCATCAACTCAAAATCAAAACTCAATCGACAATGCCAGCAAAGAAAAGTGATATATAATACCAAAACACTTATATATACCATCAACAAAAAAGGAATATCACAGCTCACTCCAGAGATATCGGCAGAATGAAACATCAGTGGCTTATATCAGTGTGTACTACTGCTGCACTTTTACTTCTGTGTATATCTGTTTCGGATGCAATATCAAATCATCCATTCATAACACAAACATCAATCAAAAACATAAGATATGGATCAAACATTAGCAGTAGTTGTCTTGGATGCATCAATACACTGCGAGGTGGCTATTATGAAAACAATCCAAATTATGATGGTGCACCAACATTGGGTAACGTGTCTAATGATGGGTTCTACCATACTCCATTTCCGAATAATAATAATCGTCGTCCTGCACCTTTAACACAAGTTATAAACGATTATCTTATATCACTAAGAAACTATAGTCCAACATTGTTCAATGGAGTAGCAACATCAATTGCAGTCTTCATAATGTGGCAACTACCTTCTACAACTATAACGAAAATACTTAGAAACCATTTTACAAGTAGTCATTATAATATTATCAGAAAGAAGAGATATCATGCTTTAATAACGTCGGCCTTTTCACATTCGAGCTTATCACATTTGGCAGTGAATATGTATGCTTATATAATGTTCGGTCGAGCGATAAAGCCAGTATTGGATAGACAGGGGGTTGCACTTTGGGTGTTTGTACTAAGCAGCGCAATATGTAGTGATATTACATCCCTCGCATTAGGAAGTAGTGGACTGGGATTGTCAGGTGTAACTTGCGCAATGCTAGCTTTTGATGCCTTGATTAACCCAACAAAGCAGTTTAGAGCGGTGGTTTCCTTTATTCCAATAACGTTACCTGCTTACTACCTCTTCATCGGCTTGATTGGGCTGAGTGTTGCAGGTGTATTGGGTGTAAGTATAGGACGTGCCAACATTGGCCATGCAGCCCACTTGGAAAGTCCGCGTTAGTATTGTTTTATGATGTAAATTCATGTGCTCCATATGAAGTATTTGAGATCTGAGTGCTTTATTTGGCCTTTATGTATCTTCATTTGATTGCCTTTGCAAGCCGTATGCACTAACTTGAGTTACTATCTCTATCTTCATCTTCATAAACCGCTAAACGCGCATCTTCCAGGGAGGACTTATATATGGATCGATGTTTTATAATGCATGCAAGAAAGGATGGGTTCGATTGTGGAGTCTTCGTGTGAGAAAAGTATATAGATCATTGACTGGGAAAGGTTAAATACATCCTTACTTATAGTATTACAAATTCAATTCTTTTTGAGCATCTCGTATCAGTGCATCTGCAAATGTCTTGGCTTCTCCTGATGCCAAATCTCCACTTGCCATTCTAGCAATCTCTTGTCTGCGATTTGTTTCATCTAATGTATATGTCCGTATACCCTTAGATCCGTTATGACCCCGTTCAACAACAATATGTCGATCTGCAATAGCAGCGAGAGATGCACTGTGTGTTATAGCTATTATTTGACTGCCTCTGTTTGATAAGCTTTTATTGTCGCTTGATCTTTTTCTTCTGAAGCGTGATTGTTCTGCCAAGAGCTTTGCCATTGTCACAGCTGCTCTTCCCCCGACATGAGCATCAATTTCATCATACACAATCGATATTGGTGGAGTTCTAAAGTCACTCTGACTTGTCATACTCTCTGCACTATTGAGGAATGAGTTGCAAGTTGATCCAATGGATCCTGGTAATGCTGTTTCGATGGCCAGGAGTATTCTTGATTTCTCGCCTGAACTTCCAACTTGATCAAGACTCCCTCCTCTAGACTTGCTGTCTTCATTTGTATTCTTCTCATGCAATAATAGGAAATCTGCTATATCCACACCTAGAGTTTCTGTCCCATAATAAGGTTTGTCAAAGCCTCCTGATCTCAAACCAAGATCGATCTTTAATGTTGAACCTTCTAGACCAAGTGAAGGCAAAACACTAGAAACAGAACTAGAGAGCTGAGTTGCAACTTTTTTCCTTGCATCTGATAACTCTCTGCATGAATATGAGTACTGCTCTAAAGTTATTCGTTCTCTTTCCTCCGCCTCCGGTAGTAATTTAAGTGCTTCGACATTACCATCTAGTTCCTCTCTTATTGTCTGGTGACAGTTTGGTAAAGAGTACGGCTGTACAAAGATAAGATATGTGTCAGTTTGTATGTATATTATATAATACAAATAATATACACTTACCGATATTCCATGTTTCCTTGCCAATGCATTCCAATCGGCGATGATACCATCCACTTCTTCGATAGAGATTGGAAATTGCATTTTCTCTAATGTTGACATTAAACTATTAGAGCTTCCGTCTATTGATCGAGCACAATTATTCAAAGATTCCTCGACAGTATTGAGTAGTTCATGTGTATTTTCGATTGTCTCGAACAATGGACCGCTGTCTTCATTTGAAATACTGAACAGAAGCTTTCTGGTATTTTCGATTGACACCAACGCAGAGTTGGGTGCGGTCAAAGAGGCTAATGATTCATAGGCCTCATGCGTGGACACTAATTGTGATTCAATTGTCTTCATACCTTCTCGGAAATCTAGCAAGTATGCAATTAGAGAGTGATCATCATCATCATTTGATTCGGTGTCTCCTCTCCATGTTGCTCTTTGTAGATTGTGTAAAGCTTTGCCTATACCACTACTTTTATCATTTGGTTGTCCCTCAGCTAGCATTTCATTGTACTGTGTTGATACTGCTTGTTGAAATGTGTTTATCCTTGTCTCGAAAGAATCAAGTTCCTCGAGCCAATGTTGCATGAGTTCCATTTGTTCTTCATCAAAGCCTGTATTGCTATTGCTCATCCCTTGTAATGACGATGGTAAGACACGAGATTCAAGTTCATGCTTTATTCTCTCCCTATTCTTCTTTGCTTCCTTATATTCATCTCTACATTTGATGCAGTTTTGTTTGAAACTATCCTCAACGCCCATATCAAGTATAGACAATCTAGAGGCCGGTCTGGATAACGCTCCTGAAGCTACTGCAACATCTACTCTAACTAAAAGAGGAGCTGATATTTGTCGCATTGTCTTTAGTGAAATCTGCTGGCCATTAATCTCACAAATTGATTTCAATCGTCCATTCTCTGTCGCTGTTAATGTTCTCTTAAGATGTAAGTGACCTAATTTGTTGGATTGTTGGTCGTTGCTATTGTTGTTGTTGTTGTTGTTGTTGTTGTTGTTGTTGTTGTTGTTGTTGTTGTTAGCTTTTGCTGCTTATGCTGTCGTGTAGATTGAGCTTGTTTCTTCTTTGAATATGAAGTAGCAGTTTTACTAGCAGATCTATTATTGTTATTGGTACGAGTTGGTCTTCTAGGTGGAGGCTGAGTAGGCGGCGGTGGCGGTGGCGGAGGAGGTGAATTCATACTGTTATTAGATGATCTTGGTGGTAATTGAGACGATGGAGCTAAGTTAGCGTTTGCAATACTATTAGCAGATGATGAAGTTGGTGCATCAGTTTTGATCGATTCATTAATCTCATGAGCTGTATCGCTGTCGATGGCATTGCCATATGATGAAGAGGTACCTCTACCTTGACTAGTATTATTAGAATTGACATCACTAGTAGTATTAGTATTAACAGCAGCAGTGGTGGTAGTTGACGGCATACGAAAGTAATGATCATCATCATCATCAAAGGTATCATTTTCGTATGAAAAATTATCAAATTGTTGTTGTTCGCCTTGATCGGCTACTTCAGCGCCACCACCACGATTGCAATCCTCTTCATCGAATTTAAAGCTTGATGGCTCCATATATATTTGTTATACTGTTATTACTTCATTATTAATAGGTAGAACATACAACCAACCATATATACAACCTATTCGCTCTCCTCTTCAAGTGGACTTTGAATTCAACTCTGCCGAATTTGCAAGAAGTAGAAGGATACCGAATCAAGTGATTGTATGTAATGGATGTATTCATGCGGTAAATATAAGAGACGGAGGTGTTGGACTGTGCCCTTTCTGTAGAATTCCCGTACCTACTTCAGACGAGGAAGTATTAAAAAGGATGAATAAAAGAATGGAGACCGGGGATCCTATTGCAATTTACCTGATTGGAAGTCGCTATGCCAATGGGGAGGGTGGTCTCCGAAAAGATGTTACTAAAGCATTAGAATTATTGCATCGGGCAGGAGAGCTTGGGCATGCCGGAGCTTATAACAATATAGGCTCCGCGTATTATTATGGTGAAGGAGTAGAAATGGATAAAAAGAAGGCTAAGCATTACTGGGAGCTGGCAGCTGTGGAGGGAAATGAAATCGCAAGGAATAATCTTGGATGTGTTGAGGAGGAGGCAGGCAATATAGATAGAGCAATCAAACATTACATGATTGCAGTGAAAAGTGGTCAAGACTACTGTTTGAAAAGGATTCAAGACCTCTACAAGAAAGGAAATGCAACAAGAGAAGATTACACAAAAGCTTTGCATGCTTATCAAGAATACTTGAACGAGGTAAAGAGTGCACAAAGGGATGTAGCTGCTGCGGCCATCGCCGAATACAAGTATTACTGAAGAAAGTATCGTTGAGCCATCAAAGATCAATATCAAGTCTACCGACAAGCAATGAAGATGAAGAGGAAATGACATTGCACTTTGTCAGATGCCGCATCTAGGGGAGTCATATTTATCAATATCTAGATAAAGGGATAGCAGCTTAGTAATATAAATAGTACTATATTATTAGGGAACTTGTATAAGATCGAAATTATCTGATCAACTAACTACTAATTGATGTATTTGAAATCATCATCAAATGCAGCTGCTTCGTCTCTTTGAACACTCCTCACCTCGCCCACATACGCTTAATACGCATGTAAATGTAAAGCCAAAGCTTTGCATAATCCTCTCTAGTTGCATACAAAATTATTATTACATCAAACTACTTCTACTGTTTGGTTGTATTGCCGTAGACAGGTATATAAACATAGAATATGTATAATCCAGTACATAGCACTGCCATAGAATACTGTTTCAATTGGTTGAGGGCTCGTGATTTCAGACTGCAGCCTTTATCTGTACACGAAAGTTGATATCGCCAAATATTAGTCAGTAATCTCGGTATCCTTTTCTTGCAAAAAAAATGACACAACCCAGCATAACCCCTTGTTACATGACACATCTTCGGTTCACCCTACTACTATTTATAGTGCCTCCACACCTACTTGATCATAAACAAATCATGTCTCTATTTGCAGATGCCTTTAAGCAATTAACATCTCTTCAGAAGGACTCTAAAACATGGGAAACTGGCCCGACAACCTTAGTTGTTGCAACATCTCTCTCCGACGATACACCCAAAGTTATTGACTTCTCTACTACTGTTGGACATGGTAAACATGCTCCAAAAGTAGGTAAAAGAGATGATACCAACTGCTACTTTCTACCAAAGAAGTTTAATAAGAATGATCAAAGTTTCAGAGAGGATAATATACATGGCATATTTGTTCGACTGTGTCATGCTGCTGGATTTACGGTGCATGCAGAATATACTAAAGCTACGAAAAGCATCAGATTTAGTTGTATCAAAGGGAGATTTCATAATGAAGAACAGAATAAGAAAGATGTAGCAAAGAAGTCCCGAGATACTGTTCAGAATCCTAACTTACCTCCTAAATCCCGAAAGAAGAAAACTAGAAAGGCAGTGAAGAAAGGAGATGATAACAATGACGACGACGAAGAAGAAGAAGAAGATGAAACTTGCAAAGTTAAATTCACAGTTTATTGGTGTGAAGAGTTAGAAAGATGGTTTGTACCTCACAAACAAGGAGGATTCTTACGGCACTGCGGTCATATGCAGATAAATCCACAGCACCTTAGAATTCAATCCAAGTTTTTACCCAAGGACGAATTGGAATTAGTAAAGGATGCTCGAACTGCCAAAATATCTGCCACTGCTACTGGTAGTTTAGTCAAGGATAGGACTG
>Ga0075437_13390_pt1 | contig 10638 bp, 11 predicted proteins | sample MintriMetagenome_FD_74266 | JGI IMG/M metagenome (GOLD analysis project Ga0075437, IMG submission 74266) | Marine eukaryotic communities from Monterey Bay, USA to study complex ecological interactions - Minidiscus trioculatus and... | ecosystem: Environmental > Aquatic > Marine > Unclassified...
TGTTAACTACCTCTGCTGGGAATTCATCAGGCGAACTAACATCGGATGCAGCCGGAGCAGCCGCTGGTGTTGATGCAGCAGCACTATATACATTGATTTGAGGAAAAGATTTGTAAGCAATAGTAAGTGTTCAGACAGTCACTTAGTTGACATTCATAATTGAATTATACTCACGCGGCAGCAGTTGAACTTGATGCAGCAGCTGCAGCCGGGGCAGCTGGAGTACTTGCAGTTGTGGATGCTGCTGGTGTTTCAGGTGCCGCGGCAGCAGGTTTTGGTGCTGGAGCTTTCTTGGCCTTTCATCACGAGTTGAGATTTGTTCATATGATATGAGTCATTAGCCAACAATTGATAACAATACAGTACCCATTATAAACAAATACAAACTTTGATATTGTGTATTAATATTTCGATAATATAGACACAATTCCTTCTTCTTTTATCATTCTGTCTCACCTTGGCAATCATAACAACTAGAAAATCATTTGGTTTGATATTGCAACTATCAATCTTATCATCATCTTTCAAAACTTTTCCTGAATGGATCAATTTCATACTAGCTGCGGGTAATTCGGACTTGACACCTTCCTATACTCATCATTATTGTATTGTTGTTTGTGTACATATATGTAAAGTTCCCAATGGATTGTGTTTTGATCATAATGGTAGTTGTTTTTGTGTGCAGTAAACATGAGATGTGTAATTAGACGATATGATATGATATGCAGAAAAACCTACACGATGATCCCATGATATATTTCTCTAATAAGTCCAACATTCCATTCCTCTCACTACTTATTATAACCACCTCATCATACTTTAACTTTCCTCACAGATTATATCCCACCAACTACTACACAGATCCGCCCTATTCAATCTCTTGTGAGAAGGCCGATAAATATAATACCCTCGACTCCTATCCATTTCCGAATGATACACAATTTTCAAGATATTATAGTATACCACTGGCTTTTCATGTCCACGGAATATATATCCAATCCAATACCAAAATCTTAAAAACATCTCATTCACACACACACAAAAACTTACAATGGCAGTCTTAACTTCAGCAACAGTATTTGAATTCTCAACCTCAATGGTAAATTTACCACCCTTGAGGGTCTTTACTGTTAGTTGCATATTGTTATATTTCTCTATTATAAAGGGCAATACGATATCGTACGTCTATCTGATATCCTGATCAGAACACAAAATCGGCAAAATGATGTGAATTGATTTCACCCACAGAAAACTACTTATTGGAAGCATGTTGCAAAATTGGCAAAATTATATAGTCGAGTATCATATCACGTTTGATAATGATATAGAGTAGTAGCCGTCTCCTCGTATTGATATAATATTGGAGAGTAGGAGTGATTAAGATAGAGGCTGCGGTCTGGGTACCCTTATATTCTTTACATAACAACTAAACAACCTAATTATGACAACATCACCAACCACTGACGACCAGCAACAATCAAATGCAATAAGATCAGATAATAATACCACAGTGTCTACATCACAAGCAAAAGATTCCCCTATGAACGAAGACCAGCATAACAATAATACAACAACATCACAACTAACTCCACCAAAAGAAGCTTCCAAACAAACAACAACAGCTGATAATAGTACATCAAAATCAAAGCAGCAAAAGATTAAAGTACATCTAGTAGCAGTAGGGAGTGCACCAATACTTAAGAAATCAAAGTTCTTAATGAATCGAAATGATAAATTTGCAGTGGCCAGGAAAGTCTGCGTTAGTATTGCTTTACCATGTAAATTTGTGTGTTCAATATGATGTCTTGATGATCTAGTCACTTTGTTTGAACTCGATTTGCCTTAATTTGATTGTCTTTGCAAGCCGTATGCACTAACTTGAGTTATTATCATCTCTTTTCATCTTCATAAACTGTGAAACGCACATCTTCCAGTACTTTTTTGAGAAAGATATTAAAGTTACAATCTACTAGTGTATTCTTATATATTAATGCTGCATTCGTACCAGATGCAGATGAATCATTAGGGGACTTATATGATTGTTTCAATGTTAGGGGTGAATTGGTTATACATTATAGTTTACAAGAAGCTTGGGGATGAACGATGAATATGACTGATAACATTCACTCACAAGCACATGAGTCGATTCCTCCTCAATATTCGAGTTTGTCAGATAGACAAACTATCTATTCTGAGATTTGTAACGATTTGACTATTGTCGAACAAAGCCGATATCAGTACATATAGCTAAGTTGATCTTGAGATTGAGGGATCGAGTAGAAGTTTGCATAGGGTGAACTGGTTAGACTTTATATGTACATAAATTGTGCACCTCTAGAATTGCCTATAATCCATCAGCTTTCCTCTTCCTGCATTCTGCTACTTTTGCCTTATTTTCGGAATCAAACAGAGTTGGTACGCTTTTGCATAGCGTATATAATAGAGAGAAACCGGCATCATTTCGGCCGACCCAAGAGATTGCTTGAGGCAGCTCAGTCAATTCCATGTTCACAAACTTATCGATATTGCTCTCTCCATTCAAGAAATGATACTTGATAATCTTTTGACGAGCAACTTCAATTTTGTCCTCGCTTTTGTTCAGCTCATAGTATTCTTTTATGTCGTCAGGAATGTTTGGTCCAATCTGTAGTGTATGATTGGAAGCACAAATGCTCTCAATATCAGTTTTGTTACAGAGGACATTTGAAAGAGCCGTCCAACCCCTATAAGTGATGTTCATACTATTGCCTAAATACAAGCTTTTCATAGTGTTGTTGTTGACCAAAGCATTTGCAAAACTAAGCATCACTTCATCAAGTATGCCAACGGCGGGTGATATATCCAGATTCTCCAAACAAGAGTTGGGTCTGTACACTAACGTGGCTAAAGCCCGAAACCCAACAATAGTAATTAGAGGGTTTTGCACAAAGCGCAAAAGCTTTAATGTGGTTCCCAATGTATCAATTATCGCTATCACCCCTTCATCATCAATACTGTTGTCGGATAGTAATAGCTGTTCTAATGAATAGTTGCTATTTCTCAATATACCAAATAAGGTTCGCCATCCAGCACTGCTAACCGATCGACTATGGCTCAGATCCAGATTCTTCAATGTTGTATTGTTGGCAAGACCATATCCAATGGCCATGACCCCTGAATCGCCTATACTATTGCGTCTTAGATCGAGCGCTGCTAATGAAGGGTTCACAACGAGGGCGTTTGCCAGCACTACTGCTACTTCATCACAAACTTCATCGTTGTAGTTGGCTTCAATCTCCCTCAACGAAGAACAGCCAACAATACCAGATGCAAGAGCAATCCAACCAAGAGAGGTTATAGACTCGATTTCATTCAAGTGTATCTCCTTCAATTTACTCCGGGCTATTGCACCACCTAAGACAAATGCACTTTCATTGCAGATTTCATTGTGTCCAAGATTTAGATCCTCTAATTTTGATGTCGGATTTTGTGCAGCTTCCCCAATTCAATGCACCACTGTTTGTCATTGTTATTCAAAGACAACCTGAGTTCTTTCAGACTGGTACGATGGTTATCCAATGAAGCAACGATCCGTCCTGCTGACATATTGCTTATGCCAAGGCTACAATGAAGATCAACCCGCCGAAGTGATCCAGCACAACTTGCTAGAGCAGATGAAAGAAGCTGTGCAGACTTGTCATTTAATTCTAGGTTGCTCATAAATAGAGTGCGTATTTTTGCATTGTTTTGTAAGAACGGCGTGATGATCTCAATCAATTCCCCACTATCAATAGAACATTGACATATATCTATACATCTTATCGATTTGTTGCAAGAGATTGCTCTTAACAGTGCTTTGATATTTTCTTCATTGGGATTAGCAGACCATTCATCAAGGTATAAAGACGTCAGATTCTTCTTCTCGGAGATGTGTATACCCTCTGTTTCCCAATCAATGCTACTAGTCATATCTTGATCACGTATAAGAATTTCCATTCCAGTAAGTTCAGGATCTTTATTCCTCAGGCGGTTCAGTACCTGTTCATCTAATTGAACTGCACCAGCAAAACTATCATCATCCCCACTGTCAATACTATTATCATCATCATTGCGTTGTATCCCATCACTACTACCTGAAGAATTGTTCATATTTTATTTTTGTGGTGGTATATATAATGGATCTTCTAACTCCGCAACTACCTCCTATTGTCTTTTAGTCTATTAAATGCGCGGCGAATCAGTATAAAAGAATGTTCAGGAATGTTAGCATATAATTTTCATTGAATGATATATATACGGTATCTCATGGTCACAGACGGCATCACCACGGATAGAGCATCACCATACGCCAAACGAAGAACAATATAATACTAACACCTACCCAAATTATTATTCTTTATTTATTCAGCCGCCAAGCAAACAGTCAAGCAATCACCAAACAACTCGCGTTTCCTTTCATTCAAAGTAAGGTCGAGGTATCCCATACTTTTATTAGAGTTATAATCTCACCTTTAATGATATAATGGAAACTTAGTAGCTGTGTCGTTGTATCAATAGCAATTCTAGTGTAAAATAGGTCAGTTCAATTGGTGATTTCGGTGACGTTTCGTTGTATCGCTAAACAACAAATCCTCTATGTCGTGCATAGCAGTTTGTTGAGAGGTTTAGTTGTGGTAGGTAGTTAGAGTTGTTGTGTATGCTAGAAGAGGATAGTAGAGGAATTAACCGTCTTAAGCTGGTATGTACAATCTATAGGACTGCTAATCTATATTGGAATAATCTTGATTAAACAGTAGAGAGCAATGGGCCGAAGAAGAAAGCACAAAAAGATACCCAAAGATGTTGTTGAGTATGATACTAATACAATTATCGATAAGCAACAACTCTCAAGTTTATGTGCAGATAGCACAATAGAAAAAGAACAACAACTATCAAGTTTACAGTCTAGTTGGCTTCCCTTTAAATGGGTAAGTCGTCATGATGCTAATAATGATGGTAGTATAAGCAAAGACAGCAACACAAGCACATCCTCTCATGATGTAAATGGTGGTATAAGCAAAGTAGAAGAAGATAGTAAGACAGATGTATCCTCTACTAATCAGCCATCACACAACTCACTCCTATCTGAATTAAATGATATTAAACAACAATTAATGCCAGCTGCCAAATCATGTGCAGATGCCATCAATGATAATAATAGCTATAGTATTCATACAACTACTCAAGAGTATGAATTTAGACAAGCTCGATCAATTTGTAACCCATATGAATCATTAGGTCTAACTTATTCAAAGACTAACAGCAAAAAGAAGAAGAAGAATCGGAAACGAAAGTATAATAATATACAACACTCATCATCGGGTTTCTCTCAGTTTATTAACAGATCGGCTATTAAACTTGCCAATATTGATGCACTGTTAGGATTTATCTTGACATCATCCCCATCACTACATAATGAAGAAAAGCAACAGCAACAACCACGAGATGAGCAACCACCTGACAACTTTGTATTTGTTGACCTTTGTGGTGCACCGGGAGGATTCAGCGAGTATATACTATACCGTCATGTTCATCCAGCTACTTATATACAAGATAATAATGAAAAGCAGCATTCCGACAACAGTGTAATACCGTGTTATGGATTCGGAATGAGTCTACTAGGAACGAATGATGACGGAAAAGGTGCTAACTGGAGTTTAGAGCATTTGAAACAATATCATCTCAACTCCAATGATACATTGAATGCCAAGAACAGTAGTGCAAGTCATCAAAAGTTACATTATCAAGTATGTAACGGCGCCGATTGTACCGGGAGTATATATAATTGGGATAATGTACTTCAATTACAAAAGGAGATAACCACAACCTTATCTACTGACAAGGGAGATATCAACAATAACAGACCTCTTGCCAATCTTGTAGTTGCAGATGGAGGGTTTGATAGCCAACGCAACTCCAATGATCAGGAATCAATAGCACACAAGATTGTTGTATCTCAAACGGCTGCAGCATTGACTCTTCTTGCACCCAAGGGTACATTTGCACTTAAAATGTTTGGGTTTAAAGATGAAAGAACAAGACGAATGTTGCATTGTTTATATGGATGCTTTGATAAACTTACATTCGTCAAGCCTGTTTTGTCAAGACCTGCTTCAGCAGAGAGGTATCTAGTTTGCCGAGGTTACATAGGTCAAACATCCGAGTGGAATGGTTTGAAATGGAGAGATAAGATGATTGCTGGGGTTGTCGCCGGAAGAGAAGCTGTTGATGATAAGGATACTCATCAATTGGAAGAACTGATGGACAAATTTGATAAGGAGATCTTTAGGCTGAATATCAATAGTTGTCAATCAATCATAAACTACCTGCACGAGAAGAGAGATGCAGTGACGAATGATGATTCACCTACTTATGCAAATCAAGAACATAGTCTCAATCTTAAGGCATATGAAGAAGCTTGGCAGCTTTTCTCATGAACATAGGATACATGAATAATAATAAATAGCTGATGTCTACTTAATATGTGTGAAAGGTGAATTAGTTTACTAAATGATAATTGTTATCATATTTCACCTCAGATGTTGCGATGATGCACCGAGCAAACTAAATTAAGGAATCTTTTAGTCGCTAAGTGTGATGGATGTAGGATGCTAGTCATCCAATGGAATGATGCGAAACCCCCGATACCCTTTACAAAGGGAAGCTGTGATGACAACGAATCAAATTAAGATAGGAATCGTGTTAATCCTTGATTGCGTGCATCTTGATTAGTTGGCCAAACTTGTGGCCTAAGTCAAATGAAACCCCCGGCAAATCTCTCCCTGTCAAGGAGAAATTTGTTAGTATGAAACCAAACCCTTTAAATCTTGCTTGGTTGGTCGGACTTGTGGTCCTTATGTGTAATATAATTGATCAAATTATACCTTCTTGCTATTGACTGTCTCGTTTTGAACGAAATAAATAGTACTCAATGGAGTATCACGAGCACCAGTAGTAGTAGAGTTAAGTGCTTTCTTCTTTTCGTGGAGACGGATAGCAGCCTGCCAATTGCCATTCTCAGGTAGTTTAAGGACTACCTCACGCCACGTGTCATACGACGCATCATATGCCCACCAAGCTTTGATACGAGGAAGAGTAGACTTGCCACTCGGCTTGCAGAAGGACTTGAATGTGTCCAAACGACGACTGTCGGCGTCGCTTGTAGGCATGGTATCAGTACTGGAATTCATCAAGCCGATCATCTCAACAAAAGACTTCCAGTTATGGATACATGGCGAAGTCTTGTCCGAGCCAATGTAAGGCATAGTGTTTGATGGAGGTGCCTTAGTAAATCGATTAACCTGAGTCATGCCCTCACGCTTTGGCCACATATTCTTCTCGTGGAACTTGAACAAGCTAACAAAGGACTCCCTGACTTTATTCAAGCCCGCATATACCATTGTAATCTGCTCCTCAGTCACAAACGAGGAACAGTCTTCAATAATAATGCAGTTGATACGGTGCTCAATGATTGACATGATCAGTCCATGGCTTTCATCATCATTATTGGCTGGTAACATGCACACGAAGGGATCAATCTTAGGATACCCAGAAGGAAAGTCTGTGTTAGTTGTACAACTAATTAGACCACCATTAGCGTTGGGAGCGGTATGCTTGGCAGCACTCTTCTTCTTCTGTTTTAGACGACGACTACGCTTGATCTGAGACGGCTCGAGCTTGATAGGCTCCGAATCAAACCAGATAGACACATTTGCACTGTGATCACCTTTTGGAGCGAAGGCAACTTCATGAGCAGTTACTACCTTGGTTGGATCAAACGAATGCCCGATTGTCCAAGGAGTTGTCCTTGCCTCATATTCATCAGCTGAAATTTCCTTCACACAGTCCGTGACAGATACATCGCCAGCGCTCGTATAATTTACATCAGGCAAGAGAAAGTACCTTTCCTGCAGGATCATGCACAACTCACTGTTAAGTGAATGAGTTGGAGAGAAGAGATAATCCCTTGACAACATACCAGAGTCACCCGAACGTAGTTCACGAACGATACAAAGTTTCTGAAGTTCAGATACTTTTTCTGGCATCATCTTCTTAACGTTGAATGCAGAAGTACCACTGTTGCAACAAAGGCGGTAGGTATCCAACCAACAAGCATCCACATGACCTGATGTGGACGAGGTAATAATACCTTTCTGAGAAGGACGACAGTGTTCCCAAATGCTCTGTTGAATGAGAGGATTCTCTTGATGTACGATGTTATCGTTATGGAGGGTAAACCTATCAATGATGACACGAGCATTTGTCTTGGATGTAGCTGCTGGTAGCCAGGAAGGATTGGATTCGAGACCTGCAACCATTGGATCATGGACTATAATGAAATATGATATGATTAGGAGGAAGTGTAGGAGTATAATAACGAGTAATAAAGTCAGGATACCAACAAGCGTATCCTCATACAATCATGTGATACTCATAAAACAAACTTACTTGCAGCACACCTACGGCCAAAAGGACAAGCTCCCGTAGCAACCCACGTCATACAAGGCCTTGATAGGTATGTCGAAGCACAGGCAATTTGACCGGAGCTCTCAAGAAGAAGGAGAGAGGTAGGTTTGTTTTTAAGTTCATGTTTGCCATGTGCATAGTTACCTGTTTGAGGTTTTGATATATAAATAATTAGTAAGAGATGTTAGATACATATACAAACGTGATGAGATGATATATAATTAGAAAGGATGCATACATATATAATAAGTGAACTATACGAGGTACCACACTATAATATTTTAAAAATGCACAAGGCACAAGATGTGTCACTAAACTCACAATTCTTTCCAAAAGGACAGCTCTTAATGCCACCCTTCAAAAAGTAGGTACACATCTCAGTCTTAACCTTTGCAAGCCTTTCTGGACTATCACGTAGATTTTGAGGCGTGGGTTGTTCCTCTCCACTTCCATGTCCACCTAGTTTGATAGTAGAACCGCGCAGTTGACGACTTTTTGATGGCGATTTGGTAGAACGATGATTTGACGATAACGGCGGCGGCGCTTGACTATAGAGATAGGACGTATCAGTAACGGACGTAGGACTCGCTTGATGAGGAGGATATTGTTGTCCCATTGTAAAAGAAGAAGATGGTGTCATGTAGCCTCCCCTCTTAAAGATATGAAAAAGATATGAGGAGAGTAAAGATTTGTGATGTGAGTTTGCAGTAGGCCAGATGATATCGACGCTGCCGACAACTGTCCATACTTACACCAAACCTCCGCCGACCCGGAGATCCATGAATGTTGTGTTTGGCATACATATTCCCTAATCCAATGGGATATTGATTGCAATCACAATAGTAGGTGTAAATTATGAGAGTGTTAAAGCAATAAAGCCTACAAGTTTGCTTAAAGATACACCCCTCTTTGTGTTCTAGCCCTCCAGAAGCACCACGTCATTGTACTTTCTCTAACTCACAAGTCACAAGGTGGCTGTACAATCCCATGATAGGCAAGAGATAATAGTAATCTAAATTGAATAAATGTTATACAGTAACAAACAACAGGGGGATAGCTAATAAATTTATATATCTAATAACAACAACAAACATACTTTCTCGCCATATATCGACAAGTCAGACTTAGCACTCTCCTCGCCTTGCTCGACGAGTATTTTTTGCCTCGTTTGCATCTTTGTACTTGTTTGGATCATAAAGCGTTTGGCTCGTATTACTCTCATCTACAGAGACCACATCCAAGTCAACGGGAACTGAGCTATGAAGCTTTGGCTTTAGCCTCAATCCATCAGACTTGTTGCCATCAGACTTTGAAACTTTTCGAGATCTTCGAGCATTCCTCTCATGCTCATCAGCATCAAAGATTTTAGAGTCTACTACTTCAAAGCCTTTGGGACTGTCTCTATCTGAATCAGCAACTGTTTCATCCCTACTCTTTGCCGACTTGAGATTAGACGACCCACTCACTTGTCTTGTAGTTCCCCAACTGAAGTCGTCCATGTGCCAAAAGCTATACAAAGGCAAGATGAAGCAGAAGACGGGTACTCCAGCAATCATAAAGATAAGCCACCACCACCAGTACTCCAAACGAGATCGGAGTAAAAAGACAACCACTTGGACTCCGATAACGATCCCCCAGATTACGAGCATAAGAAGAGAAAGCGGCTCTTTCATCCATACTGTGATATATACAATATATCCAACATAGATGAGACTTGCAGGAAGAATCAGAGTTGCTATCAAATCTAGGATGACAATACTCTTCATGGATAGACAACATACACCACACATTGTGTTTACACGGACAAGCTCAAGCATGTTGTGAAATGTAGAGTTGATCCATCTACGGCGTTGACTTAGAAGCACTGAGAACGTATGTGGGACGATAGTGTAGCAAGATGCTTCAGGTACAAATGACAATTTCATATCAGGAAAGTATCGGAGTAGAAGTGTCGTCAACATACGATCTTCTCCGAGGTGATATAGATTCTTATCATGCAGAGTCTTGACGTTGTTGGTAGCATACCGTTGGTAAACATCATCACAAGATAGAAGAGGACGACCATCATCACTGAAGAGACGATACACTATATTGATATCAAGTGAGGTGCAAGAAGTCAAAGTATATGTTAGTAAGTCACAAAAGGAAGTATTG
>Ga0075437_12158_pt1 | contig 10608 bp, 6 predicted proteins | sample MintriMetagenome_FD_74266 | JGI IMG/M metagenome (GOLD analysis project Ga0075437, IMG submission 74266) | Marine eukaryotic communities from Monterey Bay, USA to study complex ecological interactions - Minidiscus trioculatus and... | ecosystem: Environmental > Aquatic > Marine > Unclassified...
TATATATTCAAGAGAGTGATGTATGCCTTCAGTATTCTTTTCAGGGGATCTACTGAGGGCTAGTTATGCCACTATCCACTATCCACAAGTCGCTAAAAAGGCTGATGTACTTAGGTCCCTAAAATCATGTTAGAATTGCCTTCATTATAAACTATACCTATGAATTGAGAAATGAGTAATATACAAGCTGTTTCATTGTTGCATATTGTCAATACATATGGCCAATTATTGTTTGCGATTTTTGATTTTTTTTTCACAATGACTTGCCATCAAGTGGAATCAAAGTAGGTTAGTATGTCTTTCAAATGTGTTTTCAGTGTGTATCATCTTGTTATGCACCTCAATAATGCTGAATGATTATTATATATGATTCTTTGCGATTACATACTACATCTACATCTCCATTACTCATATGACAATTGCTGAATATTTGGCGGCGTTTTTTTCGGGTTTTCTTGTTTATTCAGGGTGCATTTAGACAATATCAGTCAAGTTTATTATTATAAATAGATAATTGATGTTTAGGAGATTACATTTGATTGTTGAGGCATCTCCTAGATCCTAATATTGAAGGCTCTACAGTTGTTTTAGTGCCCAAAACTCATGTGGTGTGAAGTTTGGGGTGGCATCAAGTCTATTCTTTCTTGTTGATGTGACAGGAGTACCATATCGTTGGTTCGGTATCTTTTCTGACTAAATTAGAGAGTGCACCTGAAAAAACGAGCGCACATCATTTGTCTTGCTCTTCATAATTTCGTTTGCGCCATCTTTTACACATCAAATCAATAATATCATGGTAAGTACCATAGTGGCCTTTCTTATTTGTCTTATGACAATATCGCAATGGCCTCTATAATACCGTATCGGCAAATTATGAAGGCCATTCCGTCCAGTGTTGGGCTTCATATTCTCCCGACCAACGTGGAGGGTGTATTGTCGTTGATTGAATGTTATACTAACATGCACCTTCCTATAATTTATTAATTGTTATTTCTAGTCCGGAAAAGGAGGCAAAGGAGGTAAGGGAGGAAAGGGAGGCAAGGCCCCCACAATCAAGAAGGCTCCTCAGTCTCGTTCATCCAAGGCTGGTTTGCAGGTGAGTGTTGACACATTATGTTATGTTTCTTTTTTTTCATTAAAAATATCACCTTCCTCTCACCATTGTCACCCTCTAACACCTCATCCCCATCTCTTATCCTCTTGACCACAGTTCCCCGTTGGTCGTGTCCACCGTTTCTTGAAGATATCCGTCGGAAAGGGCCAGCGTGTCGGTGCCACCGCCGCCGTTTACACATCAGCTATTTTGGAATACCTAACGGCTGAGGTACTTGAATTGGCCGGTAACGCCTGTAAGGATCTTAAGGTCAAGCGTATCACACCGCGTCACTTGCAGCTTGCCATTCGTGGAGATGAGGAACTTGACACACTTATCAAGGCCACCATCGCCGGTGGTGGAGTGATCCCACACATTCACAAGTCTCTTATCAACAAATCGACTGGAAAGTCGAAGAAGGCCAAGTTTTAAGGCAGCGTCCTTACTTTCCTTGGTTGGTTGTATCGAGCGATGGAACCAGTCAGTTGTTTATCCGTATGTGTTTAATTTTATGGGATGTGTATTTGCCCTACTGAAAAAAGAAAAAAAAAAGAAAGAGAAAAAATCTTCATATCTTCATTATTCATGTCTAGAAAGAGAGATAGTTGTTAGCGTTGGTTACTTGCCCTCTTCTTATTAAGATCTTCTTATTAAGGACGACGGTATATACTGCCTTGCGCGGCCGAGATCCTTATTAAGTGAACTTTGTTTAGGCCGTGTCAAGTTGTTCTCAACGTGTATCTCATATCAAGTTATGGTAGCTAGAGTAATCATGTTAACCAGAACTGTTGATACTTTTACCACGATATACCATATTACCCATTGAATTTAGGCCGGCAGGTGTATTCTATGCATATACTTTTAGTGTAACGTTCCTAAAGAGGATACCTCTTCGATCCCTTGACTCGGATATGTATTCATAGGAGGCACGTTAAGTCTAATTGTAACTTGCCACATACCTACTTACCTAGAAGGAATAGGTTGGACAACTCTAGGAGGGATGCATGTTGGATGGTGAGATTATGTAGAGAGTGAGGTACAATATTAAGGCCAACGGCCAACGAACGGTCAATGCAAATAGGGGTATCTTTTTTTTCGACTGAAATTTACCTAGGTAGGAGCTCCTAAAGAGTTGAGGCAGGGATTAAAAAGGGCATTGACCAGATGAAGACTTGGGGGCGCTACCAAAGGTATTAGAGAGGGGAAAGGAGTGGGTTGGGGGAGGTTTTAATTATTGTGCGTGGTGCGTTTGATTAGGTATATCTTGCTTGATATCACGTGATGATCGGGGGAAAATTCAAGAGTATCCTTTATTTTTTTAGTATCTATATAATATTAACTCATAGGAAATAGAGGGCATAAAGAGTGATTTACTATCTTATTAATCCTTCTAACCCATAGTTATATATGATGAATAAGTATGCTATATTTGTGGCAAAAATACACCAACAACAAATTGTGTAGCTCATCGAAGTCCGCTCATGAAGTGATTTAACGTGCTCAAATGGACGTCGAGTTCTCTACAGCTTGAAATCAATGATAGATACGATGTTGGAAGAAAAGCACGCCGCGAGTCTCGACTCTTCAGCATTCCAAGCGACCTCAAATATGTCTCCCTTGCCCTTAAAGCTCTTGATATGCTCACCATCACTTACTTTCCATATGTAAAGCTGTCCTGCAAGACTTCCACTGGCGAGATACTCACCCGAGGGGGAGAAGGCGACAGAGTAGACCGATTCTCGATGTCGGCTGAGTATTCGAACACAGCTACCATTGTCAACATTCCATAGTCTAACGGACCCATCAAAGGACGCCGTTGATAGCAATCGCATCTTGTCGGGATTCTTTGACCCTTCCCCTGTTGGACTCCACTTGACAGTATATATCTCCTGTTGATGACTCTTGAAGTCCCATTTCGGGTCATTACTTGGAGAGTCAATATCCCATACCTTGGCAGTGCAATCGTCGGAACATGATGCTAACAGGGTTCCCGAAGGATCCCACTTGACAGCATTGACCTCGTCAGCATGGCCATTGTAAGTTTTAATGGGACGAGATAGACCCACTCGACAAATGTGAACAGACTTATCTGTAGAGCAGCTCGCGAAGGTCAAATCATCCTTCCAATCAACATCAAGGGCAGGTGCATGGTGGAATGAAAACTGCTGCTTAACAAACCCCTCTTCACCAGTTACATCCCAAACAATAGTACTCTTATCATAACTCCCCGAGAGCAGGAAGTTACCACGCTTGTTCCATTTAAGACTGAAGATGGGGCCACGATGGGCCTTGAGAGTCTGGCGGAGCTCTCCACTACGAGACCACACACGAGCAACACCATCGTATGATCCGGTCGCAAGTAGTTCCCCGTCCGATGACCATTCTAGAGTGGTAACGTCCTTATTCTTCTTATCAGTCATATCATGTCCATGGGGAAGCAAGATTGACTGCCCACATCCACCGCTCGCGTCAGGACCATTGATACTCCAAATCCGTGCTGAAGCATCGCCACTTCCCGTGGCTATTAGATTGGTAAATATTGGATTCCAAGCACACATGAATACCTCAGATGTGTGCTGTGATAGTTCCATTACCTGATTCGGATCAATAGCCGTCAACTTGTCTTCCTCTTCAATTTTGGCAGCAGCGGTATCAGAATGTGCTGCCTCAGCACACGGAGCTTTCTTTGGATCTGGACTCCCTCTCTTATCCCCTGGCATTACAGGTCCTTGACCATTTGCTTGAGGTGGTTGTTCATGCTGCTGACTATTAACATCGGCAGCCCCAGATGAAACGGTGGTGGGAGGTTGTGTTCCTGCACCAGCTGCCTTCATGAATGCTGAGATGGCGTTGGCACGTGTGGAATCCTCTTGACTACCTTGCTGTGGTTGACCTTGCCCCCCACTGCCGCCGCCGCCACCACCACCCTGCTGATGTGCCAAAGCATGTACGGCTTGTTGTCGTTGCGCCAACACAGCTTGAATATCCGCCCTTTGTCTTGCTACTTCAGCAGCCTCGGTAGCCTGCGAGTTGTTATCCTGTTGGGAGGATTGCTGCTGCTGATTCTGCTGTTGTTTATTCCACATTTCCTGTTGTATACGATGTTGTGCCTCCTGTTGCATCCGTTGAGCCTCTTGGAACCGTTGAGCATCATGTAACTGCTTCGCAGCTGCCATTTCCATTTGGTACCTATCGTTTTGAGCCTGGAGAGTTGTGCCGTCTCCTGAAGATTGATTTTGGTTATTCACCAAGGCCGAAACAGCAGCGACCATGCCAGGGGGTAACATTTTCCCAGCAGCGGCAGCCCTCATAGCCGCGGCAGTTGCCTCAATTTGACCCATACTATTATTCGCAGCAGCCTGTTGCGCTATCGCCACAGCTTGCTGTTGATGTTGTGCAACTGCTGCACTACTCCCCTCATCTATGTTGTCAACAACAACCCCTCTACCCTTCTTCTTCTTTTTTCGTTTCTTTGGTGAAGGTTCTAATTCAATAATTTCCATCCCCCCCTCTTCAGGTTCAGCTTTACCACCCCGTAATTCCAAAGACTGATTCCTTAATCCACCAGTTTCCCCCGCTGCTAGGGCCTTACGTCGTTTCACATCAACCGACCGCCGATCTTTTGTTAATTTCTCCTCCATCTCCAACATTGCCTTAGTGGCAGCTGCCGCAGATGCAGGAGGCACACGTAACTTAATAGGTGGATCCTTCCGTGTTAGAGTATGTAATGCTCGTGGACATAGGAGGCTAAAGTCTGGTCCCATCGATGATGATGTGCCACCATCCCCACTACCTCCCTTACTACTCTTTAATTTTTTCATACTAGGTTCCCCATCATTAACAATATTATCACTACTACTACTACTACCACCCTTACTATTCCTCATTAAACTTTCTTCCATACCAACATATTGTAATCCCTTTTGTAAAAACATAACCAATGCCCCGGGAGGGATGTTAGCCGAATTACGCGGTTTAACCCTCCCAACGCCACTTTCATGTGCAAATGAAAATGCCGAATGTACGAATCCACACTCCTGTAAGTAACGGTATATTAGAAAATTCATCTCCTCCGACGTTAATGATAGGGGTGCCGGTGGTTGTATTGGTAGGGGTGGTTGGGGTTGTGATGAGGCTGTTAATGTTGTACTTAACATTTGACTTCGTTGTTGTTGGTGATGTTTATTATTGCCTGACGGTGGCGGACCACCTTCATCAGTATCTCCACCATCCGCCATACCATTCGAACCGCGTGGTGACGACGAGGGTGATTGTTCATTCTCCAAGGGGCTGGATCGACCTCTTTTACCTCCATTACCTTGAGCGTTGGGTTGTGGTTCCATGGCACTACTATTACTACCATTTTCGCCCTTGTCGTCATCCTGCGGTTCAGCAGCGGGTTCTACATTATTATCTTCATGTGCTTCTCCCATTTCTGTATCCTCCATTGGGGATTGTCGTCCTCCTTTTTGTTTCATGTTGTCTTTATCTATTGCAACAGACCCGGAGGTGGACATAAGTTGTGGGAGTTTTTATGTTATGTGTTGTATATAATTTTTTAATCTATGAGATGTGCCGTTTAATTAGTTATTCAGCCAACGCCACACGAGACTATATCAGTACTAGGGTGCCTGCCTCTTGATATTGATGGCTCTCCCTACGGTAAATCTGTGGTTAAGTACTGGTTATGCCAGGTTATAAATTGCAATTTCATGCGAAAGAGAAATAATTGACTTCTCATGAGGAAGTTTAGGAGGGGGGCCCCAAGGCAGGGTGCGTGTGATATGTGTGATATATCACATATACATGCATAGATATTTGCAAAGTAACATGATAAGGCAGGGTAGTATCTCAAGGATACCCTCAATATGTTACTGAAACATACAATTCAGAAGCCTTCATTGTTACATTATTATTATACAAATCAAGTGTGTTGTTGAATTTGTGTCATCCAACAACAAACTGTGAACATCTATCATCCCTCTCTCTCAATCTAGAGAGTGTTAGTAGATTCCTTTTCTCTTTTTCCCTAAGCAGCTGCAGCAGAGCGTCTCCCCCTTTATCCCTCTAGCATGTGGTACTGTTAACCATCAAGTCGATCCCTCTCTCTAATCAATACCCCCTTAATAAGAATTCACTTAAATGCTTTATTCGTCATCCTCTTCCTCATCTTCATCATCATCGTCGTCGTCATCATCATCATCTATAGATACAATACGTGTGAGTTGAAATTATCAACACAGAAACAAACTTTTTTTATGTATACCAGAACGAATAACACTTACCATCATCATCATCTTCATTGAATGGATTATCTGGATTATTACTCTCAAAATCGTATTTATTTTCAACTGTATCATAATGCACACCAAACACGGGTTGATCTAGCTTGCCGTCTGCTTGGAGGGTAAGACGAGCCCTTGCTTCACTTTGTGCCCACTGTTTTATGTATTATAATAGAAATAGGGGTAGGATAAAAAGTGTAAGATATATTAGTTTTATACAATATAATTAGCCAGTATTTTTGCAATTATATAATATATATGTAACAACACAATACTATAAATACCATCAATAATATAATAACAAAAAACTTACAGTCTTGATGGATGTATCTGGTGCAAATCCCAAACCCAGCCCTAAGATTACAGCCGTTGCAGCATACGTTAGATAAACAGTAGTTTCCCATCCCTGTGGTTCTTTTGGATGTCCTTGCCATAACTCAGCCTCCATGGATTGTGAGATGGGTTGTCCTCCTCCACCCATAAATCGACGTGGAGGTGTTGTTCTAAGAAGTTTTGTAATGTTATTATTATTTCTAGTTGCAACCGCGGAGACTCGGCGTATACCACCACCACAACCCCGTACAAGAGTAGCAAAAGACATATTGTAGTATAGTATCACGATTTCCTTACATGTGTAGAGACAGATGATGATGATATGATTATCATAACCTATGAAACTTATTGTACTCTTTAGAAGTTTCTTATTGGATAGAAACTTCAATCGAGGCAAATGCAAATTGCAAAATAGTACTTCCTATGAGTGTCAATCTGTGAAGCCGTCTATTTTATCAAGTATGTTCGATGTAGGTATATACGTATGTAGGAGAGAGTGCATGTAATATCAGCTATTTTTCCGGAAACCATTTTATATCAGTAAAGTCTAGTCTCTATCTTATAACAAAATTTCACCGTCAACCAAAAAATTTGGCAATGAAATACTTGGTCAATTGGTATTACCTATGAATTGAATGATTGGATACTGCAATTTGTTTGACTGAATCAGTATACTACCCGTTGATATTATCATGGTAACAGAATGGACTCCTCTTATTGCATCGCAGAAGGTAGTACGATCACTTGTTGATCAGGCCCGGTTAACATCAAGGCAATATGCATTAAGAGAATCTGGTGTTGGTCAGGCTGCACACCTCATTAAGGATGCCGTAGTGGGACATCAAGATGCACCATATGAGGGATATTTTGATCCATATCAAGATTCTGAAGAAGAAAGTATAATTAGTACTATCAGTGTTATCTGTGGAAGACTAGTTGTGCAATTGAAAGGTGCAGTGATATTCTGTAGCTGGGTGTTATTCTTGTTGACAGTATTGGAACCACCACACTGGTGTCGAGATGCAAGTGAACTGCAAATTGTTATTGATAGAAGAGACAAATCTCATAGTGAGTATGGAGATTGTGAGATACTCCTGAATGCATATGGAACAACAGTAGACAATCAAGACAATCAACAGTTATACCCCAATTCAGGGTCAATGTTACTTACAATATATCAATCGAAGATGATTCAGTTGATATGTACATGCTTCATATCAGTATATATACTATTAGAGTTCGGAGATGATGGGCTCGCTCCACCTCTATTCTTTTATCGAGGACGAAAACGTTGGATACATTCTCTTCAATGTACTGTACTGATCTGTCTTTTTGCAAGTGTATATTATGGAACTACAATATATGATCCCTTTCTTAGAATGGTAGTCCTTGGTTCGTTTCTGAGGAAATTTCAACTAGAGCTTTGGACATTTATGAAAATGGTATGTATTTATAATGTTTGTCAGTCTACATTGATAATGTTATACTAATACTTCTCATCTTTACAGATACCAGACTTGACACTACCTCTTTCGATGCTTGCAATCATTATTTTGTTTTATGCTTGGTTTGGTGTAGTGTTATTTAATGGTTCACCACAAGGTAAGAACTTTAGTTCAAATCAAGTGATATCTGCTACTCATCCCCTTTTGCATTCATCACCGTCTTCTTCTTCCTAAGGCATTGCCTCATTTAACAACTTGACTGAAGCTTGCTGGACTCTCTGGATATGTGTCACTACAGCAAACTACCCAGACGTTATGTTGCTGAGTTATAACAGCAATAGAGTTGTGGCGATATATTTCATTTCATTTATGGCTTTATCATACTTTTATATCATGAACTTGATTCTTGCCGTGGCGGTCAATGCATATGATACAAACATTAACGACAGGAAGATATCGAGAGCAAAACTAGCGAAAGAGTTGCTTTCAGAAGCCTTTGCATTATTAGATCACAACAATGAGAATAAAGTCAGTCGAAATAGTATACTACACGTCATAACAATACTCAATCAGGATATTCCAGAGATTGGTAGTCTGTCAAGAGATCAACAGTCCATCTTGTTTGCCTTTCTAGACAAGGACGGTAACAATGTAATTTCACGAGATGAGTTCCTGGACTTTGGCAGTGTCCTACTGCTTCATCTTAAAAAAGGATCTGAATACACAACATTCGTGGAGCTTCATCTTCCAACTTTGTGGAGATCCAATACATATCAAGCAATTTGTAAAGCTGTGAAATCGAAACAATTCGATAATGGGGTCGAAGTTGTATTGGTATTGAATGCAGTACTTTCCTGTGCTCAGGATTATCCAATATTAACTGGACAAGACTCACATATCAATCCCTCAACTGTCTGGGAAAACTTCCAAACAATCTTTACCCTGTTGTATGTTGTCGAGGCTTCTTTAAAGATCATTGTCAATGGATGGCGAGGGTATATTGAGACGCCTCGGAACGCTTGGGACTTCTTCATTACTATTCTAGTAGTTTTATCGTCTGCATATGTATACTATCCAAATGCATACAACAACCATGACCTAATTGAGTTTGTTGCAATGATGAGAGTTCTCAGGTTGAGTAGGTTACTATATAGATTGAATCGTTTCCGAATATTTGGTTTAATATCACTTGAGATAATACCAGCCGCCAGCAATATCTTCATGATCTTACTATTCATTGCATACTTCTTTTCAACTGTTGGCATGCTAGTTTTTGGTGGCAAGATTACACGTGATCCATCAAATGAAGTATCAAACTTACTATTGGAAGCTAATGACTGGGTCGAAAGCAACTACTGGAGTAACTCATTTAACGACATGCCGAGTGGGTAAGTGATACACATATCCTTGATTGAACTACTGTCGGAAAGTCTAACCACATAATTTTCTATACGAGAGCAGTTTGAATGTTCTATTCAACTTGCTAGTCGTCAATAACTGGACGATTGAAGCGGCTGGATTAGAAGCTGCAACAAAAGTCTGGCAGACAAGGCTCTTCTTCTTATCATTTCATATCCTGGGCGTTATTGGAATTAGTAATGTCATTACATCAGTTATTATTAATGCATTCTTTCAGCAAATGGAAACAGTGGAGAATAGACAAAGGCCCGAGGAGCAGATCGGGGACAAAGCTGTCATTCGTGGGGCACTTGTTAAATTTGACCCGTCTAATATCACAGGAACAAAGACTGGTTTAGATGAAAGTGCTTATTATGCTCGAATTCAACCCAGACACATGGACATTGAGGTTGATGAGCGATTTGCACTTAAGAGATTATTCACCAGAACTTCAACAGCAAGTAGCTCTGACAACAAGAATTAGTCATAGTATGTATTATCTTATATTTCAATTAAACCTTTTCGAACACTATGTAAGCATGGACGTAATCCATACCATGGGCTTCAGGATCCTTCTCAACTAAAGTCATATAATTCTCCCAGAATTGAGACATGATACCTTCCTTCTCTTCTTCACTTCTACTTTCTTTCAATGCACTCTTGAAGGTTGAATGAGACCAAGTCTTTGTAGTCGGTACATACCACTCGGCGTATTCACGGGGACTCTTGCCCGTTTTCCCAGCTGTATACAATTCACGGTATGGACATCTTACTACTTTTTGTTCAATCGAGATGACTTTCAACTCATCTGAATTAACACCATCCATGAACTCTGCTTCGCTTCGATAGTAATTGGGAAAACTAACGCCCAATCGTTCATCTGTAACGAAAGGATCAACAAGTGTAAGTTGTTGCACATAGTCGCGACTAACAAACAACAGCAAATACACATACCTTCATCAATCAAACCTTGAGTCTTCAATTCATCCCAAGAACTTTGGAAACTATCCCACATACTAGCACCAACATCTGTTTGACCTAGGAAGTATCCATT
>Ga0075437_11222_pt1 | contig 10606 bp, 11 predicted proteins | sample MintriMetagenome_FD_74266 | JGI IMG/M metagenome (GOLD analysis project Ga0075437, IMG submission 74266) | Marine eukaryotic communities from Monterey Bay, USA to study complex ecological interactions - Minidiscus trioculatus and... | ecosystem: Environmental > Aquatic > Marine > Unclassified...
TAGTATTGAGGGAGTTACACATGCTCTTCGTACTACCGAGTATGATGACAGGTAAGTGGTATTATCCCATGATAGGTCTATTCTCGCTTCATATTTAACTCTGACGAGTAATCTATGCCTTGTTCATTCTCCTCTTAATAGGAATGCCCAATTCATGTGGGTTCAAAAGGCGTTGGGGCTTCGTCGTGTCCGTATTCAAACCTTTGCTCGTATGAACTTCATGTACACTGTCATGAGTAAGCGTAAGCTGACATGGTTCGTCGATGAAGGCCGTGTCACGGGCTGGGATGACCCTCGTTTCCCCACCATTCGTGGTGTCAGTCGTCGTGGTATTGATGTCGATGCCTTGAAGCGTTTCATGTGTTCACAGGGTGCTAGTCGTCGTATCGTTAACATGGAATGGGGCAAGTTCTGGGCTGAGAATAAGAAGGAGATTGATAAACGTGCCAAGCGTTTCATGGCTATTGATAAGGCCGATCATGTGGCATTAACGGTTACGAATGCCAGTGATGGGGTCGAGTATTTAAGCACCGACTACTTACCCAAGGATCCTAGCTTTGGGAAACGATTGGTTCGTCTTAGCAAGACGGTATTGCTCGAGAAGGTAGATACAGAAGGTATGGAAGTGGGAGAGAACATTGTGTTGACTCGTTGGGGTAAGTTTATGTCGTGTACTTTGAAATCTGTTTGAGTTCTGCCTAACCAAATTATCCTACTCTTAATCTTCCAGGCATCGTCCAGCTTACCAAGGTTGAGGGAGGACTTGAGGGAGTCTTTGTTCCCGATGGAGATATCAAAGCTGCCAAGAGGAAGATCTCCTGGCTTGCTGACGTCCCCGAGAACATCCCTGTTGTTCTCTCTGAGTTTGACAATCTCATCATCAAGGAGAAGCTTGAAGATGATGATAAATTTGAGGACTTTATCAATCCAGACACTCAAGCCGAGACTGAAGTGATTGGAGATGCCGGTTTGAAAACTTTAAAGGAGAATGATATCATTCAGTTGGAGAGGAGGGGATTCTACAGGGTAGACAGGCCATATGTGAATGAAAGTAAGCCACTAATGTTGTTCATGATTCCCGATGGAAAGAAGAAGGCCATGTCTGGTCTTGATGGTAAACTTGCTCATCGTTAAGGGGCTATACTATACTTAGTTTAGTAAAGGAAAAGATAGGATGCTGTAGCAGATAATATGTTAAATAGCTACGGACATTAATCTAGTCTCTCCAATTTTCCCGATATGATATAGGATCTTTTCAATAGTAAGGTAGGATAAATCACAGTACTATGACCAGGCTTACTCATCCTCGCTTTCATTACTGAGTTTCTCCGTGTCCGTCGGGAAATATCTATATACCTTCAATACTGTCTCGGAAGTGATTGGTGTGTTCATAACAAGTTGACCATGTACAAGCGCCTCGCCTTCACATGATAACAACAGCCTCTCCCCTACAATATCATAAGGCTGAAATTTGGTCATGCCCATCAATTCTCGGCGAATGAGATACTGAACATAATTGATAGAATCTGTTGTTTTGATGTCGACTTTCACAACTTTCCCTGCCGGTTGGCCGTATATACTCGACTCTAACTTGCAAGATACATTGATAGACTCCACTTTGTGTGACTTCTTTGCAATTAGCGCGTTTGTCAACAAATCAGCCATCACAGTCTTTGGTACTTTCTTGGTTATCTTGGCAATCTTATTGTATGAAAGTTCTGTATCTTCATCCGCTAGAAACTGACAGAGTATATCAGTACAGGTACGTAGTAAATCACGGGGAACATGGCTCTCCCAATCTGCAAGCTCTATGATTTCAAGAATATCAATCGCCACAGTCCCCGTTGAGCTTATATCATCCGGGAAGTATAAATCACTTGTCACTGTAAGAAAGTAATTCACATCAAGTTTAGTGTGAAAGTACTTGACATATGAAGTTGCAAGACGACAGATATGATACCTCTGGCTGTCATATAGGTCTATCTTCATCCTGACTGTGCTGATCATATACAGCATTATCGCTGGTGTCAATGTATAATTCAGGCTTGATCCTACTTCAATATCGCATATCTTTGTGGCGCATACTTGAGCAGCAAAGGTAAGCACTTCTTTTGCAATCTCAATGTCAGTATCTTCCTCGTATCCAAATTCAATTAGATACTCTTCCATATTCTTAAGATCTTGTATATCTTGTTGGATAAAGTTGAGGATATCCTCTGTAAGCTTGGGAACAAGGAAATACTTAGCCAAGTATTGGAGGGCACTACGGTTATCTCTGTTGATAAGACAAATACACTCTGATGGGTGGGTGTACATATAGTCAAGAAACACATCAAAGTACTTTGCAGTATCCTCGGGTAGGTCTACTACACTTGTACTATTGGAAGATTCACTAAACTGCCCAGATGATAGTAGAGCTTCAAAATAGCCACTCTTCTTTGGACCAAGTCCCAATGTAACTTTGTGCACATGGTATGTCTTCTTAATCCTCTCTTCATTGTTAGTAGTTGATGATACTTGGATAGTCCAATCACTAAAACTTTCATCTTCGTCTAATCTCCACAGTAGAAGCTCCTTACTCTCATCACATAGACTGCCTTTAAACTTGGATTCCAATGGAGATGTTTTTGTTGAATTGTAAAGCATGTCAGAAACGAAGTCTTTATCAATCTCGTCACGGTCATATTCTAATTCATCATCCGAAGATTCCTCTTCCTCAAGATAGCTCCAATCATCATCATCACTAGCTGTATCTTCTTCTCCGCTATCACTATCTCTATCATCCCCGTCTACACTAGCAGTGTCGGGATTGATATTACCCTCGTCATCACTACTGTCATTATCCAATTCATGTACAAGCCGGTCTATATATGACATGCCTCCATTGGCATCTGCCGATGGCTCTTCTTCATTATTATTATCATTCATCGTCTTGTTCAGTACAACTAATATAAGAGTTCGTAATTGATATAATGGTTGTGTAGTTCATAATCTGTGCAGTCTAAGGTAAATGTAATCAATCATGGGCGGTCACGGGTTCTAATTTTTGGTTTCTTAGTTTGATGATACATTATTATGTGTATGGGTGGCCAAACAATAGCTTTTAGATGAATTTTCTTGGAACTGAGTGTGTATCATGGCCTTATTTTCTTCCTGTTTGTTCCAACCTTCTCCCATCATAAAACCTTTTACAATGACTTTCTCTTCATTAAGCATTGAGCTGGTATCCTCTAGCCCAACAACATCTGATCTAACATCTCCACTTGCATAACTCCAACTACCATCGTCTGAATTACGGAGAAATCTAGACCTTTCACTAATCACCGTCTCTTGACCGGCAACCGTATCATACTTATCTTCCTTTGCTCTTAGTGTCACTTTAAATTCTACGAATCCTTCATTTTTGTCATCTGCACTCATCTCCTCTTCACCAGCTTGTAACTTTACAAACTCAAAACTATCAAACATGCCCCCTTTATCTAAATCTTTAGCCCATACAACCTTATCTTCACGATAATCTCTGCAGGATTCATGTGTTGTGGAAATTACATACTTGATATTTCTATATGAAAATGCTGTATATCTCGAACGAAGGACATCGGTCATTGTCAAGCACTTTCTTTCACCCTTATGCAACGGTCCACAGCAGTCGCCATACACTTTGCCTGATCCACATGCACATGGTTCATCATCTAAATGTGATGGGTATCATTATGATTGGTATATTGAGTTGCAATTTCAAAGAGACACAAGATATGAGCAAAAAGTTATACATAAACACTCACCAGCATTATCTGGCAGACGTGATTTGAAAGTAGCAAGTACATCCTCTAGCTTTGGTGGAGGCGCACCAAATCCTTTGGTAGTTTGAGCAGCTCGTTTTGGTTTCTTCTTATTCTTCTTTGCATAAAGTGATGTATGATAGTAATTTGACGATGATGTTTGATGTGTGTAGGTGATGGCCGATGGTTGATTGTTTGCAAATCCCGTGACAAATCCTACCACCAATGATGATAGCACACATATATATGCAACCAATACGAGTATGAAATTCTTCCCTCGCAACATGATAGCGGCGATTAAGAGTAGTGAAGTTAGGAGTGAGGAGGAGGCAAAGAGGAATGGGGGGCATGACTGGAGTTTATTTTAGCGATCAAACCACTAAGTTATTGAGTTTGTTTGGTTACTTTGTAGTTAGAATTAGTGTTGTCAATTGCAAGTAGATTGCAGTTTCAAGTGCTTCTTTACCGCGGTCATTGGTGGTAGTTGTCATGGAGCTCCGGCGTTAATTTATATTTTTAGTTTAGTAGATACCAAACAATCAAACAAGCAAAATTTGTCACTTTACATAATTGTGGGGTAATATATAATTAGTTTGGGCGGGGGTTTGGTACCACACTAAGCTGATAAAAAGGACTGAAGTATTCAGGGCATATTATAGATAAATCATGTCTTCATTACAGCAACCTGCACAAAAGCGTCCGAGATGTGAATCTAACAATACCAGTATCAACAGTTCGAAAAATAATTGCAACACAAACATCAACTTACTCTCCTTACCAGATGAAGCCCTGGACAACATAATATCATACAGTATACCACGGACAGAATACCAATACGAGGTATGGGAGTGGATCGGTATACTCAATCAAACATGCCGATCCTTCCGCCGATTTGCTCAAACATATGCACCAACTCGGATAGTATTAGAGGACTTTGTTATATATTATACTTACTCAAATGGTAACGAAGGGTGCGTTGATTATCGGGTAGAATTTCTTAGATCTCTTCGGGATTGTAGTTGGAAACGACAACATTTGAAGGAGCTTCATGTGAATCACGAGGCTGTTCTTCAATCAACGATAGATGGATGGGGTCATGAGAGGAGATCTAGAGAGTGCAGCGAGGAGATCAAAGCGTTGCTTCGAAATTTACTAACTACACAAACATCTTTTCCAGAGCTTGAATGGCTTGATATTGAATTACAATCTGATGATGTAGATGAATATGATTTGATTAATGCAAAGACACTTCGTCTTATGCCAGATGCATTTCCAGCTCTACATAAGCTTTGTCTTAGTCAATGTTTCAAATACGATAAACGAGAGATAAGTCCATACCGACTTAAGCGGTTTTTCACTAATTTACAGACACCTTTGGTGTCCTTATCAATGTGTTCGTCTAGTTGGATGACGGATGCTCATGTTGAGGCAATCATGCCTATAATTGGGAAGAACTTAGTTGTCTTGAACTCGTAACCTGTGCAGCATATGAAGAAAGTATTCATGTGGAAACAAAGCTTTCTGATTTCAGCGCGATTTCTATTGCTCAGCATTGTAAACAACTGAAATCATTCGCGATGGTTGAATCAGGTATTACTTGTTTTGGTCTGGAAAAGGTAGTGAGTACAAATACGGGTATTACAACTCTAAATCTATCAGACAGTCAATACCTCATTACCAGGGCAGTAGATATTATATCTAAATACTTGCCAAGGTTAGAAGTGCTGCGAAATTACTGGCCTGTTGCGGCAACAGATTGGCTAAGTGATGACAGCTTAATTGCCCTTGTAGATGCACAAGAGAAAGAATCTGGTGGTGCAGGGATCTTTCTAAAACAAATTGGTTTATGGACAGATGTTGACGATCAACAACTTACTATTAGAGGGGTAAAGTATGCAATTGAAAAGGGTGTTAAGGAAATAGAAATCAACAATGATACTCTTCACAGCGAAATTGTTAACTTGGGCTCTGCTGTACAGCTTTACCAGGCACATTATATTCATTACATTGACGGTAGTCTTTATGAGCGAGAACCAGTGTGTGAAGGTAATTGAGATAAACAAGGGTACTCTCTACAAGTCGACCGTAGATTTAGGCCTTGATCCAGTCCACAAGATTTATTATTAAGGTAGGTAACTGATAAGATTGGTTAGGAATTACTTTACTCTTTTTACTTCAAATTTCAAACCACGGATGTATGTAGAACGTATAACAGATAACTAACTTGACAAATAATAACTCAGACAACATCATTTCCCTCCTCTTCCTTCCTTGCTTTGTTTAAATGAGCGTCCATGGCAGCCGCGGTGGCACTTGCGTACATATTACGAACACTCTTCTGCATCGCAGTTGGTAATGCTGACTTCTGACTTTCCCAGATTTTGCCCAATTCCATAATAGCCTCAGCTCTCTTCTTACGTGTTTCATCAGAAGCAGTTTGATCTTTGGTAACCTTCATAACAACCTCCCGGATAGTACCCGTGATATCAATAACAGTCATATTCCACATTACAGTAATCATGTGAGGCAGGGCATCCTCTTCTGATGTACCCTGTTGGGCAGTCTGTTGAGCATTCATTGCTGTCTTGGCAGCATCCATTTTCATATCTGCCGCCTTTACCTTGGCACCCATACCCTCACTCCATGACCCGATAACTTCCGTGGCAACTAGCTTATACATTGTACCCACAGTATTTAAGATTTGTTCACCATATCGTACTTCTACTAATTCTTTACCCTCTGCTGTCCACTTGGCCTTGGCATCGTCCTTATCCCCGTCAACATAGGATTGGATTCTACTACGAAGGGACACCGCAAGACGAATAACACGACGCCTTTCCAACTCCATAGTTTGTTGCCTAATGAACTCTGGGGGATCTTCTGATCCTCCCATCATTGTCTGTGTAACCAATTGTAACCTGCCAACAATATCATCAAAGCGATCATTTCCGAATAAGAATGTAAAGATTAAACTAGGATCGAGCTGTTCCATGGCTGCCTCGGTCTTATCCCCACTCAACCCATCCTTTCCGTCACGATCATATACCTTACGTAACTTTTCATCACCCAACACCTGATAAGCTTCGCCGATGGCCTGAAACTTAACCTTTGCCTCATCTGATTTGTTTCTATCCGGATGCCACTTACGAGCTGCTACATAGTACGCCTTTTTAATCTTGGCAGGTGTTGCATCTGTGGCCACTCCTAATGTATCATAGTATTCGGTATCATTAACTTTTCGTCCACCTTCTCCGGTAGCAGCCGGTTTTTCTTCCTCATCTTTAGATTGTTTCAATATGTCATCGTCGTCCTTTGGTAGTTTGGAGATTTCCTCAGCTTCTTCATCTAATTTATCAACTATCCATTTGTTTTGTGTTCTGTCCCAGCGTTTACCTTGTGCTTTATTAACTGCATTATCAGCCGCGGATACACCGAGACAGCAGCATAAACTTAGACATGCCACGGGTATAAGTGCCAAACAACACTATAATATTTATATGATATATGTTTAGAGAGAGGATATATAATGTATTGTAATACAGGGTTAGAATGTGAGATGAATACAAGATATGCATACCGATATCAAATATATATGGATAATAATGTATTGCAATGGTGAGAGGTGAGAAGGAAGAGAGACACAAGATATGCACATTTTTTCAATATGAAGAGAAACGTACCAAACAGCCGCATAATTGTTCACATATCGTAGGAGGGCGTTGTTGTTGTCCTGGATTTAGTAGAGGATCTTCATTCTCGGGGGTAGATGACGCCATGGTTGTAAGAGTGGTAGGTAGGGCCGAGTGTTGGAATAATTGTTGGGGGTTGCAAATTTTATTCAACTATGACGGTATCCTTTAACAAATCCTCTACTCCGCTCTGTAGATAGCCAAGCTATTGCAGCGGCGGCCTCTATTCTTCGCGTCAATAGAATACCATGAGTAGTACTAATAATAGACATGTAGATTACGGCGGTATAAGTCATGTAGAAGTGGAATCTGGAGTTGATACACAAGAGGAGACCCAACCGAGATCAGGTCGTCGAGAGAAGAGGACTAGACAAATAACTCCTAAATCAACTAATATAAGCCATGGTTTTGATGAGGAGATGGGTGTACCTCTTACAATTAAATTAGACGGTAATATAGTTGATAAATCAAAAGCTTGGGTAAGACCAAGTGCAGAAGAAGTAGTAAAGAAACGAGCATCCCTAGATCTCAATGACGATGGAATTAGTAGCCCTACATTAAATGGGGGGAGAGACAAAAGAAGAACAAGTAGTTGGGGATCATATCAAATGAGAAGATCAGTCGCATCAATACGAAATGGAGATGATTTACATTCAATTGCAGAGTCGGTATTTAGTGATATCAGGAGTGAGGGTACAGAGACAAGATTGTCAATCTCCAATGAGGCAGAGGAATATAGATCTTGTTCAGCATTCCAGCGTGCATTCCCCGAACGATCATTTGCACTTATAGTTACATTAGTATTTGAACTGCCAACATTATTCTTAATCAGTGGTGGTAGTGATAGATTATGTGGCTTGATTGGAAGGAAGAAGTATACAACTTTAATATCTTTACTGCCATTGATTTCGGCAATAGCAGGGAATGTCGGATTACAAGCGTCAACCTTGACCACCCGGGCTATATCACACTCACAAGTTAGAATAGATAACTATATGACGTGGTTGGGGAAAGAGATAATAGCAGCGCTTTATCTAGGAGTTGCAATTGGGACTGTGCTAGCTTCCATGAGTTTTTATATGACACATTCTCTCCCCTTCGCCTTGTCAATCTTTGTTGCTCAATTTATTGGCATTGTAACTGCAGGTTGTACCGGTACCTTGGCACCATTACTATTTACATTTATATTCCAACGGGATAGTGGTAAGTCTTTATTCAGTGTCTTGTGCTGCCGATATCCTCCTGATCATTCTTTCTGACTATTTGCTCATACCTTATGCACATAATTGCAATTCGTAGGCAAGTGGGGAGGTCCTTTGGAGACTGCAGTTCAAGATGTCGTGGGGAGTTTTGCAATGATAGTCGTGACATATAGAATCATGCTTTTGTTCGGACCATTCGAGCTGGAGCCCAACGATATGTGCTAGCAGCTTAAATAGTATTATATCATTCGCGGGGAGCAGCGGAGGAGTAGATAACCATAACCTTAAAGACAATATACATACAGCATCATACTTCACAATTGGTTTTACTTTTATTCTCGTTCATTTTTCAAACAGCACACAAATCAGATTAGTAGGTAGCAGCAAGTATAAGACGGCTCAACAATTCATCAATCAATCAATCAATCAATCAATCAATCAACTTAGAAACCAAAATCACCATCATCAAAACCATAATCATCATCATCTCCACCATCCTCATCACTATCGCTATCATCTCCATCAGCATCCGCCGCTGCAGCTTCCTCGTATTCATTCAATTGAACAAAATCAACCTTCCAACGCAAGATACCACCAATACCACCAAATCCCTTAACAAACTGTGTCCCCTCACCACTACGATCAGTAACAAATTCCAAATTACATCCATAATTCTTATAATTATTAGCAATCCATTCAGTCATTGCCTCCTTTTCAATAACTTCTAATTCAACACCACTTTCTGGATCGTGGAAGAAACTTTCATTCTTTTCCTGTTCTGGGTTTAAGTAAACGACGAGTTCCTTTGATGTGGACGTGTTACGTAGGACATAACGATTCATTTCAAGATTTTCCCAAATGATTAAATGTTCAATAGCACCCAAGTCTAATGCCGTTAATGTATCCTCAACCATGAAACAATACTTCCCGGTGTCTTGTGAGATTTCATCCATATACTTTTGTAATAATTTCTTCTCCTTCATTAACTTCACTTCACCCAATGTATCTGCTGAGTATTCAATTGCTTGATTGAATCCCTGTAATCCACCATACGAAACGTCTACCATTTTAATAACAATTTTGGATAAACGTAAATCAAATAGGTCGGAACGCATCAATTCTGATTTAAAGTCGGCAGAACCTGCCAATATCAATCCCTGGATGTTTGGTTTCTGCCCGTCCGGTACGAAGAGCTGTGTTGCCATTTCGGCAACCTTACGTACATAATTATGACGCTTCTCGAGACGTAACCGAGCGAAACGTAACGCAGATTGTCCACCCCTACCGTGCTTCTTTGGTAAATCCACCGAAAACTTATGTAACACCTCACGAGCACTACCCTGAACAGTCCCATACAAACTACCATTACCATCCATAACAATAAAACCAAATGCCTCATCATCCATTAGTAATTCATTTAAATCTTCTGTATGGAATTTGTTATCACATAAGTATAACGATGTGTTGATTGGTTTAAATGGTTCAAAGTCAATATTCACTTTCTTCTCTTTACCCTCGTCGGTGATTACTGTACCGCAATACATTACTAATCCATTCTTTGGACATTTGTTATATAATTTTAATCGTTGTTCGGTGGAGGTAATAGCACCCAGGACCGATAGACGATTGACACGTGATTTAATGTTGGAGGCAGTACCGTATTCGTCACGTAACATTTTAGCAATTTGGGATATTTGCGTGCCCGGTGGGATGATTAGTGATATCATGGACGTACCGTTACCTTTTGCTGCTTGTAGATTCTTAATTAGCTTCTTGACCTTGAAGATCTCGATTTGAGTCTCCTCTTGTTCTTCTTGGGATGGCATGGTTGTATATTATGTTAATGCACGAGACTGAGATGTGTTCAATTTGTTGCAATGATATTATTGATGGCCTATTTTTTATAGCTCTGCGCTGGCTTCACTGCTATAAA
>Ga0075437_13672_pt1 | contig 10602 bp, 9 predicted proteins | sample MintriMetagenome_FD_74266 | JGI IMG/M metagenome (GOLD analysis project Ga0075437, IMG submission 74266) | Marine eukaryotic communities from Monterey Bay, USA to study complex ecological interactions - Minidiscus trioculatus and... | ecosystem: Environmental > Aquatic > Marine > Unclassified...
AAGATCAAAGTATTAAAGCCGGGTGCAGGAGGCTTGGTCATGTGAACCAGCTCATATACAACGTTGTGACCACGGCAAATCTTGTCGGTAAGTGGAGTGTGGGGATTGCCTTTGATAAGTTTCAACTTATCTTCTTGTTGGCCAAGAATGTACGGACCACCATAGGCCTTGATAAAAGCATCACTTGAACGGTAACACCAAAACTTATCACTCTCCATTAGATGCCGAACTTCTCCCAAGGTCGTGTCAGACCACACATTCGTCACACCATGGATAGCATCTTCAAGTACATCGGCTGCTCGTGCTTTCTGACTTGCCGATATTGAAATCTTTGGCAACAAGTCGAGAGCTCCGGTAACAGTCCACACTGAAGGTGGCTAAAGTAAGAGATAAAAAGAAGTAGATTTTAGATAAGTAACCCAACATAAATGTAACCATATGATAGACAGAAGATTATATACTCACTTTCAAACCCGTATTATCTTGCCACCATCTTTCATCATTGGCCTCTCCATATCCGAGGCTGTCTAAAAAGTCTTGGCTAGGTGGCCAAGTAACCACACTGCCGTCTGCATTCTTTTTCCAAGGTAGACTCTCCAATGTTGTTATATCAAACTTGCACGTAGTCGCAGTCTCGGAGTCCTGATCAGTAATACCTTTAGCAAGCACTTTGACTGCCTGATTTGTAATAGTAACACTATTCTTCTTGCAGTACTTGACTTCTCGTGTTGTAAGTTTGGATTGGATACGAACAATTCGTGGAATTACTGATACAAAGTCCTCTCTCTTATTGTCGTCGAGTAGATTGACAGAGCATTTGATAATCATGATATTATCCTTTTGTTCTTTCAAAGATACATTGTCCAAACTGATAGTATTGGAGTCAATTGATTGCGCAATTTGTGCTGCTTGCTCCTTGGCAATGTGCCCAACAGTGCCTCCCAATCCATTTTGAACAGCAATCGCATTTGCATCTAATCATATGAAGAACAATAATAAGTTGAGGTATACTAATTGTACGTACCATAATAAGATCACAATATGTACACTTAACTTACCATACAAATTCTTTACATCTCTATGAAGAGACAAGCTCTCAAGTGATTCGAGATTTTCTTTGTGATACTGTAAACCCCGAACTTTCAATAGTACATCAAACGAAGATTGACCTGGTTGTAATAGAGGAGCAGTAGTCTCTTCACTTTTCGTAGGAATTGATTCCATGAACTCCTTGGCAGTTGAGAAACCCCCTTGCCAGGGAGACTCTTCAGTTTTGGTAGGAATCGATCCCATAGTCTCTTTGGCGGTTGAAAATGAATTAGTATCACCCCGCATAACAGGAGACTCCACTGTTTTCATAGAGATTGTTTCTCTTGCCTCAATAAACATATTATGATTGGTAGTAGAGTTTGATACCTCCTGCCGGCGTTCATCTTTATTGGTAGTAGTATTTGTTACATCACCATCCACTGCTGTATTATCAGAACTATTCATAAATTCACTTGCGGTGGAGAAACCACAGAACTTCTGCTTTTTAGGAGATGACATCGTTGTTCAACAAATCTATAATATTGTATCTTTGGTGAACCGATTATAAAAATTATAATAGTGATATCCTCTCTAGACGACCCTAAACGACCCTAAACGATAAAGACCTTTTCACAGCCTATCGTCACAACTGAATACGGATATGACTGAGCAAAGAGTGATGCTCTACTTGCCTAAACAGCTTCTAATCTTCCTAGAGAGCAGTAAAAGTCAACACTACAACAAATAATAACCCAAAAACTTTTCATTCATTAGCGATACAACGCCATTGTTGTCTGCCGCCTCACAATCATTCCACTATCACAACTCGCTCTCTTTACTATTTGCCGTCACTTCTCTAATATATATCAACATGAAGTTACTTGCATTCCTCTCTACATTGGCTGTTACTACAGCTTTTACCCCTGCAAATGTCGGCCGGACTTCATCATCACAACTTTTCATGAGGTAAACATGTTTTATTGCAATATTGTATGTTGATGTTCTCTGTGCTGCTCTCTGACTAATTATATATCTCATCTACTTATCAGTGATGAAGCCAAGGTTGCAGGAACTGTCAAGTGGTGAGTAAAAAAGCTATATAGCTACATTGCAATTTTGTGTCAGCTGTACAAAACATCATCTCTCACACAATATCTCTTACTTGAACTTATGTGTCAACGTATGTCCAAAAATACAACAATATATATTATTAAAGGTTCGATACAGCCAAAGGATACGGGTTCATCATCCCCGACGACGACTCTGGAGATGTATTTGTTCATCAAACATCAATTAATGTTGAAGGATTCCGTAGCTTGGCAGAGAATGAATCGGTAGAATTCAGGGTTGAAATAGATAATAATGGTAGAAAGAAGGCAATGGATGTTACTGGTCCCGATGGTGCTGATGTCAAGGGAACACCTTATAATCCAAATGAAGACTTCGAAGATTGGTAAACAGTAATTGATGTGGGGTTAGCTAAATTATTAACACAGCTATGGGTAATAGAATATTGGAAGAAGATGCTGCAACTTGGGATACTTGGATATCAGATTTGATGAGAGAATATAAAAGGGGTTTATCAATAATGGGAAATCTAATGTGTGGGTTTATACCACATTTCTTTTTATAACATACACACAGAGTTAAACGTGTGTGTTATGTCGAGGATTAGTGTACACTATCACATTTATAATGCTTAAATCAATGTTTTGTGTCAAGATGTAAACATATCTAGATTTTATCCCTACACTGTCCTACAATACACCAAGACAATTTATAACAATAGCAGATTCTCACTTGAGTGCTCCACGATACTGAACAAGAGCGCTGTTGAAGCGCATTTCAAGATGATCAGCTTGCTCTTCGGTAGACATTGAGTCAAAGTAAGTCTCTTGGACGACTTCAACAACTGGCTTGGGGTTCTTCGCTTTACGTCCTCTCTTCTTCTTTTTCTGAAGATCAATCGCTGCTTGCTTTTTTTGTTCATCTTCTTTCCTCAATGTCTTCAACAAGGTACTCTTCACGGTCGTTTTATAGGACATTTCCATTGACATGACAACGTCTCGGTCGGTAGTCTCACGAATAGACTTGTCTAACTGATCAAGCCTCCAAATATTATACGCAATTGCAACTTGACTTGAAGTGATGTGCAACGCAGATCCAACCCGAGCGAGAATATTCTCAGGTAGGGGAGTAGCATCCGCGCCGAACAAATGGGCTGGTTGCGTAAACTCCGCAGGGATAAGAGGATTCTCTTCTTCAATGAGGTTGCTCACAAGGGCATAGTCAATTCGGTTTCTCAGTGCCACAAATGCTGGGGCAGGAGACTCGACGAGGATCTCGCGGTTATCACCCACATCGTATGCAGCAAGTAACATCTCAGTTCCATGTCCTGCACGCTGATACGGAGGCAGACAAACAGCCTGACATACAGTCATTTGAAGTCCTTGGTAAAACAAAGTGACATATCCTACAAGAGAATACTTGGTTGCTTGTCCCTGACGATGTTGCTCAAACAAGTAGAGCACTTTCCAATATCCTCCGTCAGCCTCGATGCCACTTGTCACTCCCACTTCAATACGAGATGCAATTTCAATAAACCAGGGGGCAACCCTCTCCACTTCATCATGGTACCTCCTTCCATCCTTATCTGTTCTCATATCAGCCAAGGTCAGCACAAAGTTTCCCTTGGCTGCCCTCTTCCTTCCCTCGGTCGATGGGCCTTGGATACCACCACTGCTCGTGACGCTCATATCCGTTTTCTCCCTTGAATAGCTACCAATCACTTTGCCAACTGGTTCATCCAGATAATCATTCTCGACCTCGGCAATAGAATTAATACTTGACGATAAAATCTTAAAGTCGGTACTGTATTCATCCTTGACTAGAATTGATGTCACCCCTGGAAGACCGGCAGCGATTTGTGTAACAAGCCTGTTGACACTCATCCTCTCAGATGCTACAAGAGAAGAAGACGATGGACTAATTGTCCCATTTCCTCGAGGAGATTCAACAACCTCCTCATCTGACGAAGGACTGTCCGATACATCAGTTACTTGTCGTGCGGGTGAGGGTCTCTTTGCTTTGACAGGTCGGCCACGACGTCTCTTACCACCACTTCCATTTACCTCTTCTTTTGGCACAGAACTATCAGCAGGTAAATCTTTTTCCAACGAAAACAACACGGATTCCTTTTGTAAACTTGCCCTCTTGGGAGATGATCGTTTGCGCTTCCTCCCTCCTTGCTGCTTACTAGTAGCGCTACTTGTCGGTACTTCATATTCCTCACCATCATTTTCATCATCTCCATCCCATGAAACACCCGACAAGGAATCCTGAGATGGTTTCCTACTAAACCTCGATGAGTCTGCACTACCCTTTGCTGTGGTTACGATTGATACTCTGCGAACCTTCTTTGCTGATTTGGGTGGCCGTCCTCTTCCCCTCTTTACCTCAGGTTCTTCCTCAGGTTTCTCCTTGGGAAGAGTATCAGGTTTTGCTGCTTTTGGTGGTCGTCCCCGTCCCCTCTTCTTCACTGGTGGCGGCGGTACAACCCCATCCCGTTCACCAGTCTCCTTCGTACTCCTACCAGCCGCCTTAAACATGTTATAATGACTTCCACACATATCATCCTTCTGAGACCGTCGGTTGTGTCCACATCCTAAAACTTTACACAACTGATGTCCCTTTGGTTTCTTAATCCGATCTCGATCTGGTAAGATTTTCAAATTAAATACTTGTGTTGGACATAAGACATCAATTGGGGAATCATACGCAAGAGATTGTTGTTTGCCTTCTTCTACACATTGTTTTCCCTTTCTATCTGATGATTTCCTTGGACTCATAGCAGCACTAGCAGCAGCACAAAATTCCCCAGTCTGTGAATTTCTCCCAGCCATCTTAAATAATGTAAAATGACGCTTACACAAATCATCTTTTGAAGGTCCTGATCCAGCCTTTGTACACCCCTCAATCTTGCAACAAGCATGTCCCGTTGCCTTTCGTGGTCTATCTTTCAATTCTAATAACTTCAATTTTGATACCTCATTCAAAGCCTCGAGGCAAATCTTCTTGGGTGCATCAACATCTTCTTCAATCATTTCATAATCCATATTATTAACATTATCATTCTCTTGAACTGGAAGTGGTTCATTTGTATTAACAACTTCAACAATCAAACAACTCTTCCTACAACTAGGTGCTAATCGTACCTGTATTGATAATGTATATCCCGCAATATTATGATGACTAAACGATCCATGCTGTTCTCCTAATTTCAAATGTTTAGCAACTAATTCAGCCTGTTGTACACCCAAATTGGTTGGTTTATAACCCATAATTTGTTCATTTGTAAAGAATTGATGTGTATATACTGGTTTGAATTTATAAACTGAATTGTTGGTTGATTTACGCCATTTAGTCATGGTTTGTGATGAGATTGGTTGTGCTGCTCGCTTTTTATGACCGATTGTTGTGGTTAGTTCAAGTGTTGACGTTGTTGAGGATTGTTTCTGTTTGGATGGACGTCCTCTACCTGAATAATTTGTGTTTGAGGAAGAATTTGGTAGTTCAAGTGTAATGCATGCAGCGGCTGATGACATTCCTGCATATTGTTGTTGCTTTTGTTGCTGTGGTAGACCATCAAGAATTGAGGACGTTGATGTGCTACTGAATGCCAAATTATTCGTGTCAAGCGATGAAGAACGTCGTTGTTTACGAGAGTTATTAATGGTGGGGGGATAAGCATGGATTAAATCATAATCAGATTTAGATATAGCAGAATTATTGGTAGTTGTATTTGATTTATGATTTGTCACGTGTACCGATTCAGCATTGGTGGAATTTGTTGATGACTTTGGTGTGTGCTGTCTATCTCGCTTTGCCCTTCGTCTTGGTGACATGTCTAATAAGTCCATGGTTAATTTAGATTAATGTCACAATAATTAACACGGTTATCTATTTCTATTTCCAATTCCTTTATTGATCTAAACACACCTCAACCTCTACTTGTTGTGTGGTCTCAAAGATCGAAAAAGATACTTTCGCACATTTGCGGGACTTCTGTCACATCAACCGGTATCTTTTTATGTAGTTTATTTGATTGAGATAGGCCTCGCATCGCAAAGCACCCTTGCTATTGTTACGAGTGAGCATAAGTCATTATTAGTAGTGAATTTGAGGTGTTGATTTTTTTTTGGTGAAACAGGGTGCTTCTTATGCTCTGAAATCTCGTGCAACAAAACACGTCAAATGAGTTCGAGATTTCTATACTTCATGGGAGTTACCCATCACCTTGACTTTCTGAGGAGATATGAAGACGATCCATGGCCGTGACATCTACCAAACCCTGACGATGGTTTAGAGGAAGAGCTGGAGATCATATGAGGCGCTTGAGCTGTCTCTTTTCATCTATTATCGAGTGAGAACGAGCTAAAAACGTCCATCAAACATCAAATTATGATTAACGTGATGTGATGTTTCTATGAAGTACTATACATCACACCACCTGTCGATACGCAAATCTATTGTCAATGTATTGATTAGATGAATTATTAGATTATCTATTCGCCGGTTATCGTAGTATCGTCAACGCTTGAGTTTAAGATATCTTTTCGTTGGCATCGAGATCGAGATTGCACATCATAACATCATCATCATCGATAGTCTCTCTCGCTAGCTCCCTACAATAACTCTAAACTTCACAATCCTACAACAATATTACCTTCTTATTCTTCTCGAATAGATCATCTAGAGAGCACAATTCTCTTGTGGTGTAGTCTCATCATTGAGCAAAGAGTAAACATCAATCGAATGAATTATAAGATGCATAACCATCACATGAGTGATGTATACAACAAAGCACAACAATACACGCACAAATCACAGTATAGAATGCAAGAAGAGGCATGATATACATTAGATTGATAGTTTATTAGCTGATTGGAGTGCATGTGGTTTTGGATATGTCTCAGAGAAGATATTAACAAAAACACGCCAATATTTGGCGTGGAGCAAAAGAGACCGTCTCTCTCCGCCCCAACCACCCAAACCAACATACCACTACTTCAATCAATAGAATGGACATAAAGAAGACTATATTGATGAGTGGTTTCTCCATTTTGTTCCTTTGTTGAGCGTATGAATCTCTTGATCATCGTTTTTACATCAAAAACATATACCAACTTGAGAGACACACGACGTAATATAAACTCCTTTTTAGAAAGAAACCGGCGCCAATATCGTTCAATTAGATGATAAGACGGTGCTAGATGATGTGGATGAAGTACTAGGATGATTGGAAGGACCATATCTGTGGTGGTCAGTTAATACATTTTCAACAATTAGCAAAAATGTGCTACTTTGAGGTGCTATAACAAAGCGATTACTGGACGGAAATCAACCGGAGTTGTGGCAGTATGGATCAATCAGGTGTTAATGAAGAGTCTACGAGCAGTAGGGATGTATGGGGAAGTGTCAGTACACTGCTATTGGTTGTCGAAGTAAGGAGATAGGACGGAAATTACTCCAACGAAAATCAAGATCTCGAACTCATGTGACAAAAATTATGAAGACCACCCTTGTCATCGAAAAAATCAACTTACAAATTGCTCTATAACCTCTTCCAAGTTACTATCTGGGTGGTCTGCCATGCGAGGCCTACAGTATGTCTTCCGGTATCAAAAGAAACATGTATGTTTTGGTTTCGACGGTTAAGACGTCTCACACAAGGTAAGGGAGGGATTAGCATGGAATACTCAGTGCATCCGTAGTATCAAGTCTAAGATCAAGCCTTAAAAGAAGGAACAAGACTACTGTTCCTTCTCCCGCTGGAGGGAAAGCAACAAAAAGCAGGAAAAAAAGAATACCTTCAAGTGTTAGAAGGCGACTGAGTATAGAGCAGGCCATACCCTCAAGAATTAGGAGGCGACTGAGTATAGAGCAGGCCATACCGTCAAATATAAGGAGACGTCTGAGTATAGATCTAGACCAAGCAAGGTTCCGACTGAGCGTAGACACAAACGCCGCCGTCGTATTGAAAAAACCTAAACAGCAGTCAAACCTAAAACAGAACAAGGAATCTATAGTGTAGATTAATATTGTAAAAGCTACTTGAACTTATTTGGCTATCTAGACTTCTCCCCCATAAGTCTTTCTCATAATCCACTTATCAGAACCCATCTGCCTTGTTCCTATTTACAAATCAACAACACGGCCCAACTTTTGAATACGATTTAACAACAAATCCCCCTTCTGAATCATCTCCTGATACCTAGCATTCTTCCAATCGGGACGATTCGTTTCGACAACTCCGCCGTACTTATCAATCTTGGCAGTTAACCGTCCGGCGGCAATGAAACGGCTCAATTGCACATCCAAAAACTCTGTACTAACACCGAAACTCTTGGCCATACTCTCAAGTGTTACCGACTGGTATGAATCGAGGAACTGCTGAAAGGCCAATACGTGTAGTTCACGAAGGAGGTATCCAGCATGAGGTTGAAGGTAACGATTGGCAATTAGGTGTGGCTGGAGGTCAACGAGGGCGTGCAAGTATGCCTTGTAATCACAATCGTACAGGGTGTTGGCTAATTGAAGCTGTGATATAAAAAAAGGGATGTATGAATATTAGTTGAGGAAGTAGGCACACAATATCGTAAACCCCACACACAAACCAAATCAAACTTACCACCACGGGAATATCATTAGCAACCTGAAGCACTTCACTACCATCAATAATACTCTTCTTCAACTCAGTCCGTTTCAGATATAACAAATTCGTAATAATTGCATAGGTAATAAATTCCGGATAATCACATAATTCCGTACATGAAAAAGTTGCAATACCTTCCACTAATAATTTACTTGCACCTTCCATATCACGAACTAACATCATTGATAATGCCTGGTATACCTTGAGACGATTACGACGATCCCAATCACCACCATTGGCAATTGCTTTTTGTGCACCTTCCAATACTTCCTTTAATTTCTTATTATCATTCCAAAATGAACATACACGTGCCATTTCAAGATGTGCATCTAACTTTTTACCGGATGATAATTTAGGTAATGATAATACCTGTTCGTATGCTGTTAATGCAGCGTCTTTTGTTGAGGTGCGTGCTGAATAACGTGCAATATCCATGTAGGCATGTAAGACTTCCATGTCACCAGCCTCATCCTTGGCTTTTGTTACGGCATCATTGAGAGTTGATAGTATACTTTCATGATGTGCTGATAATTTATTGAGATCATCTTCTGTTAGTGCATTAGATGAATTATATCCAAGTGATGATTGTAATTGACGATAGAGGGATGGATTTAAAAGTGGTTCATCTTCAGGATTTGTTTCTTCAGTTGTTTCATCCTTTTTCTCCTCGGTGCCCTCCTCGCCCTCACCACCAGCAGGCTTGTATTTCATCTCATTAACTTTAATAGCCTCCTCCAAACTATCAGAAGCACCAATACCAACTCTACTCATTACCTTTTCCAATAACTCGGTAGGTTCACATCCAATAATTGATGTAGCATCACTAACACTTAACTTGTTATTATGTATCATTGTTAATCGGTGTATATCCTGTGCTAATGACATTACAGGGTGGAGTGAAGAATCTTCAGATGATGCTGATGGTGTTGCATTTGACTTCTTTGGTTTGGTTGCTGTTGTTTTGGTCTCCTCAGCAGAGGTATCAACTTCATCGATATCCATTTTGGGGGCCATCTTGTGTGTGTTGTTTGTATTGTGGTTTTTTTTTAGCAGAGGGCGGATTTTACCGAGACGAATGATCAAATGGGATAATACCTGATACGCTGATTAATAGGATAAAGATAGATATATTACAGTCTACTATTGCAGCCGTCTACATCAATAACGCCTCTAAACTGAACCAAATACTGAACTAAATCGATTGACCTTTATCCCCCGGGCTTCATCACGGCTTCCATATTACACATGTAATATTTTTCTCTAGACCCTCCAGGGAGATTTATCCCTCGCATTTGCAAACACTGCCAACAATAGCAGACTTTTGCCACCCATATCCCCTTATTGCAACCCCTTATCTTACTAATATCATACTATATTAACACACAATAACTAAATACCAAACATGACTTCTCTTGGTCAACGTGTGGTAATAGCCGCATCAAATACGGCACGAAAATTAGGTCAAGGTCTTGACAATATCGGTAAATCAATGGAGGTATGCAAATATACTGAACGTTTAGTACCCTCAACGCGGTTCGTTGCAGTTGATGGTGTATCTCCTACAGTATCTCCATTGACTGCATTCGTTGCTCCCAGTGCATCAGTCATAGGAGATGTAACACTCGGCTCAAACACAAGTGTATGGTATGGCGCTACAATTCGTGGTGATGTACATAAGGTATCAATTGGTGATAATACATCAGTGGGTGATCGGGCAGTTGTACATGTTGCTAAAATCCAAGGTGACTTTCCATCAATTATTGGTAATAATGTTACAATTGGTGCCGGGGCGATTGTTCACGCCGCCACACTTAAAGATGGATGTGTCATAGGTCCATCGGCACAAGTATTAGATGGAT
>Ga0075437_11297_pt1 | contig 10598 bp, 8 predicted proteins | sample MintriMetagenome_FD_74266 | JGI IMG/M metagenome (GOLD analysis project Ga0075437, IMG submission 74266) | Marine eukaryotic communities from Monterey Bay, USA to study complex ecological interactions - Minidiscus trioculatus and... | ecosystem: Environmental > Aquatic > Marine > Unclassified...
ATTAGTTGCCGGAAGTTCTTGTTGTTTATAGCATCTGGGAACTTGCTGTGTGCAACACTTAAAGCACTATCCGCTGATCCGACGACTCCCATGTTACTCACATCTAGTAAAGTAAAGAATGATTGATAGTACTCTGTAAGAAAACCTGAGCATGCAGCAGGGAAGTTTGGTATTTTTACGTCCCCGTGTTTACAACCTCCCTCCTCGATACCATCTTTATCCATTTTCCATAATACCGGCAGATTTCTAACATCAATAGCAGCAGAAGCTGCTTTGGCCCTAGCCTTCCTTGCCTGACCCTTATTTCTCTTCCTACTAGAAGAAGGCATCGAGATGATTGGTTGCTACTAAAGAAAACGAATAACACCTTTTTTTGCAATGATATTCTAATCAATACCGCTGCTCGACGGCCGCCACCGCCACCAACCGATACAACGCTAATAATACTCTAATATTGGCTGTATATCCAGTATGAAATAGCAATCGTTGATGATATAAACCGCCCAATACAAAGCGCAACACCATAATATTATAAATACCTTGCAGGACAATCGGAGAGTAATATTTTAGCGATCAAACGTGCTCATTATCCCCTGCGCTGCCTCCAGCGCCAATAGACTCTAGGATTATCACCAGCAAGTTGCAATTAGTAGAGGAAAGGACGATGAGTGCTCGTATTCCCTTCCTACAGTTTTTGTTGGTATTCATCAATATCAATGCTATGTTTTGTAGTGCTTTCATAACTATCCCACCTTCATATGACATGCCATCAACTAAGATATCATACCCATCAAATAAGATATCATATCCACAATCTCCACCAGCATACTTATCTGCAGAACTAACAGGATTATCAGAAGGTGATTCAAAAGAAGGATTGCTACTCTATCCAGTAATAAGTAGATTAGCAGGTAAAAACTATACCGGTACTTGCAAATACATCAATGAAGATTTAGTACATTTATCCAAACTAAAACTATTTGGCGGAGTAAGATGGGATATTAATGGTCGAGAAGTTACACTATCAAGTTACCTAACATTTCCCAATGGTAATACACGTGAGGTTGTTATGAAAGGCTGTCGGTCTAAAGATGAAAAGTATACTCCGGTACTTACAATGCTACCAGAACAAGAAGGTCCAATACGAATGTTAGTTTCAGAAGTTGGTGCTGATACTATACTTGTGAATGAGGTTGAAATGGCTACTGGTAATGTTATAATGACATGTTCTACTACAATTACTTGTGGTGTGGATGGGAAGGAGGAACTTGTACAAGTGTCACATGAGGTTGGTGAAAATGGAATTGAAGGTCATCAAGTTTGGAAGTTGACTGAATTAAAGTATGTAGAGCCTAAGGATGAAGATAGAATGGGAAGTTTGGATGGGAAGTTTGTTGATACTACAGCTCGTTGAGTTGTACAATATGGCAGATCATCATCTTCATACGTCGGTGGGAAGGGGAGAGATAAGTCCAAATCAACAAGAGTTAATGTTAAAATCAAAACTACAAAACAATATACGGATAGTAAATACGGTAGTGTATCACACTGTGCTAGTATCGGACTAGAATTAAAGAAATAAGAGACTGCACAACAGAAGAAGTATTCTCATTCAGTTAATACAGTCTATTATTATTATGTCAAACAAGTTCATTTCAATACAAGTTGCCTCTTTTGGTCATTATCATTCAGCAAGTTAATACTGCTCCATTGCAAACTCCATGTCACGACGTTGACAGTGACCATTATCACCACAGATACGATTAGCACCACAATCACCGTTTCTTTCACACGTATCTCCAGATCTTGGAACCATCCTGTTTCTAATCACACAATACCCAGCATCATTGCAACGCTGGGTGTCCGGGTCAGGACAGTCGTTATTCCTACGGCAAGTTTGGGTATCATCTGATGATGAAGAGGCATTACGACGAACACATGTTCCTCGTGCTTCACGGCCTCGGAACTGGCAGATATGGTTGCTCGGACAATCTCTGTTGACGCGGCAACCATCTGAGGAGCTACCAATGGCAACGAATGAGGCTTCAGCCGTAGCTTCATTGTCAAATGTCAAACGCTGGCATCGATTGATAGTGTTCTCGAAGAAACGATCACATACAGCAGTTTCCTCGTTACTGTTATGATACCAAACATAATCGAAGTTGATCTGTGGCACAACGTCCACACTCTCTTGAAGTACCAGTGCTAGTACATGCCTCAACGGCGTCATGGGTAGACCACCAACTAGGTGCTTGGCGAGTACCTCTAATGCTTGCTGCGTTGACATTAGATACGGCAAGTAATGATACGATGAATGATTTGATTACAAGGTTCATGTTTAATGTTGTTTAGTATTATAGTAGATAGATTGATTGATACAGGTAGTTGTTGAAGAATTTGTCGGATTGGTTTGATTTTTTGTTTTGCTTTGTTTGCTTTGCTGTTATGAGATTTGTATTTTATGAGACCATGATCGAGGGCGAGTATACTCTTAGATCTTGATGAACATGAATCCAGAACAACACCCATCATTCGGATTCAAAATGCTCTCTTCAACGCGACTCAACCCACACTTTCCTCTTGATCTTGCTTAAACTATTTAGAGGGTATCCTAGGATACCATATGGGGTTGACGACCATATCATGGTCTAATATCAAACTAATGCCCTGAAAGCATAGGATGTATAACTCATACACCTCTTCTGTGGCTTGTTTTGTTGCGGCGGCATATGATTCAACATATTGGTATGTATATAATAACTTATAGGATACCCTAAGTACCAAAAAAACACATGTAAGATTTGTGTTACTTAGTTCGAAGATTTAAGGTGTGACGAATAATGAGGATAGATGTACTCATCATGAAGATGATACTCCGTCTAGAATATGTCTCTAGTAGTGATACTTGATATGAGTAACCGTGGGTATTTGTTAAAAACCTTCGCCGCTCACCCTACCATCATACTCGACTCTTTTATTTTTAGGTAGATGACCTAAACATATCTTGAATCTGACTAACGATATGCTGCCTGGTGTAGGTTCTCATCTGCAGTATTATGAAGAAAGTATTGATTTATCATATTATGATTATCATATGCGTTTGCCTTTCTTTTTGTTTTGCTTCTTCAACTTTCTCCTAGCCCTCTCCTCCGGACTCCTACGCTCTTCTCTCGTTGGACCCCCACCAATACTTATCGTTTCCTCCTCAGTAAGATCAACACACTCACCTTGTTCACAACCATCGAGTGTTATCCCGGCAAATTCAACTCTATGGAGAAGCGTCACCTCCAGGCCTAGAGTTGAGCACATTTTACGTATTTGCCGGTTGCGACCCTCTTTAATGACAAAGCTGAGCACATGTTTTATTGTTGCATCGTCTCCTTGCTGTATTTCCTCCTCGCCCCCTCTCCTTTTTACCAAACAGGGTAAAGTTTTGGCCGTAATCGGTACGACATCCCCTTCCCGTCTAGCTAATGTTGTTATTATTACCCCCTCACATAATTGTCGAATATTGTCATTTGTTGCCATTGGTTCAGTTGTTACATGGTACTCTTTTGATTTGTCGTCTCCCGAACGAAGGAGCGGATTAACTATATCTCCATTGGATGTTAGTAGGATGAGTCCTGTGCTATCCGCATCAAGTCTGCCGATTGGGTACACTCGCCGCCGTGTTGATTGGGATAGATGTTCTTTGTCGTCGTAATTTGTAATAACTGTACTCTCGCAATCTTTAATGTCGCTAACCGCCTCCGTTGTTGACTCAATAGCATCAAGTATATTGTTCTTAACACGTCGATCCGTCGTACAAACCACACCCCGCGGCTTATGATACTTTACATATCGATGGGAGGGTAAATCTTTCTCTTCCCACAATATAAAATTGCCATCGAGTTGAACAGTATCCCCCGATAATAGGAGATGATCCGGGTTGCTAACCACGACTCCATTTTGGCTTAGCCTGCCTTGAGATATGAAACGGTTGGTCTCGCGACGGCTGTGGGTGCAACGAAGTGCTCGATTTACTCGCAATGTTCCTTGTGGCTTTTTCCTTTTTATTTTTGGTGTTAGTGTTGAGGGTGGTGGTGATAGTGGCAGTGTAGGGGCGGCGGTTAAAGAAGAAGAACGAACACCATGACGACTAGACGTAGGAGCAAATGCCTCTGCTGCCGTCGGTAAGAGGAGTGATACTAGTATAAACTTCATGATTGCCGTCTCTTAAATGCTAATAGCTGAGGAGAGGTGAGGAGCAAGATTGCAAAAATAACACAAGTGGTTTTCACCACTGATGTTTCTCGGACTTCCTGGCAGAGTGAGGGTGTGAGTGAGGTAGAGAGTGAGTCGGTAGGTAGATTAGTTGGACTGTTGGTTGGTAGAATGGAAATTTTACTAGGAACCATTTCCCTTTCCACCACGACAATACTATTAGTCCGAGTTAGAGCTCGTTCTAGACGTGTTGTCGTCCTCCAGTAATCCATATAGGGACGGTGGGTGGGTGTTCTTGTTCATCAAATTAAAAGGATGGACAGTCTTGGTTTGGGATAAGGGTGAATGCTCCTCCCGACAACATTTGACTTGCAAAGTTTCGCATGAGAGGTTCAGCCGACGTATGAAGGTAACGGAGCATTTCATCAGATCTCCAACGACCTAAGAGGCGGATAACATCTGTGTCCACTCCGCCGCATAACAAGGCATTTGCACCAGCAGCTCGTAAGGAGCGTGCCGAAACATCTGAAGCCACAAATCCCAGAGTTGGGCCTAAGAAGGTAACCGCCTGCTTCAGTGATGTTGTGATGTGTGATGGTGTTAGACTGAATTTTGTTCCGTTACGAAGGTATGCTGTTGCCAATGGTGTATTTGGGTGATGTATAACAAGATGCTGTCGGATGTGAATGATACGACGAGCTAAACATCGCACAGGGCAAAAATCAGAATCTCCACTTCGAGAGTGACCAATAGTTTCTCCTCTCTGTGCATTCTTCTGCTTATCAAAGGTTAGAGAGCAGAACGATGCCGCAAGCAATTCAGCCTCAGTAGCTTGGAGCAAGTCAAGGCGAAGCCGGCCTTGCCATAACTGCACATCTTTAAATTCGAATGGTGTAGATTCAGATTTTGTTGCCGTATATTCTCCGGGACGGAGTAAGAAGAAGAAAGCCAAAGCAATCATATCAGCTTCCATAACCAAAGCTTCATCTTGAGGATTGTTTTTGGCAAGAAATATAATACGACGAATGACCTGGACTGGGATGGGTTTCACTCTGTTTGGAGGTGGATCACTTTTGCTATAGGCGTTGAGCATCCGGCGGATGCGAAAGTCAATCTGTAATTCACCAACGTTTAGACGAGGGTCGCGGGCCCCCAAGGATAGGTACGTCTGTGCAACTGACCGTAGGTACTCTTCAGCTGTTCTAGACTTGACTCGATGTTTATCGGCTGCACAAGATCCGGATCGAACTCGATGGAGGAAGACTTGAAGGATGGGTATTTTGTTGTCGATGGTTTGGAGTAGGGGGTCGAGGCCCAACTGATTGCAGTACTGAACCCACTGTCGCCAGTGGGTACCGGTGGAGGTAGCTCGACCAAGAGAGACTCCACGTTGGACGTCTTCCTGTGCAAGGCTGAAATCACAGCTGAAATCAGCTCTGGCCTCGGGTGTACAATCTTGTAAGATTTGGGCTGTGGATAATTGTGGTTAAAATGAGCAAGAAAATCTTCGTCAGACAAATGAAATAAACGAGAGGCATCATCTGCCATTTTGTTAGAGATGCCGGGCTGGTAATCATGTCGTGAGATGTACCGGTGGTGGCGCTGATGGATGCCAAATAGGCGGAGAAGATAAGCTGGAGAGGAATCAGTAGTGCAACTCCCTTTACGTTCCCAGAACATGGTGTTGAGGTTGTCAGTTTTGCTCACTATTGTTCGTTCTCGGATGTCATAGCAATGTGCCAATGTATCTAATTGCAGTAGACCACCAGCTAACTCGAACTCTGCACTTGTGACAGTACCAGTTGGATTGTCGTCACTCACAAGCATATCAATTAGTTCTTGCGGCCACGGTACTCTCCAGAGGAGAGGCGTATTTGCATCAGTACCTTCACGAGGGACGAGAGCAGGAGTAGGAAACCATACTCCTCCCGCTCCTTGAGACCCTGAAGCATCATGGTACCCCAGAGCTTGGGGGGTGAGAGGTATGAGTTCAGCAATACGAGTAGGGCGGGCGCTGATATTAGCATGCATCCATCGAAAGTCATTCAGTGCTTGATGAACTCCCTTCTTGAGCGCAATCCTTGTTTTCGTGGCAGTAGATAAAGCGTTCTGCATTTGGCAAAAGAGATGACGAGATCCTGGCAAGGCCAGGGACATACTTCGTAGCTCTCCCAAGACTTTGTGCCACTTCTTTACTGAGGTACGCTTCTGTGTAACTGGAATGCTGGCTAATATCTCTGCTAAACGGTCGATTCTGTGTTCAGGCAGTGAGATGGTCATCGATGCGGTATTAACAATCCACCCCAAAATGAGCTTGATTTGTGTCCACGAACAATCACCTTTCCGCAGCTTCTTGATGGAGTTTGGTTCTCGACGGTGCAGAGAATCATGAAAGTCATTGGGGCGGAAAGTAGAGTCCAAAGCGTGAAACAGCAGACTGCGGACTCGACGACGGGTGGATATGCCTTGAGCCGCTTTGATAAAATCATCAACAAACACATCAACCACGGCAAGAGGCTTATCATCACAAGGCAAACAAGGATCTCTTGGAGGAAAACCTAATCCTTTAGGTGTTGTAGTGTCTAGTGTTTCAACTAGTGGAGTAGTGTCTAGTGTTTCATCTAGCGGAGTAGAAGGGGAAACCCCGGAAGAGACGCCGCCTGCCCCTAGAGGGCTCTTGGCTGTGTTGAAATCCAACTCCTTAGTTGGGCTCTTCCTGTTTCTATCCAGTGTTTCAGCTGGCGGTGTATCTAGCGCGGAAGCTAGCGTAGTGTTTGTATTTGTATCTGGCTGAACAGCGAGCGTATTGGTATCTGGCTGAACAGCGAGCGTATTGGTATCTGGCTGAACAGCGAGCGTATTTGTATCTGGCTGATCAGCGAGCGTAGGTTGAACTAGCGGTTCATCTAGTTCAGCAGCAATAGACTCGAGTGGATGAGGCCTGTAGGCTTCACCCGCTTGAATGGCAGCATTGGTTATATCTGCTACTGTTTCAGTTGCTGTAGTGAAGATGGGAGGAGAATATTTCCAACCCATTGGTAGAACAAGTGGAAGGGCAACGAGTTGATCGTCGGGATTGCTTGAGTCTGACACTTGGGGGAACAACAAACCTAACTTGGGGACGTCTTGCGGTGCTATATCAATTCGATAGAAACCATCCGAGACATCAGTCTTAGCCAGATATACAGGTCCTAGCGCGGGGTTAGCTAGGAGCAGCTCTCTCAAGAACCGTTCTAAGGCATGACCAAACTGCATAGACTCCACTGCAGCAAAAGGCTGACTTTCAGCATTGACACCCGAGAATGAGTAATCTCCAATCCATCTCGGTCTTCTATCACGCTGCTCGACGACACCAGCGGGGCTCAACCTCAACCCTGGCAAAGTCTTAGCCACGGAAAATGGTAGAACTACCCACTGACCCTTCTTGATCATATCGATGAACTCTTCTTGTAGAAAATCAACGTGGGCATTGCAAGACTTGTGAGGGCCTCGCTCAACCGACTCGATGAGTTGATCCCTTGTCCAATCAGATGTAGATAAACGAACAGGAGCTCCATGATGTTTGTAGTGTTTCAATAATCGGTTGGCAGGATGAGGCTTATCTAACAAGCCAATATCACCTCGTTTTCGTTTAGACGCGACAAATGCTTCCCAGCCCAATTCATTTAACAAAACAATATCATTAGCAACATACTCACCTAGCTCCGTAGATTCTTTCACACTCTGATAAGCCGACGGAGAAGACGCGAACTTGGTATTCTTCTTTGGTGGGACGGACGACGGGTGGAAGGGAAGGGATGGGTGAAGGTTGTTGATGGATGGATTGATAGATGGTAAAGGCGGGGAAGGCTCCAAGGGTGTATGTATAGTAGGTTGCATAATCTTTTTGTTAGATGTTACTGACATAGGAAATGCTAACTCATACCCCCTCTTGCCAACTCCCTAGACTGGAAAATTATCGCCACACCATTCGATCAATGGTGCATACTCCGCAGTAGTGTATGGGACGTGATCCGCTAAACGACGACAGGTTGGGTTACACACTCCTTTCGCATGAAAGGCAAGGCACATGGGATCATTATCCACTTTGGACAACGGCAGATCGGGTAAAGGGTTTGTCCCTGCACCAATTCGATCCCGAAGGTTCCGACAACCAGCTGACGAATTCTTGTACGGCATGAAGATTGGATTGAAGTTGGTATTCAAAAACACTGCACCACCTCCTGGAGCAGGAGGCGGCGGCGCAGTTGGTCCCGAAGGCACACGTGCAGCGGGTGCACGAGGCGCCGCTGGCAACCTTGGGGCAGCCGGAGCTGGCGGGGGAGTTGCTAGATGCGACAACCCCAATGCGGTTAGGAACCTTGGAGGGGTCTCTGGCTTCCACTGGCTTTCCTCATCAATAGCATCAAATACCGACGTGAATACTGGAACAGGTAACAACGAGATCTGTCCAGCCTGCAACTGCCCTCGAAACCAATTTGATGTGGCAATGGCTACTCTTTTGACCAACAAGGACGGAAGTAATGGATCCGTAGCCATCATATCGTGAAGCCTTTGTTCCATAGATGTGAAACGAAACTTCCAAGCAATTAAGGCGTCCACCAGAGGGTGGTTAATGCCCATAATAACAGCAACATAAATAGCCAACCGAGTAACCATCTGACGAGCCTGATGTAACGCAACTGGTGCCTGGGCTGTAGGCTGCACCATGTTAGCAGCATCCGTGAGGGTAGGGGCGGCACCACCGTTGTGTGTCATTTCATACACAAGTTGTGCATTTCGGGCTTGTGACTCGTTTGACTCTTCATGTAGACGAAAAGGATTCAAACCAGTGAGGATGGAATTTGGACACACCATGACGAGGAGGAGATTTTTGAGGGTGTTGAGGATAGAAACTGACGCAATAATCTGTAGCCCATGTTCTTTTAACTCCCCCTTAATCCTGTCCAACTCCTTCTGGAGTAAAGTGAGGTGCTGAAACTTGGGGGCCTTCGACCACTTCGTCCAAATCTTTGCAACCGCCTGTGCGGATGGTGCCTGATTGAGAATCATGATATCCATTAAAATCTCTGCACCGAACTTGGCCTCCACGGTATTACTCTTCTCCTCTAAACGGCGGGCATCGTCGGCAGCACGATGCTCTCGAAAATCTTGACGAATAGCTCCCAAATGCTGTGCTACCTGGTTATTTTGCAGACCAGATAGTGCAGGATTTAAGAAAGGGAAGTCTGTCCTGATGATACGATCACGACGTTCCACCATCTCGGCATCCAGCAGGATAGGAGGGGGTAGCTCCCTTGCCACGAGGGGAGGATCTCCTTGTACACTGCAAGTCATAGCACACCGAATGAAGTTGAGGAAGGGAGCACATGACTCTTCCCACCCCTTTGCCACACACATTGGATGAACTATCTGCCAAACCTCTACGGCACTATAGTCCTTACGGGCTAATAAGGCCGAGACGAAAGGGGGTGGTACCACTGTAATATGGCGACAACGTACAACCTCTGAGGCTGCATCATTATCGGCAAACGGACCCATAACTGTAATGTCAGGATCTCCCGCCACGGCAGTTTCAATAGCAGCTGCTGTTGGTACTCGAACGGCCGCTGCTACATTAAAAGCATTGTCAGGAAGGTGTAATATAGCTGGTTGGTTATTCCCCATGAGCTCGCCATACTGAACTAACATATTGCCTGTTAATCGATGATCAGGACGTCCCATCTGAGACTCCACCTTATCTACTTGTAGGAAAGTGTTCATTAATCCATCTGTTCCAACTTGAAGAAAAGCAGTAGCAATACCTTCGGACATAGCATTGGCAGCTAAACTACGGACCTGTGCAGGACTGTAGGTAGGATTGCCTGCGGTGGTTATACGGTAGGGCCTATTTAATACATCGTAGCTTCCATTGAAGTGATCATTATCATCAAAATACTTTGCATATTTAGCCTGCTCTGTAGATGCAGGCACGGATGCGGCGGCAGCCATAGTAGTGCCGAATCAGTGTTTATTAAACTATCAATCTAGCGCGCCAGCTAGAGCATCCCATTTAATGAGCTCATTGGCTCCTTTCAACTTTCTTTGTTAATTCTTTCTGATAAATATTTGATTGGTGTGGTATCCAAGCACGTTCTTCAAGATTTAGGGTATCCTCTTCTTGTCAGTCCTTCGAGACTTACCGTTACTGACGGGAATTCAGATGAGTACTAAGGATGCCGTATCCTCGATGTAAGCCCACAATGTACGCGGGATATGTCTCAAAAGGCAAATGAACTTTTCCCTCCACTAATAACTCTCATCATCACACCTATTCCCTCCACTAACTCTCATCATCACACCTACCTATGATCTCCCACCAAGCAACTCATATATCAAACACCCTTCATATTATA
>Ga0075437_10070_pt1 | contig 10553 bp, 8 predicted proteins | sample MintriMetagenome_FD_74266 | JGI IMG/M metagenome (GOLD analysis project Ga0075437, IMG submission 74266) | Marine eukaryotic communities from Monterey Bay, USA to study complex ecological interactions - Minidiscus trioculatus and... | ecosystem: Environmental > Aquatic > Marine > Unclassified...
AAGAAGTAATTGACGCCAAATCCAGGGTTTGATGTTACTTTTTTACTGTAGAAGCATAAACGGCAAGAAGAACTGGGTTACACAGTTTTAACATTTGAGATTTCGAGTTTAAGAATTATTGTTCTATCTAACGTGTTAGTAACACAGGGTAAACTGCACCCGCCAGCGCGGGCATCCATATATATATCTGTACTCTCTCACCTCTGGAATACGGTAGTTTGCTGTACTGTCACCTAGATCATCCTCCTCCTCCTGCCACCGCCTTTTCTTCTTACGTCATTTGTGTTGAGTGGAGCTGGTCGTGTTGTTCCTTATGTAGATAACAGAAATGAAAATGGCATATATATTGCCAGGATATCTTTATTTTTATCTAAGTTAGTTGGTGGAAATGAAGTTATATTAGCTGCTGTAAATGATGTCAAAGAAACTCACAGCAGGCAGCAATTTGCAGTATCTCCTTAGGTCAGACCCTAAGTACAGACAGTGTGTACTTATCTTTAGCATAATAGACACCCTTCCGTCGCCCTACACCATATATCGGCATATAGGATTGTTGAGCAACATCTTGGCTTCAATATAATGCACCATTTTTGTTTGTAGGACCAATGGTTGTCGAGTTATATTAATTCAATCATTAGGTGTACCATGAATCTTGACAATTTTTTTATTGTGAGTAATTAATAGATAGAACATTAAATATAGTGATTTGTACATGTCTTAAATATAACTAGGTCGAGGTGACTGTAAGTTGTGGGGTATTGATATTGCGTAAATTTAATTTAATCTATATGTTAGTGGAGGGCGGTTGTCAATTTTGGTTGCTAATCGTCACCTCTACTTAAAAATGTAGTGTGCAGCCTCCTATACCTACCGTAATAGTAATGCCGCCGCCAATCTCATCATTAATATTATTGTCAACATCTATGAAGTTTGTGGGGTTATATCAGCGGCGGTGGTGGCGAGTAGTAGAGGCTGCTTAGTAGAGGGTGGTGATGGGGTTGAAATTATGGGTTGATATACTATGTTTTGGGCACTCATGGGGCCCCTGCCCCACTCGTGGTCATTTGGAGTCAGAACACAGAAGGTGCAGGCATCTAACAAGTATTTGCAAACCCTTTTAAAAAAATGTACTTAGCAAGCCTATATCTCCAAGGTGACACTTGATGGCCAAACGTTGCCAGTTGCCTGGAAGTCAACAGAAATCGCAAAAACAAAAAATCTGAGGCAAATTTCCAAATCAGCCACACAGTTGGGCAAGAAATCTGCCCCCATGTGGCTGTAAAAGTATGGTGGGGGGCCTGATTAGAAATATGCTGAATGTGTTCATCAACTTGTTATGCACCTATACAATGCCAAACAAGCACTATAATAGAGCAAGCCTACATCTCCAAGGTGACACTTGATTGCCAAACGTTGCCTGGAAGTTGGAAGTCAGCAGAAATTGGAATCTGAGGCAAGAAATCTGATAAAAGTGTAAATAGAACCATTGGAAGGGAACCATTTGCCACGCGTCCTCCTAGCTAGTGCGTCATTATAAATGCGAAGGTATTATTAGGGCTGTGTAATTATTTCTTTTTACCATAGACGTATAAGCGAGTGGCTGGGTTCCGCTACGTCAAAAAGGGGTGTTCCCAAACAGAACAGCGCCTGGGGTCCCCTTTTTGACGTGCTGTAGGCCTCACCAGCGCGTGCCTACCGAGACACATAACCCGCAGGCCAGAAGAAATCAAAATCTCGGACTGAGAGGCAAGAAATCTGCCCCCATGTGGCTGTAAAAGTATGGTGGGGGGCCTATTAGAAATATGCTGAATGTGTTCATCACTTTGTTATACACATATATAATGCCAAACACCTACTATTCTAGGAAGCCTACATCTCTGAGGTGCCACTTGTATGGCCAAACATTGCCTGGAAGTCGGCATTCCACACGTAAGCATTTCGTACCCCCATCCAATGGTTCTAATTCAATTCCTCCCAGATAGAAAATGTAATATTACGTAAAGGGACTTGCATACGATACAACAGTAATTTGTTTTATGAAAAGGATACGGTATTTTCGTGCCCGCTCGTTTAATTGTGTATTCGAACCCACTCTATATTTATTACGATCAACTACTCATTATTGATTGCGAATCTGATCAAGTTAACTCGAAAGACGTCATTCTAGGCTTGGTTATAAGCAACAACCTACTGTGTTGGGATTCACTTCTTTCAAACAAAACCAACTTTACTTGGTTTATTATAATATAATTTGTTTGTTTTTCGTTATTATTGCTCATTTATTTATACTGGCCTTCCGTTGTTGCTTATTGATACAATCTAATCAATTCGTCTGATACTGCCGATGGTGTTAAAACACCCAAGTCAGTAAACAGCAATGTGATATACTTGGCTGGGGTAAAATCGCACGGTGGATTTTCAATTGTAACTGCGGAGGGTAGATTGACCACATATGGTTGCAAACTATTTGGATCTTTGTCGTTCTTCTCATCCGTTGTATCATAATTGTTTGCGTTAGCACTCCAGGCCAATGTATCCAAGAATCTCAACGATCCACCGATCCCTCCCATTTCAGGCAAATCAGCATTATTCAATGGATACAGCCTTGTAAATTTGTAACTCTCTGCAGCAACATAAAAGGGTACACCCAACTCCTTTGCCATTACACCTAATGCGAATGTTCCAACCTTGTTCACCGTGCCCCCATTCTCAACCACGCCCTCGGCACCCACAATTACCAAATCTACTCGTTCCATAATATATCCCATTGCTGAATCTAATACCACATTTGTTGGAATCCCAGCATTACTATAAGATTTTGCACTCTTGGCTCCACCGGCATCGGGTCTACCTTCCAATACAATTACACGAAATCTCTTCTTTTCCACTAATGCAGCCCTGAGTAATAATGCCTCAACGACCTTACTCTGTCCATGAGTTAATACTACACTACCCTCTCGGACGAATGGGCTACCCACAATTGCAATACGTGAACGTGCTTGCGTTGAAAATTCGGCAAATCTTTCACCTCTTTCAAGCACTTGTGATTTACATTGTGTAAAATTAGGTGTTTCAAGAGATGCCCGCGTGACATATTTTAAGAATAATTCACAACCCGATGATAGTGCAATATGTGATCGTCCTGCTAGTAGATATTGGGTATTGTATTTGCAGCTTGATGCAAAACTTTCTCTCTTGTGAATTGGGCCACCTCTTCTTGCAAATTGCATCATATCATTTGTGGCGTCCCTCAAATCGGCCTGTAATCCCATCATAGTCTCAGCCTTTGATCGTCGTATGACATTTAGTAGAACACGAATAGCAGCTACAGGTAATGGAGTTGAGGAACGTTTGTTACTGGTTTGTGATGCATTATTGGATGACAATACATCATCACTTGTGGCGTCTGATGAAATCACCTTGGATAGATGGAAGCATAGATCAGATATGACAGGATGCTGATCATGTTGTTGTTTTTGATCCATAACTTGATCACGTCTTTAAGGTAGGTTTACTCTTATTTCAATCAATAACTCTTACTCGCCAATTACTCTTTTTGGACTATCGGCGGGCTAGCGCGTCGCATTTCTTTTTATTTTAAATGTCTTTAACTTTATTTGTTTTGAAATTCAATTTTACCAGTCATCAGTGAGGGTTGCCTTTAGTAATTAGTGGTCTACGTATCGACCTCAGGGGACTCGCCATTGGCACAGTCCAAAGTATCATCAGAGTAATGCACTCGGCACAGCACAGATCACTCTCCAAGGGAGGTAGTTCCCAATGTTCTATCTTATCCGGACACTGACATTCCTCATCTACAAGGCATCGAACAGGACGTTTAGTCCTATTCTTACCATGAGCTCTGATGAGATGAGAAGAAACAACATTGCAAGTAACTAAACCAAGTTGCTGATTAAACCAAGTCATAGGATCCATAGCCTTGTATGAACCACTGAACGAAAGATTAGGGTTCTTCCTCTTCCAAATATCATTGGCACGTCGAAGGATACCATGAGGCATCTTAGTAGAGCAGGCAAGTTTATAGGCTACCTCTGCATTGACACATTTAGTACCATCTCGTCGTTTGAACTCGGGACATGGTTAAGATCATTTCCATAAAGTAAAGCTGAGCCAAGGCCTCCAGGATGCCCTCCGGGAGATACAGCAAAAGGAATAAAGCCCATATTCTGATCAAGAATCTCTCCTATGATATCATCTCGATAAGCTGATCTCATAGTTTGTTTGTCAGTTTTCCCTCGCCGCTGATACTCCTTCTTCTCTCCATTCCAAAGACGCAATTTTAATTCATTTTGATGAGCAGTCCTTGAAATAGAGGGAGAAGAAGAAGCATTAGAGTGAATGAAAACAACATCAAGTCCTACCTGATGGAGGGGAACCCACCAGGCAGTATCATCTAAATCTAAAACGAAGGACCATACCTCATTTCCCCCCTCATTTTTAAGCCGCTCGCCACAACTCAACGCTATCGCCGTCGCCGCCATAAATCTCATCAAGCAGCCTATTCAACAACTCCAAATCATAGGATCTAACAGCTAACATACCTATCTATCACTGTGTAATTGCATATTACCTTATTGGTGGTCGCCCAATAGGTCTACTACACTAGTTTCCTCCTAGGCCACATTTTTTTGCAATTGTTGATGATGATGGGTTCGACAGCAATGGTGGTCACCTATGGATAGAAGACAGTCTATACCACCATCAAACAGTCAATGGCATCAATCTATAAAATATATATTGCCATTTTATTGAGGAAAACATCGACTGGGAGGCTGTGGAGATCATAGATGTATGTGTAGTACAGCCATCAAAATATGAAAGTTGACACTGACTACTGACACCCCCTCCACCTACCACCTACAATAAAATGTTGAATATGCCATCAGAAGTTAAAATCATTACACCTCCTCCTACACATGCATAGACAACTATCATATAAACAACATGTAGCAGTAGTATTACCACTGATATGCGAATTGGCTGCAATAACATGCCAGGATATACAACCATCATCAAAGTAGCAATTTTAGGGGTGGTGGAGGGTGCATCTAGGATATCAGTGTCCTGATACTTTCTCGAGGAGGTTGGTTGTATTAGAGGCGTTGTAGTAGAGGTGTTATAGTAAATCTATCGAAGGATAATTTAATATATCGTATGCTTTCAATACTTTTATTTAATATATTGTATATTATTATATTGCAGTATTGAAAGATTGGTCTTTGTTTGGTATTGCAGTGGTAGGAAAGGATAGATCGGCGATGTAGTAATTGTTTCGATGATGATAATGTGATATGATTATAATATCTTATTGCTGGGATATGTTCTATGATCGATACATTGATGTTTGATATTATTTTTATTTTATGCACAGAGAAGTGCAATTATGTGATGATTGATGTACATATTGAGAGTTCGGTAGTAGTAGGAGGGCTGTTAATCAAAGTGATCATTGCAAGGCTGTTACCGGGTAATAAAAGCAAAAGGGCTATAACACCATCGTGACAGCCCTCAACGCTAACTTTGTAATTTTTCATTTAGTATGTGATACTAATTTAATCTGTGTAAAGATTATTTTCAACTCACTTGTTCAGCCCTTGCATTAGAAACACAAGGAGGCGGCTTACAATAAGGAGAAGCTGATCAACAACGGCCCATCAATAACAACACGTCAATGATATAAATTAAACTTTAGATTGGTTTAATTTATATTGTTGCAATACAATATCTCAGAGCCTACACTACTATACCTATGCTGACCAAACCTCCAACCAGATCAATCATAGAGATCTTATCTGTGTCTGACTGACGGCGATAGTCACCAATCCTACTACAGCTGTTTTGCCGCCGGCAACTAGTAGAGGTATTTTTGCATGAGAGATAATAAAAAACCTGTGATGAGCCTCAGGAATTACAGATTTCCTGTAGTTTCTTACAGGGGAGACACATGGTATCCTAAAATTGATGACGCATTCCTTATCAAAGTATGCAATAATTAACTGACTGTATTATTGCCACAGAGCTTCTTTGATTCGAGCTAACCTATGGTTAGATAGGCAAAGTCCGAGGCTAAGTAATTTAATCTGTTAACGACAGTGGATTTGTCGTTCATTACCCGACATAATGCGCAGCGCTTATATGGCCTATCTCCACTTCAACTACGGTGTATATCCCTAGATTGATACACGTGTATTACCTTTTACAGCAGTACCTTGGTTACTTTAATTCTAAACTATAAGAGGGGTTATACATTCCTCTACAAAACAGCGATTCATTCTTACTTCAACAGGATACAATAAACGGAGGTCCATATTCTAGTTGGAATGATCAGAATGGCACTGTCGTTGTCATACTAATTTAGCAGGGTTTGAGCGATACAGGTGAAAAATTTGGTATCTTCAAAAAACCCTGTAAACCTGTGAGGGAGCTAGGAACGCCCCTTACACCGGCCAACCAGTATTATTCCTGTACTTTTTTAAGTTCATGCGCAAAAATATCTTCAAGTAAGTAGAAAAGTACGGATTTTCCTTCCTAATGCGAAGTAACCTGTATTGATTGACTCCTCCTCCTCCTATGAGTTCTAAGTTCTCTCTTCTACCACCCTCACACATATTCAAGTTGCCTTGCGCCCTTTGGCCGCCTTGCCAAGACCGAGTCCTTTTTTGCCTTATTGCAGTTCAGCTGAGTTAATTGATATTTTTCACATCTATCTAATGGACTATTTTCTCATTAGTGCATGCAGGTATTATAATCCCCAAATGATTCCGTACCCCAACGTAAGTTGAATGAGAATATAGACGATTAAAGTAATCTGTATTGTCTAATAATTCTAATGGACTTTATTGAATATCATTGGATTTATCAGCCCTATTACCTAGGTCCGTCCAACTACGATTGTAATAACAGGACTTCATTGATGTATTGATTAAGTAATACAGTGCTTCTAAAATGTCAACGACAGTGGATTTATCGTTCGTTACCCGACATAATGCGCAGCGCTTATGGCCTATCTCCACTATCGTGTATATCCCTAGACCGAACGTGTATTCTTACAGATTACTTGGTTCTATTACAATTATTCCTACTATGAGAGGCATTACAAACCTCAACAAAATAGCAATTCATTCTTACTTCAACGGGTAAGGATCTCAATACAATAAACGGGGGTCCATATTCTAGTTGGAATGATCAGAATGGCACTATTGTTGTCACTCCCCTATCATTATGATAACAACATGTCCTATGTTGGGTGTTATCATGCATGCATACCGACAAATTGCAACATTCTGACGCAGTGATGAAGATGGAACAAGCCCATGTTAAGTTTCGTTGTACTTGCATCAATATTGTAGGGCCCTGATCCTTACCACCACCATAGATTGTAACTCTGATTCTCATGAAATCATATTGACTAATTGTATCCTTGTAAGATCCATGACGTCCTGTCGTGGTATCATTATCATGTCCGTGGGTACGTACAATGCCGTGACTTAGTCCGTGAGTCGTGAGACATAGTAAAGCCAGCAGTGTCCATGTTATTGTCAGTAGTCGATGGCGAATGTGTACTACGGCTTATGTCATTTGTGTTAATACTAATATCCAATACTCGCTACTGTCAATGTTACCTTGATCCCCGTCATTACCGTTACAATTCAATAGATCCTTGAATGTGAAAGTAGACATATTGGTAGACAGCAGACACGTCTCGACCAGTACCGTTATATGATGCGCCCATCATTCTACTCTCCCCGATTCTATCATCACTAATCAATGCCACGTGATACAATCCATTGGATACTGATATCGAATTGGGAGCGTCCATGTCATAACCAATACTACTATATGATGTGCCACGCCCAGTACTATTTGATCTATATCCACTTCAAGGCCTATTGGCAGCAGTTTTCACAGACTATTTTCATATGATTTTAATCTTATGATGATCAAAAATGGCACCTCCAATAAACGGTCAGAAAACGGCATTCAACAAAACCTAACCAGTTCCAATAAACAGTCAAATGCCACCAATTCAACGGTTGGCTCTTGGGGATACCAATTGGATGTAGATTGGCAGATTGGAAGATTATTTTGGAGCTTATTGGAAGTAGGGAGATAATAAGAAAAAGGATATTAGCTAAAATCATAGGTAATCTGTCCTATCTTTCTGTATTCTTACAAACTATTGTTATTGTTGTATTAGGTACTTGTTATTAGTTGTTAATAATTACATTATAACTTGTTGCATTAAATCAATTTATGCCCCCCCTGCATGCTCTCTCACGTCATCTAATCCACTGCAAAATACTACCGAATTAATTTATATCCAATGTACTATGCAATACTATCTGGCCTAAGTATACTAATACTCTGTATTGCTGCCAAGTTACATACATTATTTTATTTTACTGCTTCTTTCATGAGTATTCGTAATGCCCGTCAAATTTATGTTCCAATTTGTTGTGTATTTGATGCATAGATGTTCGTATCATCAATTCTAAAAGCTGATCTATTGATGTAAGCACTCCATTCACGATATATTTACATTAGGCATGAATTTTCCACATAATATTTAATTACTACTACAATCGATTTGCACATTATTTGTATGATATCTTGCAATAACATTAACATTTATTTGTGACGGTAACAACACACGCATCTAGAATAAATAATAATAGTGTGCGTTAGAATATGCAATGGTACTTGAAGAACAATATATACATACAATAATAAATACCACTAGCCAAAAATTAACATAACCACATTACACTCGGTTGATTGTTGAATTATCTATTACTTATTCTCTGCTGTGTACCCCAAATGAGAATATAACCACAACTATATGACATTAAGATTTTATTGCCGAGTGATATGCCTTTATCATGGCATCATGGGATGACATCGCGTATGTTGATATGATGACATGACATCATATTGCTGTCGATATCATGGCATGACATCATATATACCGATATCATCACACCGTTTGGGAATAAAGTGTTACCGGTGCTCCTTCAGAATAGCGCTCGTCAACCTCAGGGGAAATTAGCAAGGGTACTCTCCCTACTCTCAATAGATCTAACTTTTCTTAATTTTTAAACAAAAACACAGCGCTCATACAGTAATCATTCTTGAGCATTAATTGTAAACACGAAAGAGGACTATACCCCCCTCCTCCAAGTGAGCCTAGCTCCAAGAACTTATACCACCTCTCTAATATACCCATATACGTCCCAATAAGTACCCGAATAGAGATATATTCTCACAGATTTCGAGATTTATACCCCCTGGATCTGAGGCTAGCGTAAAATCTTATACCCCAGGGGGGTATAGTACGAGGTAGTCCACCTTGTACATAGTGCCAAGAAAGAATCAAGTGACGTTTATTCAATATTCAATTTCCTGTGTGGAATAGTCGCTCCCCTCACAACAGACTCATTATCTCTGAGCAGGATAGATGGCCCATCAATTGGTACACCAAGGTACATAAAAGTCAATCTGTTGGAACGGCTCTGCTCTATAGCGGTCCTTGCTGCAAGTTCCTCTGTGCTGAATGTAGCGACTTCTGGTGTTGCTTTTTCTTAGAGTACCAATCAAAGGGGGTCTGGTTAACAAAATGTAGAATACCTGTGTTGTCAAATAGTACGCATTCGATGTGTTTCCGCGTGGAATTTAGGGTATAAGTACATACATACTCAATTTTGTAGAAAAGGTCTTTTAGACCATATAATTTAATTTTTACCTTTTACTTGTTTGTTTAACAACATCAATATTGACTTTATTGTCACTGCTCTTAGCTTTATCGCTATAGAACAATCATAAGTATATTTGCGTAAGCATTATACTTCATAGATTAACAGTCTCGACAGCTCTTGAATCATCGGGCTAACGATTTCGGCTGTCTATCGCCACAAGGCTAGTAGGAGAAATTTCTAGGCAGATAGCTGAATCATCGCTACTCGTCAAGATTGTTTTTCTGTTTGTCTGGACAAATAGTTGAAATCATCCTCTTTGTCTCCGTGACCTTTGCATTGAATCCTACATCTGAAATTGTATTCCACCATGCCAAGCTCAAGCTCAGAAGTGTCTGTTGATCACAAGATCAAGGTACTGCTAGGTGCCAAGGATGATACTCCTGTAGCCATTTGTCTACGTAGAGGGAGTTACACCAAACAGCGCAGCATGTTAGAGAAGCTTTTCCGTACCCCAGGGGACATTAACAACTAGGATGGATTGATCCAAAAGATAGCACCAATGCCGAGCAAGAGTTAGATGATGAGCAGAAGGTTGAATTGTCAGCGTTAGGGTCTTATGAAAAGTATTTGAGAAATACGGAAGGGTTTGTTAACAATAACAAGGATTCGTTGGATATCCAGACTTACACCCGTGAAGACTTTCTAGACTTTGTTGATAATGTTTTCAGTTTACCTAGCTAGGTAACTCCAAACCGATGAAATTGTTTTCCGTCCGTCAGTACTGGCCGATTAAGAATAAAAAGCCGTTTATAGCCAAATAGATACCAAAAGAAATTTTTT
>Ga0075437_14333_pt1 | contig 10550 bp, 7 predicted proteins | sample MintriMetagenome_FD_74266 | JGI IMG/M metagenome (GOLD analysis project Ga0075437, IMG submission 74266) | Marine eukaryotic communities from Monterey Bay, USA to study complex ecological interactions - Minidiscus trioculatus and... | ecosystem: Environmental > Aquatic > Marine > Unclassified...
CTTCGGTTCGTCATTCCGATGAGGAGGACATTCGGTATTGATTTAACTCCATCTAGCTTGGATAGGATTTGATTCACTGTACTACTTCTTGTAGCCTCACCACTATCTTCTGCACTACTTCGTTGTCTAAACACTGCATCAATCTCATCTATAACGATGACATGTAGAGCTGATCTTGAGGCATCACCATTGACACTTGCTAATTCGGCTTCGGCGTCATGAAACAGCTCTCTAACCAGCTTTTCACTACCGCCGACCCATCTGGAAGATGAGGAGAGGTAAACATAGCATATGTTAGTACATGTGGGTTGCAAGGGCAAGCAAATGGATGCAATGGAGGGATCAATGAAGTAGCCAAATCACTAAGACTTCACATTGAACACACATATGTACACGATAAAACAATACAAACGCGAACTTTCCTGTCAAGAAGTTCAGGTGCAGAAACAATTTTGGGAGCACGAGCACGTAATGCCCTTGCAATCTCTCTTGCCAAGGCCGTCTTTCCACAGCCGGGAGGGCCATATAATAACAATCCTCTAATAGGAGATAGTCCTAACATTGCCAACTCCTCAGCTTCCAAAGCTGCCATGGATACTTGTTTGGCTGCATTATCTAACGATGATAGCTCATCCTTTTCATTAGCAAGTTGTTGCTTGGCCTCTTTATATGAAAGAAGATTGCCACTACTATCAACCTCCGCTGGGCGTATTATTCGGCCATCTAGTACACGTCTGACTATAGCATCAATCTGTGGCTGAAGTCCACCAACGCGAGATGTAAACGAGTTTGAGAATGCATCGTTTCTATCCTTCCCTTGTAATGATGCGGGAGTACCGTCTAATGATATATTATCCCCATTAACCTCTTCACTTGGAGTTGTTGCTTGTTCATTATCAATATAACGAAACATGGATTGTGGACTCCAAGCAAATCGGTTAACCATCATGTCTTCTTCGGTAGAGTCACGAGTCTGTTCTCCGTATCTCATCTTTGGTAATAGAGATAACTCTAATACACATGCTGGGCCCATGTCCACTGCTTCATACCTTCTCTCTGTACCCCCATATTGAATCCAAGCTGGTATGTTTTCATACTTTGATGACTTGCGTTCTGTTCTCTCTCCTGCACGTCTAGGCTCGGAGCTACCGCTATATGACGGGAGTATTCTATACCGAGTAACACCACCATATAATAACTTTCCAAATGTTAACGTTCCTGACGGCTCGAATAGATATCCATTCATACTTTGACCGGATGGTATCAATATCAAATTACATTGCAGACGATTAAAGAAGTCTGTTCGTAGTTGTTGTAACTTCGGTAATCCAAATTGTTGTGTAGAATTCGTTTCATCATCAATATCATCGGTATTGAGAAGTCGAAGAAAGTCATCTGATACAGTTGAATTAGCAGCACGTCTTGCATCATCAGATAAATCAACTATTAAAGGACGCGGTATAGATCGCATCCATCTCAACCATGTGATTGCCTCATCCTGTTTTTCTCTCCCATCTTGTGCACTAATACTTGACATTTCATCACCTGGGAGATATAACTTTACTTTATCCAATGCACTCTTTAGCATGAAGGAACTACCCTCATCTATCCATTTTGCTGAACTTGCAACTGCAGTTCTATCTGACTGGAGTAAAGTTGTAGCAACGAGCGTTGATAATAAAGTGAATGGATCGTCATCCTTTTCTGTTGTTTCTATATTTTTATTGTTGATTGTATCGGTATCTTCATTATTAATAACTTCATTGTTAGTAGGAGCAGTTGTTGATTGCAATATTGCACATCTCTGATGTATACGACATGATACCTCAACTTTGGTAGACGGTAGAAAGGTATTTGGTGGTACCAAAGTAGCTCCTCTTTTTTGATGTTGTATTCCTTCATGTCGTTTAGAAGATGGTATCAAAGCTTGGGCTTGGAAACAACTAAGAAAACAAACACTACTTAATAGGCAAAAGATGAACTTTCTCCACAGAGATCGAGAGCGTATATACATCATTGTCACGATTTATAATATCTCTCATCATCTCGTCAATCGTCATTCTACTACTGGCAGGGGAGTGGGGAGAGAGCGTAGGATACCGTTTGATAGCCAAAAGAGCGAGGATACGCCAAAAGCATGGTATCCTTGGCCTTTGATGAAGAGTATGTGATATGTGAGATAGTTCAAACGCGCTATCCAACAGCAATAAACACGGCGGCTCTACTTCATTAATAGTACGCCATCTCCTGGCCTATTAGATAGCGCATAATATTCTTTATCCTCTCGCTCACTTTTGGTGCGACTTTCATTGCAATCAGCCTAGCCTATCAGTATCCCAAAAACATTTTTTGCAAAGTACACCAACTCAACCAACTCCACAGAATAATTGATATCCAAACCATCTACAACTCATATATAATATACAAGGTATCGGGGCGTTATACCTATAGTATATGAAAAATATAGAGATATAGGGTATACACACGATGAAGCCCGACGATATATCTCCGAAAAGATCTTCCTCAAGGATCAAGGCAAAGACTCCAAAGAAAAATAGTGGTGAGGCGAGTGGCAAATCTAATACCTCTGCAGCCTCTGCTAAGAAGGCACCTCCTCAATCAAAAACACCAGCTTCATTATCTGCTTTGTTTCAAGGTGGTAGTAGGGGCGGCGACAGTGGTAAGCAGCCATCGGTAGGTGTATCTCCTAAACTATCCTCTTCACGTAAAAAATCTCAAACAGATGCAACCAAAACAACCAAGGGACGTGTATCTATCCCTCCGCCAGAACATGATGCGGATAAGAAAACATTAGAAGAACGTAAACGTGCTGCCTTGGCATATGCCATGCAAGATTCTTCTAGTCCAGCGGGGAGTAAGAAGTCGTCCACATCTCGTGCACAAAAACAAAAAGCTACCAAATCACCTACCAACAATTCAGTTAATAGTGGTGCAACTAAATCATCGGCTGGTTCATCTACTGCTGCTAAACGCAGACCGGGACGTCCACGGAAACCAAAGGTCTATCATCCGAATAGTCCAGAAGGAAGGGCATTAAAGAAACAGGAAGAAGCTCTCAAGAATGCTCAACGTACAAGAGCCATTATGGAAGGGAGGTTACCTGATGATGATCCTATTGAGAGTTTGCAAGTTGACACTGCTGCTGTTAATAATGTTACTCAATCTTTACCAAACTCAAATATGAACTCAGATGAGGATGTCAAGATTAGTAACCGCAGTAGTAAAAGGACAAAAAGAAGTCCACAACCAGCATCCATTTATAATCCTCTACCATTAAGACAGTCACGTTCAGATGTCTCTGTATATGGTGAAGATGATGAGTATGCACGGTTCATGAGAAGTTTAATGAGTGATGATCAATCTATCATAACATTTAATACGTTAAAAAGTATTAAAAGTAGAGGCAGCGCCGCTGGGAAGGATAGTGTTGTGGGTAGTGCCTTTGAAACGATGGATGAAGACGACGTGAGTTATCAGTTAACGAGTGATGAAGATGGGGATGATGATGAAGAGGATGATGATGAAATGGAAGAAGGTGCTCAAAATGGAGAAGCGAGTTCAATGCAACCTGAATCACCATACAAGCAGAATCTCCCTCCTAGTCCACTACCTCACCAAGATGCTAATGACGAAGAGTTAATGAATGTATTTGGAGAGATTGAGGGTTTGATGGAAGAGGACCTCGAGGCGGCAGTAATGGCGTCGTTGATTGGTGAGGGTGGAAGTGGAAGTGTTACTGGCAAGGCTCGTCGTAAACCCAAACCATTTAAAGCAACACCAAGGAAGAAAACGGGACCAAGCGGGAAGACACCAATCCAAGGTAGTCATCAACAACAGAGTATTACCACCCCGGGATATACTACTAGAAAACTCAAGAGTTCGACTACAGTTGTTACCACACCAAATCGATTGGGAGGACGGATTACTGATCCTAATCAAGCAATTGAAGTACCTGCCATTAGCAAGGCGCAAGTAAGTCGATTACGAAGTCTAATGGCATCTCATCATCAGTTACTACTACAACAGTCTGCGTTGTCAGTACGAGCTGCATTTGTTCAAAAGGTACGAAAGGATGGAAAGTTAACTGCAAACACACCCTCACCTGTCCCTATTCGACGCAAGAAGGGTTCATCACTACCAGAGAGTAGATTGGATACACGTACACTTACATTTCAAAGGCCTGCCGAGGCGGGATGTTCCTATGTTAATGATTTTTTTGGTGGCGAGTCGCCTGAGGAATTGAGTGAGGGCTTAGATGGTAGTGCGGCCATGTTGCAAGATTTAGAACAGAACTGGAAAGATACAGTACGAAATGCCATGAACCAAGTGCCACCTACTAATAGTGATCAGAATATGGGAGGAGATTCCAACGAGGGTTCCAGACGTCTTACTCGATTAGCTTTTACCAAAACATTGCTAGAACGAGAAATGGAAATGACTACGGAAGATTCGAATAAGAAACCAGCATCACCAGCCAAACCTTTTGTCCCTTCATCATCTACGGCACTTGGTCAAGGTCGTACATCTGTGTTTGCTATACGTGGCTTGTCACATCTCAAAGAAACATTCACGGCACTTGACAACTCTGTTGATTCTGTTAAAGACACGCATTTGATGGGACGAGGAAGGGGTAAAGGTAATGACGAGATCAATATATTGGCACTAGAAGAGCATGGAAAAGCTTGTGAAGCTTTATTGAAGCATGCTGGATCCGATATCAATAAGCGATATCTACCACCACCATCTGATCTCGGAGAAGTATTCACTCACGTTCCAGAGATATTTGAAGATGCAAACTCGGTAAAACGCCCACTAACGAAGAAACAAGAGGCTGAACTACGTCGCAATAAACATAGTTTCACCGCCGGCGAGGATAATTTGATATTGAGAGGAGTGAATCTATATGGGGAGAAAGAATGGTGTTTAGTCTCGGATAGATTTCTACCTGACAGAATTGTCAACTCGATATCACAACGGTATAATAAGTTATGCTTCCTCATCTTTAAGGCAAATGGAATAGAAATTGATAAAGATGGAAAGATGCCGCCCATACCTTCCCTAGTTAAAGGCACTGCCTTGGACCCGGCCAAGGTAGCAGCAATATCAATCCCCAGGGCACCAACAACGATGAATGTACACCGTTGGACATTGGAAGAAGATATTGCCATGCTTAAAGCTGTTCCAGTGATGGGTAATGCATGGGCAGATATATCTACCAGACTTATGCCACATCGTGATCGAGGTCATATCAGAAAACGATTTCAAGTTTTACAACGACGTATACCCAAGGGAATCTGTAGGATGAATATGAAGTACATAAAACGACCAGAGCGTGCCATAGTCAAGCCGAACTCTGTTCAAAAGAAGAGAACAATCAATAAACACAAGACACCCACAACAGCAGAAAGGAGGATATGGAGGCCAATGCAATCTCCAGCCGATCTTTTTCTACAGGCAGCGGCTCAAGTTGATATGCGAAATAGGTTACCAGCCGCTCAAGTAGTAGCACAGCCACAGCCAGCAGCATCGTCAGCTCAAATCTCAGCCGGAGGTCAACAAATCTCAACAACATCTCCTGCTAAAATCTTTCAACAAGCGGCTGCAATTGCCCAAAAGAAGAAACGTCCACCAGTGTCGCCAATCAAGAGTGCACCAACAGTTCATTCCCCACATACTCGAAGCCCACCTAATAAAAAGGCGAGGCACGATGGACCACCTGCCCAATCTCTATCCCAAGCAATGGAAACAGTCGCTAATACCGCTGAAGTTGACCCCGAGACTCGAGATGTTGCATCTGTTCTTGGAGGCTTTTCACAACACTCTCGGCTTATGGAAGAGGATACAAAAATGGGTGTGGAGAAGATTCTTGATAATACCGATGATTGGTCTCAGGCAAGTGGTATGCAAAGACTAATTGAGGCAGGTGCCGCCGAGAGTAACTTTGTGCCAAGTGCAAAGAAAGATACAACCTCTAGTACTGCTAAATCACCATCCAATGGTAAACGCAAGAGTCTCCTGTCAGGTGTCATGGAGAAGACAAATTCACGAAAGAGAAAAGGATCTTCTGCAACTTACTCTAGCCCACCTCCAAAGCAAATCGCAGCAAATGCTAGTCAAGAATACCCATCCTCTCTTCCGACGTCTGCAATCTCATTCAACCTCGGCACACCAGGGAAGAATGAAGCAATGGCGGCAAGTAGTAATTCGGGCAGTACAGCAAATCCTGGAGAACTTACAATGGATCCCGAGCTCTTTCAGTATTTCATGTCTGACAAGAGTCGTGCTGGTGGTGGTCAAGAGACGACAGCTAATAATGCATTAATGGCCTCTCCAGATGGCAGAAGTACTGCCGGCAAGATGAGTATGAGTATGTCTCCCACTAAGATGACTCCTCTATCGCAATTTGGAACAAATCTTGGGCCGATGTCGGGGCCTGGTGATAATAGTCTCATGCTTACCAATATGCATGCCCCAAATATGCTCACCAATATGCATGCATCTGAGTTCGATGCGGTAGCTGCCTTGAATGAATTGTCAAACAGTGTACCAAATACTCCATCATCAAAACTACTCAATCCAAGTTCTGCTGGTGGCAAGAAGGAAGGCAAAGGAGATGAAAAACAGTCAGCCCAGAAGAAGAAGCCGCCGAAGAAGAAGACGAGTTTCCTGAGTCAAGTCAAAGATCATGTGAGGAAGCGAAAAAGGTCACCAAAGTAGATAAGTTACTCATATGAGAAGGGAAGCAGGCAGTTATCTAGTCAGTATGCAGTTCTCCCTGGTATTAAAATAGATTATTTTATGCCTATCTTCAGCTCATATATAGGCTCGCCGCTTTCAACATACTTGGCCTCGAAGTTTGTTAAGGACTCAGTAGTATCAATATTCAATCGATCTGGACCGACAACATTCAAGTTAGTAGATGACGACGACGATGCAATTGTTGGGAACCACTCGTCATCTGATTCACAGCTAATCATGCTATGAAAGTCTTTGTAATTAGCCCCAGTCTCACTCCAAACATTCACAGCCAGGCTAAACTCTTTTAGATATCCTTCCCAATTCGATCTCACTATCAATTCAGCTCCTTCTGATGACATCATTAACAAAGGAAAAGCAGGATGAGCATACCATCGATTCTTTAATCTAGATTTCTTTGGATATGGATTTGGATAAAGTAGATAGTGTTTTTGTATCTGTACATTCTCTTGCCATTCAGTAGAGGATAGTGCACATTTCCAAAAGTCAGCTAGTTCTGCTCGTAGCAGGAGAACATTATCAGCTTCACTTGTATTGTTATTGCTTTCATGCATATTGTTGTATCCTTTATTCCTACTCAATCTAGATAGCGATTGGTCAATACCAATGACTAAACAATCTTTATACATTTCACCTAATAGAAATGAGGATCTGCCAGTACCACATCCGCCATCTATTATCACTTTAGTTTTCAAGTTGTTAGTAGAATCTAAAGGAGAAGTTGTTCGTTTTGGATGTTGCAATATGTAATCTAACGCCTCTTGGAATGCAACAGAGGTATGTTTAGCAATTGGTTTAGACTTCCAATATTTTGGTAATGCATGTATATGTTTGGTAACTACTTTGTTTAATGTTTCAATGTCTGTTGGTGGACATATCGAATCATTGATTGTATATTGTGTTGTTGTTAATGTTGATGGTTGTTCATCATCAGATATAGTTGCCGCGAGGATAAAGTTTTCATATTGTTGTATCCTCTTGGTGGCATGAATTGCACCGCGCCGTCTTCTTCTTCTTTGATTGTTTGTAGTATGAGGATTAGTAGACAATGCTCTCATGCTTGTTCTACATGCAAACCCAAGCATATGATATGAGCGAGTTTGTATAAGATGGTTCATATTACTTGCAGTACAACTACTAACTCTAAACAGACAGATGATGATAAGCAATACTACTAGCGCTTCTAGACACCGACAGTTCATTCTAATTGTTTGCTGATACCTTTAAAGATTGACATCACTTAACATATCATACGTATTGTATCATGGAATGAGCTTCACAGTTTTCTCCCAATTTTATTTTCGAAACTCCAACTTATTCTCAGTGACTCTAGAGATCGTTAGCGACATCGTTATGGACGGCGGGTAGATATGCATATGGTTACAGTCCATAGATCAATTAGTACTTATCACTCAATGAGCTCTCTTTCAATTGGTGATGGGCAAGCGAGCGAGCGAGGGAAGTTGCGGTATCTTTTAGGGTACATATCCTTTAGGGTATCCTTTTTAGAGAAGTGATGAAGATGGGAAGATTGAAGATTTGATGAATGCCGGCTGAATGTAGTTGTTGACAATTGACGATTGAAAGTTGTTAGAGGTCAGAGTCAAGGCGAGAATAGTTCTCCTCTGATTGTATTAGTTGATGCCCCTACGATTACCTCCTCATATCATTTCTCACATAGTCACTGGTGCAGTTCTTTGTTGTGCTGTAGTTGGCGTATGTACATTTATAAAAATGAGCTCAGACGATAATAATAATAATAAGAACAACATGTCATGTTGTGCTAATTGTGGTAAAACCGAGGAGGACGGCAATACTACACTAAAAGCATGTGTGGCATGTAAAATGGTGAAGTATTGCAATAGAGAATGTCAAATTAATCATCGTCCAAAGCATAAAGAAGAATGTAAGAAGCGTGCCGCTGAGTTACATGATGAAGCTCTATTTAAACAACCCCCACACAATGAAGACTGTCCAATATGTTTTATTCCTTTGCCCAAACTGCATACAACCGGAAGTAAATATTATGCATGTTGTGGAAAAGTTGTATGCAGTGGATGTATTTTCAGTCAAGTTTTCCTCTAAGAAACGCCTTTGTCCTTTTTGTAGATCTCCACCAGCCATAACTGATGAAGACGATAACAAAAGGGAAGAGAAGCGTATCGAATTGGGTGATGCCATAGCTTTGAATGCTCAAGGGTCTCACTATAGTGAAGGGAAGTTTGGTTACCCACAAAGTTATACGAAGGCATTAGAACTGTGGCATAGGGCAGCAAAACTTGGTAATTCACCAGCACATTACAATATTGGATTTTGTTACTATCTTGGGAATGGCGTCATACAGGACAGAAAGAAAGCTACGTATCATTACGAAAAAGCAGCTATTGGGGGTCACGTTGATGCAAGATTCAACTTAGGGTCGCTTGAGCTCAATGCAAGTAGAAGAATCAAACACTACTTGATTGCAGCAGGTTTTGGGAGTGATATCGCGATTGAGGAAACCAAAAAGTTGTTCATGTCGGGTCATGCAACAAAGAAAGATTATGAGGCGGCTTTACACGGTCGACAAGCATATTTAGATTCGATAAAGAGTGATCAAAGAGACATGGCTGCAAAGTTTGACTATGATAGTTATCGATATTATTAAGTATCTCAATGTTGTTTCAATAAATACCCATACTTCGAGCCATTGAATAAACTAGAGCAGCTTTCTCCCTCTCCCCACTCTTCATCTCTTTTAGTATCTTTTGATGTGCACGTAAAGTACTTTCATATTCATCTTTTGTAACTGCATCATTCAAAAAACCTTCCCGCACTATTTCTAAAGATGTCTTGTACCCACCTCTTGCCGCAATGATCAAGTGCTTCATTCCACGATCAACATTTCCAGCCCCTAACTCAAATATACCAAGCTTATGCCTTGCTTGTATATCCCCATACATAGCAGAAAGCTCCATATAGTAGTTAGCTTTCTTCGTGTCAACATCTACACCCCTTCCACTGCCATAAGCACAGCCCAAGTTGTAACACGCCACAGCGCTTCCTAGTTCAGCTCCTTTATGCCATAACTCAATAACATTTGCTAAATTACGTGGCATTCCTCCAAATCCGTTTTCACAAAGAGAACCAAGATAATAATATGCGTCTGCGTTCCCTTTTTCCATCAGTTTCTTTACTCTTTGGATGTTCTCTTCATCTGAACTCAATGGCGGCATCCTACAAAATGGACATAGTGGCCCCCCAGCCTCACTCTTTTCCATCGTATACATACACCCATTACAGATGCTCTTCCCCAACATGATTGGAAAGTTTCAGTTTGTTCTCCTTCAATTTCTAATGGTAGCAAGCATATTGGGCATTCATCAGGCTCTACCTCCTTGAATAACTTCTCATCATGTAATTCGGCAACTCGTCTCTCGCACTTCTTCTTATGTTTTGTTCGGTGTTTCTTTTTACATGCCGCGTTGCAATACTTAACTAATTGGCATTTATTACATGTGTTCATATCATCACCCTTACCCTCTTTACCGCATGCAGCACATATTGTATCATCAAGTATAGCTACTTTGTTGATACCATCGGTAATGCTATCAACATTATTTTGTTCACATGATGTGCTCACTTTTTTACCCGATGTCATTTCGCCACTACACTGCTTATCTTTATCATCGGTACTCATATTAATATTACTATCCAAATTGCAACTACTACCGTCTTTATTCTTCTATATTCTTCTCCAAACAATTCTGCAAACTGAGTGTAATTTACTATTA
>Ga0075437_11549_pt1 | contig 10549 bp, 8 predicted proteins | sample MintriMetagenome_FD_74266 | JGI IMG/M metagenome (GOLD analysis project Ga0075437, IMG submission 74266) | Marine eukaryotic communities from Monterey Bay, USA to study complex ecological interactions - Minidiscus trioculatus and... | ecosystem: Environmental > Aquatic > Marine > Unclassified...
GCTCCTTTTGTTAAGAATGCAGGATGAATGACGGGATTGTAATTGTGATAGAATGCTGTCGTAAAGTCAAATCCCTTATCAGCTGATACAAGATATCCAACGGGTATATCTGCTAATCTACCATGAGCGGCCCACAACTTGACAATTGCTTTCTCACTGCCTCTTGCGAAGAAAGGGTCGGTAAACTCATGTATCAATCCTATAGGAGTAGACCAAGTACAACCTCTAGCTGCCGCGCGTTTAATCTTATTACTTTGTTGCACAATTCCAACAACTGCATCATCAGTTTCGCTCTGCATTACATACTCATCAATCTTGGCACGCAATGTTTCTAAATCACTTTCATCTTTTTGCAATGGTATAGTTAGTACATTCTTCGTATCTTCCCCTTCCTTGACGGGTTCGTCATTAGTACTGAATAGATTTTTGGGTTTGAAATCATTCGACTCCTCCTCATCATCAGTCTGTGCTTCCATATCTTTAACAACATCTATCAACTTCTTACTACTAACAAAATCAGTATTCTTATTATAATCAGCACCAACACTAGGCGAAACAACAACAGGAGTACACTTCACGGAGGAGCAATTAGATTGGAATCGGAAAGCATGTGAAATGAGGTATACCAGTGAAGTTGTCTTTTCCCGTGTCAAGAAGCATGGCGGACTTGGTGGGATCGTCCCTCGCCGGAATCTTCCTTACTTGCGTGATTTGTGGGCTTGGGCACATGGTATGGCAAACTACTACAATTGCTTGCAAGTACCAGCCAACAACACATACTTCCCGGAGTCTAAGTACAGTAAAAAGAAAGATACTAAAGAGTAATATTCTTTTACTTTTATCTTTCTAATACATTATGTATTCTTTGTACTCTAATGACTGCTCAAACATTCTATATGATCAAAGTGATATGTGATAAGGATGAACTAGTGTGGAAGGTGACTAAGTATACAAACATACCATAATAGCGTACATTTTGTGCTTGTACACATCACAACTCTCTCGATTGATCGATCTATCTAGCACGTAGTATACCACACATAATGCCACAATATTTGATATGGATTGATATGATATATGCCATGGATGATTAGAATGATTGGTGGGGTGGTGGAGGGTTGAATGTGCCAATATGATATATCATTATGTCATCTACCACAAGCGGCCAAAATACGAAATCAGAGATTTTCACCACCCCATTTAACACTTCCAAAACATCTACAACCACACTGCTATTCGAGATAGATTGAGCTGATATACCAAATAGACAATAGAGACGATTGTAATGAGTGTGGGAGGTCGAATATACAAACATACCATACCAATCTGTGCTCACCCTATCTTCTGTATCACCTTATGATGATTTGTATTGATTGACCTCTCTAGTAACCACTATGCCGTCCCAAGCGGCACAATATATAACTGATATTGATTATATATATGCAATGGATGATTGGTATGATTGGTGGGGTGTTTGATGGCCTGGTATTGGCGATATGATATGATAAGCTTCATATCGATTGACCTCAAAATATCTCATCATGCACACATCATATGTTTGCGACCGTATAGCGCCGCACACAGTAGAGTAGGCTTCCTGGCGGTACCACCATTGGAAAGCCCGTTAAAAAACAGTCTAGAGAGACTATTGATAGTGTATCATACACCATCCATGGACGATTACTATCTACCTCAACGATAATAACATTGCAACATTGCAACAAAGTGGCAGTTGATCTTCTAACAAAAATACGTCGACTCACAGGCAGAATCAGAAGATGAGACCACAACCATCGTGATCACGACGAGAAATAGGTCTAGTGACATCATTTTGAAGGTCTATATACACCAAATGGCCGAGTAGGAGCGGTGGCCATAAAGAGAGAGTTGTTCGAGGTAAAAGTAAAAAATCTAAAATTTGAGTTCAGAGATTTTGTTTCCCCAAAGGGTTGGTCGGCCAGACCTTATAACTGACTACACAGGCAAGGTGTCCGCCTGCTGAATCACCCGTCATTAGTATTCGAGATGTATCAAGCCCTTGTTCCTCTCCATTCTCTATAATGTAATTCAATGCATCTTCGACGTCATCTAGTTGTTCCCATATACTCGATCCTCCTTCCATTTGACTTGGAAATCTATATTGTATAGACACAAATCCATACCCTCTACTGGTCCAATATGATAGTGGGATTTTGGTAGCACTTTTAGCTCCGCTATCCCAGCCTCCACCATGCACTTCAAATATGATTGGATACCCCGTCGTTGTTACATCACCCTTTGGCAAATGAATGTCAAGTTCACATTCTGGAGAACAACCATCCTTATAATTGAATGTTTTGACATTATCATTGTGATTTGTATATCCGCCGTTCATACTAAATCCCCCGGGAAGTAAGTAGTTACCAAAACTGAATGCATTAGTCTTTGGATCTGGTGGAGGATATATCACTACTTCAGGAAAGGCATCCATTAATTCAACATCAATGCTATTGTATGTCGATAGAGAGGCAAATACGGGCGATAATAGGAGTATACCCTCGATGATTAGAAGTGCAATAACAACTCTATAGCATGTTGCCTTTTTGAAGCAGCACTTTGATGTGTTAGTTGCTGAAATGTAAAGACCATTTGTAAAGCATAGACATCCCATTTTGTTACATGTTGATACCACTCGATAGTTGTTGCTTGTTTGATCTTCAACATCAACTTGTTCTTGAGATTTGCACATATCCACATCCGCATCAACTTCTTCTTCTTGAGATGATTTGCTCATATCATGTTTCCGACGATGAAAGTAATAGGATATATTGATTGATATCATTATTATACAATATATAATCCAGACTAATGTAGCAATGTTTGCCATTCGAGCTCTCATAACTTCCTTCATCACACCACTCGGAATCAAACACAGTAATGCAATTATCAGCGTAAATGCATGTATTGCAATGACTAGAAACTTTTGCTTTGTACAATCATTGAAACAGCAGCATAACCGACTGACGCAAGACGATGATTTACCACTGCTCTGAGTGTGTTGTTCAGTAGACACGATACTATTGTCTTCTACATTGAGTAGGGTTTCTCCAACCGTATCTGAAATAACATCCAAGTTGTTTGCATCTTTGATATCTTTATTGTTGGTATCCTTGTGGGGTGCTTCCATAATATCGTTTTCAATCTTCACTGCAACAACGGCGGTATTATTATTCTCTTTGGTAGACTCCATACTGATTATGTTGCCGCGATTATACCTCTACTACCAAAGAAAGAGGAGACAAATGCAATCGTTTCAATGCTCTGTAGTTCATTTTACTTTATTTTCCCAGCCTAACATACCAAAGGATACCAAATATTTTATGAGAGTTGGAGACATGAGATTATGAGATGATAGTAGGTAGTTGAACATCGCGCGCGGCCATTGCAATATCGCAGCAGTCCTTTGAAATAGGTTCGTATACAGCCAGTTAATTGACAGGTGCATTTTTCTCTATAAGCGGTGGTCGGGCTGAGCTGTGCTTCATACATAGGTATTGTCTATATAAAAGCTTCTCCTCTCCCCCCATACACACTGCCACAACCACAATAATATGGAAGACACAAATCACCAAGGCAATGATGATAACGCGGAGAACAGCGGAGATATTGCAGATGAAAGTAGTGAAATAGCTGCAGAGGACAGTGATGATGAATTTGAAGATAACGACTGGCCACATTACGATAATTTGTACGAGGAAACGTTTCAAAAAATCAAGCAAAATGATTCGTCTATCACCATTGTTTGTATTGGCTTGCAGGATAGCGGATGTTTTTTCAATAGTATTGACTGGAAAGAGGATGGTTACTGCATTTCTAATAATACACATCTCAAGAGGCTGCAAATAATCTTTCATGGGCGATGTTTAGGTAGACCGCGAGGAGAACATTATATTTTGGGAGAAGAGGGACATAATTTACCTACAAGACAACAACTACGAGACTTCTTCTTGTGCATATATCGGAACAGCTCCATTGATACAATAGAAATTGAATCAGTTTCTGTAGATGATGAGTTTGGTGGGGGGTTAATCGAGGGACTATGTGGTCACCCCAGTCTCACTAGATTAGGAGTTGGAATTAAGTACAGTATGGAAATAGAAGCTAAATGGGGAAGCATAGGTTGCAGGGCATTAGGGAAAGTATTGAACCACCCAAGGTCCAAATTGAAGGTTCTTCGTGTGTCTCATAGTGATCTTGATGATGAGGCGGCACAAACGTTGTCAGAGGCATTAATGGGGAGCAATGTATTGAAGAAGTTGGACCTTAGTGGCAACAAAGACATTGGTTCAGTAGGATGGCAGGCACTAGCAACTGTTATACGACATCCAAACTGCAAATTGACTAGCCTTTCTTTAAGTTCAAATACGATTAATGATGACGGGGTAAGTATATTGGGCTGGGGGTTGAGTGGCTCATCAGTGAAGGCTTTAAATCTATGGAGCCACAAAATCAATCGTGTGGGTTGGCAGATATTACTACTTCACTTATCACAAACATCGTTAGAAAGTCTTAACCTCCGCCAAAATAGTATTGAAGCTGATGTTCTAGCTTTATTGGGGAGTATTAGAAGCCTTACGTCCTTGAATTTGTCTGGCAGACCAGCAGGCTGGCAATTTCTTTTCAACTCATTCCAAAGGAGTGGAATTCAATTAAAGAAGCTTGACGTATCATGTAATCAGATGGGCAATGAAGGCATTGCTGCTCTAGGAAGTCTATTGGGAAACACGAGTACATTGAAAATGTTAAAGATGGATAGCTTGTCGTACACAGGATGGCATGAGTCTAGCATTATTACTTCTCATGGTTGGGTAGCATTCTTTAACGCGTTGCAAGATTCCAACTTTGAATTAGTTAAGCTTTACCTTAGCGATAACAACATTGATGATGACGGGATACAACTTTTGACACCTTTAGTTTCAAGAATGAGCACTCTAAAGAATCTCAGCTTAAAAGACAATCAGTCGGTAACACCTACTGGCTGGTTAGCACTGTCTGGTTACTTACGAAGTCCCAGCTTTGGATTAAGAGAACTCCTAATCGATGAAAACAACCACAACGATGACACTATGATTGCCTTTACAAGTGCTCTGATACATAACAAAACATTAAAGGTTATTTCTCTTGGTGGAACTTGGGATGATGATACTGATGAGCAAACAGGTTTGATCACTGATAGAGGATGGGAAGCTGTTTCAACTCTCCTCTGCAACAAAACAAGTATACTGGATACCTACAACTCCAACCATACACTTAAATACGTTAGTGATTACTATTCTGATGAGATTCGTGCTAAACTTCTTCCATATTTAGAACTGAATGACAACAAAGACAAGGCAGAAGTTGCCCGTCAAAAGATTCTACAAACACACTTCTCTAGTAGTGATGCATCTAAGTTACAAGAGTTGCTTGATATGGAACTAGAGGTGATGCCATCTGCTAATGCTTGGATTGGGAAGCCATTGCCTATTGGCTGGGAGGGTAAACAAGTATCCGGATTGTCAACTATGTTCAATCTACTGAGGAGAGTGCCAGATCTGTTTGATTCGAATGCTCAAAAGAAGTCCACAGCTAAGAGGAAGCGATAGATTGATGACGGAGTACTCGGGGTGATAATCGATCGAAGAAGTAAAGATAGATGACAATTAACCTAAGTTCTATATATGTTTACATTCCACACTCTCTCTATCTAATACGTCTAATATCTATTTACATATGATCTCAAACCACTCTATTCATCACCAGAAGACAGCTCATCTAACAACCCGGATTCCATCAGAAGAGGCAAGTCCTCATCCTTATCGTTCTCAGACGGACAACATATCGCTTGGGCAAGTTGGATAATATCACATGACTCAGCTTGATCATCATCATTAGTATCTAACTTTGCTGCAAAGTCTGCTGACTGGCCACAGGTGAATACTCCATTCGTTGGTAACTCAAAATCGGCACCGGCTGTTAGTCCGTCGAGACAGAAGTGACATGTTGTACCATCAGGTGATTCGTCTACTTCTTCTTCTTCTGGATCCTCTGGATCCTCTGGATCCTCTTGATCTTCTCCTTCGACTTCTTCTTCAGGACACTCGGGGAACTCACAGTCAGGTCCTTCACGGCTTAGAGTTGTACCATCGGGGCATGTGAAGACATCTAATGTACAAGCAACGGGAGACTCTTCTTCTGCTGGTAGAGTAGCGGGTGTATCAACAAGCTCTTCAGTTGATGGAGCAGGAAGAGCGGCTGTTGAGCCAGACTTGCCACTCTTCCCAGAGTGCTTGGCTGATTTCGATTTCGAAGATTTAGCGGACACTTTCTTGGCCTTGGCATCAGCAACAGGGTCGAGGGTATGAACACTTTTTGAAGACTTGCTCTTTCCAGAAGAAATCTTCGACTCGCTCTTGCCACTGCCCTTGCTCTTCTTCTCGCCAGCAGCCTTCTTCTCAGCGATCTTACTAGCTTTTGTAACAGTCTTCTTCTTACTTGCCTTTGCTGAGCTATGTGTCTTACTTGTAGGCCCTTTCTCACCTGCCGCTTCCTTAATTGCTTTGGCATCGACCATCTTCTTCACTTCTCCCTTCCCTGACTTGCTAGAACCGTCAGTAGCATCTCCCTTGGCTGAGCTCTTGGGCATGGCATCAGATGCTCCCTTCTTGGCCAGTTTAGAGCTCTTGGCAAATGGATGGTCGGCCGAGGGCATGGACAGAGCAATCTTCTCTGCCTTTGGCTTGACATCAGATTCCTTCTGTCCTTTCGATTTGACTACAGCTGTATCGTCCTTCATCTTCTCACTCTTTCCCTTCTTCACAGGTGTGTTGGGCATAGACAATCCACTCTTATTTTTAGCTCCCTTGCTAAACATCATTGATTTTGCAGATTTGGTAGATGCAACAGGCATTGACATTCCTTTCGAGCTCTTGTTTCCCTTGCTACTCATCTTCTTGGGTGGAGTTGCCTTGGGAGTAGCAGATTTGTCCATTGTCTTGCCGCTCTTTCCAGTAGAGGACGGATCGGAAGCAGACTTCTTGGGGCTTGATTTGTCTGCTTTGGGATCATGAACTTTCTTAACTTTTGTTGCTTTCGTACCGACGGCTTTTGATGCCTTCCCAGCGGCAGCAGTAGTAGTAGTACTGGCATCAGCAGTAGGACACTCGGGGAACTCACAGTCAGGTCCTTCACGACCAAGTGTTGTACCATCAGGGCATGTATAAACATCCAAAGTACAGGCAATCGGTCCAGAGCCCAACTCTTCTTCAGTCTCATCTTCCGGTAAGTCATCATTAGGCAAAATGACCTTATCAATAGCATGAATAATACCATTACTAGTCCTAATATCAGGTGTAACGACAGTAGCATCATTGACCATGACAGTACCATCATCACCAATAGTTATCATGATTGGTTCACCGTTAACTGTATCGACGGGACCATTCTCAAGTGATGAACTGTCAACCTCGGATCCACCGATGACATGATAGGTGAGAATGCTCTTGAGGTTGTCAATATCGGAGAATGCACCGGGTGGTAGAGCATCGAATGCCTTATTGGTTGGGGCTGTATGGTGTTTATGATGAACAGGAAATGACATAAGATGTGAGCATATCATGTGAACAACTATTGCAAATGCATCATATGAACACTATTGCAATACACAAACTTCTCAAAGGCATATCATACATATATAGACGACTTACCAAAGACAGTGAAAGGTCCATCACCATTCAACACATCCACTAAATCAGCAGCATTTAACGCCGCTACTAACTTACTAAAGTCATCATTACCAAGCGCGGCATCGACAATTGTACCAACCTCATCATTTGCTTCCCCATCATCATCCATCGGTTCTTCCTCTAACTCATCGACAAATGCAGTAGGACAACAGAATAATTCAGCTAATAATACCTTATCACATTCTTCTTCATCCAATTCATCATTATTTGGATTTAAGGAATTTGCAAATGATAATGCCATACCACAGGATACTTCTTCCTCGGATTCGTTCGAGGTTGGGATTAATGTATCCTTGTCGGTGGTTAATCCATTGGGACAAAAGTTACATCCCGATGAGGAAGCACTTTCTTCTGCCAATGCCATCATTTCAGCGTTTGATAATGTACCCTCTGATTGACGCTCGTTATTTTTGCCGTGTGATCCATCATGGATATGATGCTTGTTAACATGTGTATGTCTTGGTACTGGGCTTACTTTACTAATAGTGTTACCACCAGCTGTAGTACGGGGACCTTTATGTCCACCATTTTGTCCATGATGTGGATCATTGGGCCCGAGTAATCGAGTTCCTTGCTGTTTGTCATTTGTATTTGATTTAGTTAGTCGCTCTTGCTGTTGTTTATCGGAGGCTGCTGAGTTATGACCACGATTTGTAGTAGTAGTATCTAACTTGTGGGATGATTGATAATGTATTTGATCAGCATGTGGAGATAGATAGGCATGCTGTTCAGCTGATACTGCCGATGTTGCCAGGAAGAGTGCTAGGCCGATGATTCTCATTTTGTTTTTTAAAGATACTTCTTATATATGTTATATGCTGATATCTTCTATCTCTACTCTATTGCAATACACAGTATAAAGTTGATACTAAATAGCAGTAATAGGCTTGTAGAGAGAGTCACTTTGAGAGTATGCATTTACATCTCTTATCCGTTTGACAATCATCATCTCATCACATCTCCGTTGATAGTCGATTATGTCGTTCATTTTTGCAACAAAAAGATACCGGCTGAGTTGATGATTAGTCGTCATCGGACACACCAATTGAAAGGGGTAGAAACTCTTATATCGTGGTAGCTATCGATGAGCGTACTTATGTGTTAACTAATGATCAGATACTAGTGTGATTGTACACTTGCAGAGCACACTGCATGACTAGCGTATCCTATTCGATTCCATTTTCTTTTCCTTTTAAATGGAGAGATGTTAATGTTACAGTTACAGTTACTACTAATACTAATACTAACCTCCTCTTGATAATATGGGAATAGTTGGGATGAGATAAGGGTTCGGGGTGTTAAACTAAGCATCTGTTTAGATGTAATATCTTTTCCTATGAACTATCCCTTCATAGATGGCTTCTTTTGAGGAGGACTAGAGTCAAACAAGGCTGGTACTCTCCTCATTAGATTGTACATGGCGGACAAACTGGATACATTCGTACCTCCTCTCCAATCAGCATGAGTTGGGCTTCCCATCCAAGCAATAACAGTTGGCAACATTTCCAATTCCATATCAAGTAGTTCTTCCAACTTTGATGTTTCACCATCATCAGAGAAGTGGGTCTGTAGAATCTTCTGACGAGCAACTTCAAACTTGTCCTTATTTTTGTTCAATTCCGACAACGGAATAAGATCGTCAGGACGGAATTCACAGTAGACATCGTGAAGTATGTGGTTGGAATTGTAGGTATCCATGATACTTGATTTGTTGCAAATAAGATTGGAAACAGCATCCCACCCTCTCTCGGTGATCATCGAAAAGTATTCGCCAGTATCTTCGTCAAAACTCTCTTCAAGATAAAGTCGTTGTAACGTCTTGTTGTTAACCAATGCACTTGTCAAGGGAATCAGTGTGTTGTCGTTGAGATTGTTTTCACCAATATCAAGTTGCTCCAATACAAAGTTGGGACTTTGGAAGAACTCCACTAGGGTTTGCCAACCGGCAGTTGACACCAACACATTATCACTCAGACCAAGATACTTCAGTGAGTCCATATTCGAAACTAACGGTACTAACAGTTGTAGTCCTTCGTCATCAATACTGCAATGACTAAGATCCAGCTTCTCTAAGTTCACGTTGGAATCTTGGATTGATGTGAGAAGTGATACCCAGCCCTGTGAAGTAATACTGCTATAGTTCGTACACAAATATTTCAACGTACTCATATTGCTCAGTAATCTGCTTAAAGCTGTGGCACTTATTGATGAGTTGGAAACATTAAGCTTCATTAGCTGAATTCCCCTCGTTTGTAATGCTTCGAAGAAGGACCGCCATCCGTCCTGGCTAATGGAGCCGTTGCCACATAAGGTCAGAGACTTTAATGTGCCGATACTAGAAAGTGCATCCAGTCCAACATCATCTATCTTACTACCACTAAGATTCAGAGTTTCTATCAAAGTTTGTGATAAATGATTGAGTAATGCCCGCCACCCTGAACTGCTAATAGAATTGTTTAATGCTAGATTCAAAAACTTCAATGACGATCCATGTAGAGCACTACCCAATATATTCACTCCCTCATCATGTACACTAGTTTCTTTTAGAGAAAGTATAGTCAATTTGCAGTTCGTATGTTGTAGAACAGGAGCAAGTGCTCTCCATCCAGCAGAAGTAATGTTTTTGTTGCCATCGAGGAAGAACCTCTTTATTGTGCTGTTGCCTACTAATCCATCACATAATATACCGAGACCTTGATCATCAAGTTCAGTATACGAAACACGGAGATGCTTCAATTTAGACTCTGGATGTTGCAATACTTTCCTGAATGCCTCACACCCAATGT
>Ga0075437_11052_pt1 | contig 10534 bp, 8 predicted proteins | sample MintriMetagenome_FD_74266 | JGI IMG/M metagenome (GOLD analysis project Ga0075437, IMG submission 74266) | Marine eukaryotic communities from Monterey Bay, USA to study complex ecological interactions - Minidiscus trioculatus and... | ecosystem: Environmental > Aquatic > Marine > Unclassified...
CGGCTTTGATAGTAAATGATCTTGGTTAATTTTCTCATCCGTCTCTTCTACAGAGTAACTCTTAGAGTACTGTTCCAGTGTATTTGGTGAAGAGCGATGCAACTTATTTAACATTGTACGTTTGCTTGGTGAATCCTTATCTTGGCCTTGTAGTTGGTTTCTTCTAGACGATTGATTGGGCTGAGATTGTGTAGGAGGTCCATGATATTGTGCAGAAGGTCCTCGTTGTTGATGATACTGTTGACGCTCTCTCTGATTCTGTACAATAACCTGCTCCTCTTCTCCAAAGAAGTCGTCTATTCCTTGATGTAAGAAGTTAACATCCTTCTCGGTACCATTGGTCGATGCTTGAGACGGTAACGCATTATTAGAATCTAGACCAGGCGAATTGCATGTTGCTGGGGTATGCGTTCGAGAGTGAGCCGACGTACTGCGGATATGTTTGCCCAGACGGCCATCCATCGGTGTCGTTGGAGGCCGGTCTGTTCTTCTTCCTCTGTTATTATTGTTGTTTATTCCTTGTGATGGACCATTATTAGTCTGATGCTGATCTGATATTGAGGTTGTATTTTGTATTTCACTTATATTTTGCAAATCGCCGAATTGCTGAATCATCATTTCCATTGGGTTACGTTCCTCATCATCACCTTCCTCGTTTAGGGTGCCGAGAAGGATGTTAACTTCTTACATGAAGGAGTTGACGACTTCTTTAGAGAAGAGGACCAAGTTATTGTACAGAGTCAGAGAGGATATCATCGACAGCGGCAACAACAGTATCATCAAGCACGAGGCTCTTCTGAACAATATCAAGGACCTCCTACGACACAATCTCAACCCAATCAATCGTCTAGAAGAAACCAACAGCAAGGACAAGACAAGGAATCACCGAGTAAGCGTACAATGTTGAATAAGTTACATCGTTCTTCACCAAATACACTGGAACAATACTCCAAGAGCTACTCTGTCGAAGAGACGGATGATCCAGGCAATATACAAGATCATCTTCTCTCTAAGCCATATGATATGATATGACAAAGACACAAAGTTCAGGAACAGGTATTACTCAGAGGGTCAGTAATACATCATCCATTAGTCCAGCTCTTGCACAAAAGTATATTAAACAGAGAGGTGGCGGCACTACAAACACCTCAAGTCAAGTGGATAGATCGCAACAACAACAACAACAACAGCAGCAGAAGAAGAAAAGTAGTTACAATCAACAAACTCAGCAACGGCAATCACTGCAACAAGGTGCCAGGTTAAATCAATCACATTCCAAGGAATTCCAGGAGGCTTTCCAACAACGGATGCGAAAGAAACGATGATAGTAGATAATTCTCATTATTATTCTAATAAATACCATCTATATTAGCTAATAGATTGATCTCTGCAGCTCCCGATGCTGTCACAACACCTGTAGAAATACCAATAGACATTTGAATCAAACCCAATCCAGCCATCCAACATTTTATGGACCAAACTTGTTTTGAAGTTAATGTACCACCATTTGCATTTGACTGAATGGCCTTCTCGTGCTGAGTTAGCTGAGCCGATTTGCCCATGACATATCCACCCAACAGAAACGATAATACAAGTCCAATAACACTAATATATGTAAAGACTTTACGAACCGTTGTAATCGTTGACGCTTCACCAAAGATATCTATTGCCAAACCAACTGCCGTAAAGGAATATATTATTGAAAACATCTGTAATAACCCTGCCACTATAACGTGAGTTGCAATACCAGCACGGGGATATTTATCATATGGTAACAATCGTACGCCGAGAACTAGGAGCATACCGGAAAGTCCAATAATGATTGGATACACGACCAGTTGCACCCCCTTTGTATTAGTTTTGCTCTTCATAATCTCCTCATCCTCATTATAATAATTATCTACCAGCGCCTCTGACTGAAGATAACCAGTGAAACCTCCCAGTACTGCGTAAAGAAAACATCCTATGATGAATATATATGCTTTGCAACTTGTTGTAGGATCACCTGTAACATATGACAACATACGTATCAAAACAGTATTTGGTGCACGATTCTGTTGTTCTGATAATATTCGTTCATTACGACGTTGTTCTAATAGATCAAGTAATACGGCACCTAGGCCACCACTGCATAGAGCGATACCTGCTAGAATAGGGATGGATATAAATGGAGATATTGTCATTCTTGTAGCCTTTTGTTGTTTGTTATTCGATAAACTCTCTTGTTTATACCTGGCTAATAACTATTGTAATACTAAACTATCCACCAAGATTACTGTTTCGCGCAGACTATCCTCTAATATATAGCTCTATTGATTATAAATGTATCATGGGTTCTCTAAAAGCAGCTATCGTACACATATTGATGTACCTATATGATATATGGCTACGGCTGCGGATATGTTATATACCGACTGTTACCACCTACTTGATTGGATCGGAGAATGATATATTGTAGCCATTTATTTTATTTATTACATACAGTATTGCAATGTGAGGTCAATACATACGAAGACCTACTTGAACTTGATAAAATTAGAACTCGCCTAACCCAGTAGAGAGTTAGTAGTTAGTGTATTGATAGAGTTGTTGATTTGAGTTGCCTAAATGGAGAGATTAATACAATATGAACGAACCATGGAGTAAAAGACGTAAGTATCTGTATGATATTGGTGTTTTGATAGTAGTAAAATGGCGAGGGCAAGATATGTGCATATCAGTGATCAAAAAATGGATTGCAAAATAAATGTGCATATGTAGATATTATGTTATGATTGTATAGGTACTGTATAAAACTTACTTACATCTCTTCCATATATACATAGACAAGCGTGAATTCAAAGGATGCAAATTCAGTTTATCCAACTCCTTTGCAGAGCCATTATCAATGTCAGAACTTATAAACAAAGTGAAAGCGACTGGAAACACTTCATTAATAGAAATGTATAATAATCATCAACTGGAATATGTACCAAATGGCGGCTCGCTCGATCTACGTCAAGATATTGCACATACAATATATGAAGATGAATTATCAGCTGAGAATGTATTAGTTTTCCCGGTGCACAAGTTGCAATACAAACGGCTGCTTTGGCATTTGCAACCAATGGACATTCGATTGTATTCACGCCTGGTTATCAATCTACTGTTGAATCACCATTATGGGCTGTCGATAATGAGGGTATTACAAAGATACAACGTTTACCATCTAATAATTGGCAAGTTGATATACAAAAGTTACGTGATGCAATCATACCCAACAAAACAAAGTTTCTGATATTAAACGAACCAACACAATCCAAGTGGTATTCTAATGACTGCTGATTTACAACAACAAGTTATTGATGTATGTCGTGAACATGATATTATCATTCTATGTGATGAGGTATACAGATTATTAGAACATGATGATGATGTTAGATTACCACCCATTGCAAATGTATATGAAAAGGGAATTAGTTGTGTAACAATGTCTAAACCTTGGGGTGGCTGTGGTATAACAATAGGCTGGTTAGCATGTCAAGATATGTCCATGATACAACAGTTAATAGATGTACAATACTTTGGTTGTGCATGTGTAAGCCGTGCTAGTGAGATACAAGGACGTATGGTATTGCAAGTATCAGAGACTATATTAAAAGAACGACGTGAGATTATATTACAGAACAAGGCATTATTACAAGACTTTATTGAGAACAAGTACAAGGAATGGTTTGAATTGAATAGACCTAATGCAGGTGCCATTTGTTTTGTAAAGTTTAAGGGCCCGTGCACTTCGGAACAATTGGGTAAACTCTTGGCAGATGTTTCGATATCAATCAAGCTTGCCTATTGCTTTACTGATGAAATATCGTTAGAAGTAGAGAACTATTTTCGGGTTGGATTTGGTGAGAAAAAGATGCCATTGGCATTGGATGCTCTTGGAAAGTTTATTGATAACCACGAAGAGCAGTGGAGGAAATGCAGTTAAGGATAGGGTGTGGATACCTTTAATCTCGGTAATTTTCAATCATGTATCAAATATCAATCATGAAAAGTTCCATTCATTACAATTACAACAGACATGTATAAAACCTGAGCCTACACTTTGTAAAGATCAGTTGACAAACATTCAAAGTTATCAACTACATATCATTAAACAAGAACGGGACAGTTACCATACAATAATACTACCCGTACTTTTCAACCATGTCCACATCAAGTGAAATCTTTGATCTACTGGGCATTACCGATATTGATGGTTATTATGATAATATCAAGTTACTTATTGATTTGGATCCTTCTGTATTGCAATCAACTGACAATCATGGAAATTTACCAATTCATACGGCTCTTGTAAACCAAAACATCACGTGTAGGGTAATTCAGTTACTACTTGATAGCTTGCCAGAGTCAATCTCTCAACCAAATCCGTATGGGGATCTTCCTATTCATTGCCTCTGTGAGAATAAGAACATAGATGAGACTGTATCTGTAGAAATTCTGAATTACCTTATTCAGGCATATCCTGAATCAGTTCAACATGGGACCTCACATGGTGAATTGCCAATTCATGTGGCTGTTGGAGCAAGCATGTCTCCCAAATTCCTCAAGATACTCGTCGATGCATACCCAGAATCAGTTAGGATTCCTCTTGAGGTCGATAGGAAGCTACCAATCCACTGGGCATGTAGTAGTGTCAATTGTAGTGTTGATGTTGTCAAGTATCTATTGGATGTTTACCCAGAGAGTATTAATGTTGAAGCACATGACGGATGGCTACCAATACATATGGTTGCATATAGTAATGGGCCACAAAAGGCTGATGTTATTGAACACTTGCTTTCAAAAGATCCAACTTATGCATCAAAGTTGACAAGGAATGGAGAATGTCCTTTACACTTGGCCTGTTTCATTGGTCCAAATCTTGCTGCAGTTCAGGTCTTATTTGATGCCTATCCTGAGGCTGTTCTTAAAAGAAACAGAAACGGGAGGACTCCTCTTAAACTTGCCAGGGAGAGGGCAGAGATTAATGATGACAATGTCACCGAAGATAACATTGCCTACTTGAATTCTCAACGAGCCCAAGTAATTAACTTTTTGCAAACCCAATTATTCTATGCGAATAGCTCACCCGAGTCCTTGGTAGTTCAAGATGAAAATGGCTGGACACGTCTTCATCGGGCATTAAAAGATAATGCCCCTCTTGGATCTATCAAGTTATTAGTCAAGAAAAGTGTAGATACCGTGCAGATAGCTGATCTAAAGAACGCATTCCCTTTACACATTGCATGTGAGTTTAGTTCAGTTAAAGTTGTCCAGTACATGATAGAAATGCTTGATGAACGTACTCGGAACCATTTGGATGTGAATAAAGATTCTATTCTACACTATGCTTGCCAAGGGGGTAATTATGAGGTAGTCAGGTTCTTGTTAGACAAGCAAAGTCCGCATGTTACGGAGCGTAATGCCGATCAAAAGCTGCCTATCCAATTGTTTTGTGAATCTGGATCATCAACAAACACAGCAGGAGAAGGCGATCCACAGACAAACAGTGGAGAAGAAGAAGAAGGCCGTCCTCGGGTTGCTCCTGAGCTTTTCGGTACGATATCAGACTTGTTTTTCGTTTCATGCTATTCAATCCATACCACATACTCACACTCATTTTTGTGCCTTTATCCACTAAGCCTGGATTTGCAATAAATGTAAAACGGCTAAATTCAGGACCTTTGATGAGGCGGAAGCTCATGAAGAGATGTGCTCAGGTGTGTCACAAATTGACTTGGATCATACTGATACCATTTGGAGACTCCTTCTCGCCTACCCTGAGACTGTCAGGGACTTTGTCTGATTTGTTGGGATATCTTACCTTATATAAAAGGGTCCGATAATGTCTGCTTAAGGTAGACTAAAGAAACCAGTTGATTCAGCTTGTGCTTATGTAAGCTATGACGAATTTAACTGATGTTGTCACAGGCACTGACAGTCTATAACAAAATAGTAAAGTAGTCTTTAGAACTTTAAGTTTATTATCTACCTTTTCCTACCAACTTGCCTGACTGCCGGTGCTCATTGCACGAGACCGACGTATTTCCATACTTAAATTTGGTTCCTCTAAAAGTTGAGGTGATGGTTTTGTGGACTGCTTTGAGTCCTCGTCCTCGTCATCATCTTCATCATCATCACTGTCATCTTCCGCAACCTCTTCCTCCTCATCATCAAGATCACTAACACCTGACTCGGCATCTTCATCATACTCAACAGCTTCTTCCTCATGTTTCTCCTCTGCCTTATCATCCTCCATTGTTAAGATGCAATCTTCCCAATTTCTATAGTAGGGATGAACATGTGTATATGACTTTTGAAGCAAGTAAGGATCAAAGGGGAAGAAAGAGTTCAATGGATTTGATCCTCTACCCAATCCACCAACACCACCGGCTAACCGTTTCTTCTCTTGTGTTGCAGCGGTTGATATGATGGTGGATCGTCTACGCTTTGGTGTTGCAGTAGTTTTCTTGGGTAGTTGATTGCTATTTGATGAAGATGATGTGGTACGAAGAGTCTCTAGAAACTTTTTAGTCTCTTCTCTCTTGGCATCTTCATTGACAATATCATCTCCACTTTCATGAAAGACATCCAAATCTTCTGCCAAGTGTAGAAACTCTAACCGCACACTCTCCAAGCAATACTTGAGGGGTTGCAATGTGTGTCCACAGAGAAACTTCCATCGGCCTGCACTAATATCAACACTATCAGGATCGGCATAGAGTGTTTCGGGATCATCCTTGTATTGACAAGCCTTTCGATAATATGAAAGAGCTTCGGCACCTCGAAAGCACATGATGTAGAACGCGGCCTGGCATGCCGTATAGAATAAGGCATGTACCTCACTTTGTTTAGTACTGCCACCAAGTGACATGGATGATGATACACGGCGTACATTAGAAGGTGTAGAGGCATTTAATACAGATGCTGGTTGTGCCTCAATGTATACCTCTGCCCAACGAAGTAAGGCAGCGAGACATTCACATACAGTCTCGGGACAAACATATGTGGCACGGCTAACGAATGATGCCAGGTAACAAACGACTGTTTGGCGTGGGACATCTCCCGCATAACTTGGATTGAAGAAGAGATCAATCAGCTTGGCACTAAATCCACGGTAGAGTGGATCCGTGACATTGATCGGAGCCGAGGGTATCATGTCCGGCTCCATTGCAATGTCTTTCATGGTTTGTACCATATCCTTGGAGTTGGATCGTTGTCGGCGTTGTTGTTCTTGTTGTTGTAACTGCGGGCTGTTCGTTCATACCACTGATGCTACTTATCATGTCGACATCTATCTCTTTGATACTAATGTGTGCTGGCGGCGGTGGTGGTTGATTGCATGTTGCACTATTAGATAATCGTTGATCAATATCACCATTCAACAGGGCACCCAAGTTACTCATAACATGACTACCCTTCTTATTTAACTTTGATGACTTCACTACCTCCACCTCCGCCTTTGACTTGTTGAGTTTACGCTGTTCATTCTTTATCATTATACGTTTTAATAATTCTTTGTTCTCGGCACGTAAATGTTCTAATTCTTTACGACGATTGCTCTTCCTCTTTTGACGATGAGTTTGTTCATCATCTGCTATCATATGTGCATCAACCAACATCGTCTTTGCAATATATTATGTATGTAGTGACTTATCCCGAGAAAAAGAGATTGTCTTGCAATCAGATACAATAATTAGTGATATCAACTGCACTACCTCCTTTCGTGGTAACTAACAGAAGCTATAGTAGAAAAGCAACGTGATGGCTCGGCGGCAGATGTTTTGATTTGATGGAGGCATGCTTTTCTTGGCGATTTGTCGTTGTACCTATATGTGTGCAGCAAAAACGGTATCCCCGTTTGGCGATTTATACACAACACCACAATTCTATGTATTGTCACCCAGATAGGTGCAGTTGTATTGCATGCAGCGGCAAACCTCTCATCCAATAGCTGATATACCTCTGTATTATAGGTGTAGTAGTATTATTATCTAGTTGTTATTATTATGGCAGCAAAAGAAGAGAAAAGCTTGGAGACGTCCTCTTCTTTGCATCACACACAAAGTCGGTGCATCACCAGAACAAAATTGCAAACCCAACAATTGCAATATCTCCGCTAATATGAGAAATAACAATACCAATACTCCACCACCATTAAACTTTATAGATATTGATATTAACGAACGATTGCCACGTCCAACATCACTCTCTCCAAACTTGTCTAATCTTTCATCAATCGCAATTAATGATGAACTCCCAACACAACAAGACATTCACAACAATAAAGACTTGGCAACACAAGCTACACAACTAATACACTGGGCAATATCAAGTAAACATAAATATTACAATAAAGAAATACACAATGTAGATAATACAGGATTGGCTACCTCCTCTTCAGCCTACAATCCATCAACTGCTACCAAAGAAGAACAAATATTACATCAAAAACAACTATACGCCCATTCTCAATTCCAATCCTTAATGCAATTACTATTAAACAAATCCAATACACCATTATTACATTATACATTAAACGCTCTAGTATCAGCTAATTCCGGCCGATACCTAGATTTAGTAGTATCCAACATTGCATCAAATTCACAACTACACGCACAGTTGATACATCTATTAATGATATTTAATCCATTCTGTCCACCACAGGTTACTACTACTACAGTGCCTGGTATATTGGGTAAGAATGGTAGAGAAAAATTAGGTAAGGCTAGTGTAATGAATGTTGGTATTGAAAAATTACGTGAATTAGACATGGTTCGTAAAGAACGTCGAAGGAGGAATGAGTTATTATTGAAGCGTGAGGAAAGAGATGCTGTTATTAAGGATGAGGAAGATAGTAAAGTATTTCCAACTGATAAATCAGAATTAGATCGATGTAACTCACCCGAACCATCAACGTCACAATCACAAGAATCAATACTCCGTGCTAAATCCTACTCACCCCACCGTCCTCGCAACTCCACTACTAAAAAGAAGAAATCAATTAAATTATCCGAAAGTTCATTACAACATAAAGAAAATATCAAATATATCACACCAACAATACCATATTACAATTATTCGATTGCCAATGTATATATCCATTTATTGGTAACGTTGGTTGGTAATAATTCTTTATTATCAGTAAGTGCCGTTCGGAGTTTATGGAAGTTATTAGTTGATTTTGGTAATGAGTGGAAGGGATGGTGGATGGAGTATAAGGAGATGGAGAAGGTACGGGTTGATAGGGAGAGACGTAGGAGGGATAGGGAAAGTAGATTGAAAGAGGAGGAGGAGGTGAGTAATGAGCCTACAGAGAAGAAGGTCAAGATTGAACAAGAAAAGAAGATTAAGATTGAAGCAACCACACCAACCACCACATCCGCTCAAAAGCAAATGAAAGAAGACAAGCCACAATCCGAAATCGATAAATCAACACCTGGAATGTCCGGCCTCTCCATAGATTTTATCCGTGACGCCTTCGCCTTCAGTAAATATCACAAAGAAGGGTATGATGATTATGAATTTGGTGATGATTATGGTGAACATAAGTATACATATCAGGCTTCTGATTTAGTAATGAGGGAAGAGGAGATATATCATGATCGTATGGCTAATGGACGGTATGTTCCTTGTTGTGTGTTGGTGTTTTGTAATGGTGTCTTCTTTCTAGTAGGTATACTCACAAACCAATTCAATATCTCCATTCATACCCTCACACAAACATTTATAGAGTACGACGACTACTTCTTGCACTTGTTAACATCTTCCGTCTATGTCCTCGTGCCAAGTCGGACTTACAACGTGAAATGCAATCCAACTTTCCACACCACTTGACAACTCCGCCTATACTATACTCATGGTATATACACATGTGTTTACAAATAGTACATATCGTACCGACATTCGAGGGACCGACATTAACCTTGTTTATTGATAAGGCATTGGATATGGATGTTGAAATTAAGGTGAATAATAAAGGATTGGTAATGTTGGATAGCACACCAAGGAATGATGGTAGTGGAGAGCATGACCTACCACCTCATAGTGGTGTCAAGCAAGAACTCTTTAAAGGTCAAGGAGAGGCATCCCCATCACCCATGACACCATCGCTATCGAAGAAACGATCATTTCATCAAATATCAAATGAATCCTTGGTAGACATAACACCAAAGTCCAATAAGGACTTAATGCTCGAGAATGAAACCGAACAGATTCTTGAAATCTCCGAACGTCTTGATATACTCATGGTGGCATTATACCAACATATTATCAAGGTTACGACATTTGATGCTGACTCGTTATCATCGGCTATAACGGCTGTTATTAATGCAAGGCGTTTATATCGGCATTTAGATGGAGTGTTTGATAAGAAGGTTAGGACTACGGATAGGTCAAAGTTTGTTCAGTTCATCTTTCTCTTATTGTTTGGTAGAGAGAATGATGCCTTGGAGGTGGTGGGCAGATTAATGGCCAAGAGAGAAGACGAGCAGTATGAGCAAGAACAGCA
>Ga0075437_14003_pt1 | contig 10528 bp, 7 predicted proteins | sample MintriMetagenome_FD_74266 | JGI IMG/M metagenome (GOLD analysis project Ga0075437, IMG submission 74266) | Marine eukaryotic communities from Monterey Bay, USA to study complex ecological interactions - Minidiscus trioculatus and... | ecosystem: Environmental > Aquatic > Marine > Unclassified...
ATTCAGTACCATGGCAAAGTGATTATATATCATGTATATATGGTAATGATTATCCAGTTGAGTATTATATACAATTGAAAATGAGAGAATTGGTATTGTTTGATAGTTATAATGAATGTTGTGATAGTTTTGCTAGGGTTGAGGCATGTCGGCCTACTAGTAGTCCTAGTCGTGTATTGACTGATCTAATGATTAGTAGTAGTGGATACTTTAGAATAGGGAGAAGTTGGTGGACTATTCTGATGCTTTGGGTAGCTTTTATGGTACCAATAATATAGTTATACTTAGGGCTACCGGCGTATTAGAGAAGGACTACACTACTTCATACCTATTCTCCTCATTGACCGAGCCTTACGCTGCCGAATCTCTTCTAACTTCGCCTGTTGCTCATCCCCAATCTGACTACGTTGCAATTCTTCTTCTAAAGCAGAGTACTCTGCAATCTCCATCTGTGTCACGGGTTCGATGTAAAGCATCGGGAACTCCTTGATGAAATCAAACACGGCAGAGAGCTTCATCTTCTTTTTATGAAAGGGACACTGAGTAGCATATGTACAAGTTGCAGCCTTTGTAAACCATTCAATCATAATCGGCAAGACTTTGAGCTCCCACTCAAAGAAGGGTTCCATATCAAAATGAAAATGATGTTGTAATATCTTTGCCATGGCAACTTGACGCTTGTTTTCTTTTTTGTTCAAACCCAAGTGAAAAGGGATGCCAGAATGATCATTTTCTTCTTCTTCAGCATCACCCAAATAATAGAGTGTATGATTTGAAAGATAAGTGCCATTCACAGAGGAGGTATCACATAGAAGTTTAGAGAAGTGTATCCAACCCTCGCGAGTAATTTGACAGTAATCGAGGTCTAAACTCTCGAGGGTGGAGTTTTTGCTTAGTGCATTTGCAAATACAAGTGCCCCCTCATCCTCTATATTGTTGCCATATATTGAAAGATCCTCCAGGCTATTAGATGTGTCAAATAAGGTGCACAGTTTCTTCCAACCCCTGATAGTAACTAATTCATTTGCCGCGAGGTTTAAGGTTGCCAATGGATTGCAATTGGCCAGACCATTAACTAGTACCGCAATCCCTTCATCGTCGATATTATTTTCATAGAGGGTGAGTGATTGTAGCCGGGTGGTGGTGCAGCGTAGAAGAGTTGCTAATGCCGAGCATTCATTTCTTCCAATATTCATATTCATAACATTAAAATGAAGATGTTCTAACTGTGGGTGCATGCTCAATGCAGTAATGATATCAACTAATTGCCCATCGGCAACTAACTGACCATTAGAACCTATGATGTTATTCGCTTCAAATTGAAACTCTTTTAGGGATTGGTTGGACCCCCCAATGGCTAATGAAAGTTGACGAACAGCACCAGCCCCAAATGTGCATCTATTTATCAAAATATCCTCTAGACGATTGTTGTTTTTGAAGAATTTATCTAACATACTAAATAAACTACCATCCAATAAATCACAACGCCAAAACTTCACCTTCTGGATAGTATTATTACAACTTATTCCATTGTAGAGAAACATAACATGAGCATTCGGAGAACAAGCTGTATGGAAGTGTAGTGTCTTTAGGTTTGTATTTCGACCAATATAGTAACCTAACCATCCGATATCCTTCCCTTTTTCGTGAGTATAGTGATGATCACCAGGATGGTATTCGTCCTTAATATATAATTCCTTAAAACTTTCATCATTATTCTTGAGCTTGTGTAGAATTGATTGGTTTCGTTTATTGGATGTTATATCCTCAATTTTTATTGTGTTTGCCAGTGCGGTGTATTTGTTATACCCATCCATTATTATATCTGAATTAACGAATAATTAGGTAAGGGGGATTATATGTGAGATATACCACATACGAACATACCAATATACAAATATAGCCCTAATGGGCGACTCGTTTGATCGCTAAATTGTTTCTCCAGTCACGGACTCGATCCATCACAACTTATGCGCAGTAGTTAGCCGTGCAGTTACAAAAGACTAAAGATGCTGCTGCTTTATGTCACCTCCTCTTATGCATTCTTTACATATATATTAGAACATATATAGTAGAAATTTAGCACATTCATCATGGTATTAAAGAAGGAGCTAACTCAAGTCATACAAAATAACATCGACGGACGCGGAATTGCAATACTCTCCAAAACTGATGGAGACGCCGCTCTCAATGTACTGACAAATGGTACGTCTTCCTTATTGATATGATTAGACGTTTCCATGTGATTATATACTCAACTCGTTTGATATTCTTTGCGCATGCATATCATGTGTCATCATATGTGCATATCATATAATTTGCAGCATTCATGGACGATCCATTGTTTACTTGGACAGCAGATGTAGACCATATTGATAATATCGATGAAAGGAAGGATAAGCTATACAAAAACAATAGGTGGTGTTTCGGATGGCTGGTAGTCAATCGTAGTCAAGGAGTTGCAATCGGAAAGATAATGATAAGTTAGTCGGATGTATGATAATAACTCCATCATCTCGTACAAACATGGTATTGTTAGCATACTTCGAACAATCATGAAGCTTGGTATTCCACCTCTTTACAAATCAAAGAATGGATATGGTCAACATGCAAAGAATCGGTTAGCTGCTCAAGCAGATGCTCTCCCTAAAGCCAGAGATAGAATAATGAAAGAATACAAGCGATGGATATATCTGCAATGTATTGGAGTACATTCATCTGCAGTTGGTAAAGGTCATGGGAAGAAACTACTGCAGTTTCTAATACAAACTGCCGACTTGTTGAATGTACCATTGTATTTAGAAACCGAATCGGAATCAAACGAAGCATTGTATAAGCATTTCGGATTTAGAACGGCCGAGAAGATATACTTATGTGCTAAGAATGATACGGTGAAACAGCCAATGTGGTTAATGATAAAGGATGCAAAGATCTGAGGTGAAGATATGTCTTTTGTGACATAAAGTCTACTTAAACATAGTACTTCTCAGAATCGTTGTAAGGATTACAGTATACATTTATACTAGCCTCCTCATTGCCCTAGCTTTGCAACTCCGAATCTCTTCAAGCTTTACCTGTTGATCACTCCCACTCTGATCTCCTTGAAGAAGCTCTTCTTCTAATGCAGAGTACTCGGCAATCTCTTTCCGTGTCATAGGCTCGACATATAACAATGGGAACTCCTTAATGAAATCATAGACGGCAGAGAGCTTCATCTTGTTAACCTTCTCGTCATACTCAGCAGTTATTGTACATGCGGCAGCCTTTGTAAACCAACTAATCATAATCGGTAAGACTTTAAACTCCCATTCAAAGAAGGGCTGCATATCAAAATGAGAATGGGCATGAACTATCTTTTTCATTGCAATGATTTCCCTTGTCCATCCTTGATAATGACCACCTTCATTCAGTGCCAAGTGATGTTTAATGCCAGAGATATCATTAAAATCATCCTCATAAAGGTCATCCCCTACATAATATAGTGTATGGTTTGACATATATGTGTCGTTGACACTTGAGGTATCACAAAGAAGTTTTGAGAAGGGTGCCCAACCCTCAGGAGTGATATTACAATTCTGCAGATCCAAAGTCGTAAGCATGTTGTTGTTGGATAGTGCATTTGCAAAAACTAGTGCCCCTTCATCCCCGATATTATTGCTGCTGAATATCAAAAGCTCTTCCAAGTTAGAACCAGGTATTTCCAATAGGGTCGCTACTTTTTTCCAACCTTGTATTGTAATATAAAAATTAAGTGGCATGTACAACTCCTGTAACGTATTGACATGGGCAAGTGCATTTACCAAATGTTTTAGCCCTTCATCATCAAAATCACTTTCACGAAGACGAAGTTTTTGTAGCATAGGAGTAGACCAGTTTCGAAGAGTATTTGCTAATGCTATAAATCCATTTCTTCCAATTCTCGTACCACCAAAATCAAGCTCTTCAAGCTGCGGATGAATACTAAGAGCTGTGATGGTATCAACTAAGGGAACATCCTCAATATCATCATCATTTAGATCTTCTAGTATGATCCGCTTCAGAGACCTACTGCAACTTCCCATTGTTAGTGAGAGTTGACGAGCACCCTCGGCAGATAACAACAATCCGCTCACCTTAAACGCAGTTAGATTGTGGTTGTTTTTGAAGAAGTTGTCTAGCATAGGAAACATCAACGCATCTGATAAATTAACTAATTCGAAACTTATATTTTGGATTGTCTTGTTGCGGTTTAATCCAATGAATAGAGACCTGATATGAGAATGTGAAGCCCAATTTCCACATAAATGGAGTGTCTGTAACTTTGTGTTGTTGCCAATAAAATATCCCAACCACCCAATATCCTCCCCTTCTTCTTCGGGTATATAGTAATAATCAATATAGCTCGGGTTGGGGTTGCTATTTGTTATGTGTACACTGTTAAGACGCTCATCATTATCTTTTAGGCGTTGTAGAATTGATTGGTTTTGTTTATCGGATGTGATATCCTCAATTTTGATTGTGTCAGCCAGTGCGGCGTACTTGCTATACCCTTCCATTGTTATATATTATAACTGTAAGAAGAAAAAGTTATATATCGGATAAAGATCGTAAACTTCTCAATATTGTATACTCCAAGAGAGAAGGTTAGTGCATATGATGTGCACAGAGTTCTTTATGTAGTTATCAATTAACAACTCTCGGACAAAAGTATTTGTCCTTATTGTACTGGAGAATATATAAAAGTAGGAGATTATGTATGAGATATATATCGTATGGACAAATTTATTATACCAAACAATCGAGAGAGACTGATAGAAGGTCGGGCATATTGATGTGCACAAAATTTTGCAATCTTCAAAGTGAATACCATACCACCGTCAGTCTATTGAAGATAAAAATGACATACCTTCTAATAAAACAACCGCAGTAATCATCCAATACGGTAATATTGTCAACACAGAGCTACTCCTACAGTACAGTGGGCTTCAATCTGAGGATACCTCACGTAGAACCCTACGTAGAAATGTACCAGAGCGGCCTCATAGACCAGCCCCGTGAATAAATACGCGAGATAACGGTTGCGAAGCCTTTGCATTTTGTTAGTGAAATAACACGGCAATCATGGCCATAATGTAGATAGGCACCACTCCACCAATATTGTATTCGCCACGGACCTAAATGGCTTAATATGCTCTTAACAACCTATTAAATCAAATTAGTGCTTAGGGTCTGTCCAGATATACGATGCGCCGCCGCTACAACCGTTACCACTAATTACACGAAATAATAGCCACCTTCCGATGGTTGATGTGCTATCGACTCCTTTGATGAATATCTACGGCCGATGACCCGACCATACCGCCTTCCCGCCTTCATATACTATCACTATCATCGTTTGTAGCAGTCATGGGACATGAGATGGCCGATATTCATCAACAGCGCCTCCGAAAAAAAAATATGCTGTGATGAGCATCATTCGACGATTGCAATAATGACTGAGGCACAACTCCGGTAGTATTCCATTCCCTGCCATCCCTAAGGGCTCTATACGCCGATTATATCATACTTAATCGATTTAGTGCTTAAGGATGGCACAAAATTAAGATGATGAGCTGCCTCGGTCATATATCAATAATTGATGTTATTAGAGGAAGAAAATTACCACCCGCATCACTTATGAGAACAATGTAGAATCGGTGTATCATCGCCAACAATAACATCACATCAAATGCCTATTATATTTATATAAACAAGAGTTATTGGCAATATATATGTGATGACTAATTGGGTTCTACCGTTGCAATATATAATGAAACAATACAATCATATGAACTAATTTTGAGTTGAGACTAGACCTAGAAGTTCGTATAGTTCGTATGTTTTCAGTTAGATGTGATATGTTGATATAAATTGAAGGATTAAGAACAAGCAGTGATATTATGTTTGATGGAGAGGGCCGAATGCATCTATGTATTACATATAAATAATATGTATAAGTAGACCAAATAGAGTATGTAAAATAGAATAATGTTTTTTTTAATTAACATTAGTATCCATTATTCTATGTGCAAGTTCTGTCAAACAGCAACTAGCTGATACATTGTTAGATCTATTTAATAGTATTAACTAATTCTAATACCAATGTACTCATATATTATTGTCCGTCGTCGAATACTACTTCCTTACTATCCCATAAAAGTATAACTGATGTTCTAACAAACATTTTACAACATGATGAACTTGACGTATATCGTTGCCTCCACTATCAGAAAACAGCATAGACCCGATATTAGATACATATGTATCATTTTATGTATGCATCATTTGGTTGGTACAATTTAATCCGCATACCTAGGTCTTTTAATTGTTGAAGATGTGTTACAATCATAGAATAATTCTTCTCTTTGTTTCTACTGCAGATTCTCGATATATACCCCCTTGCAATACACCTTAAATGGAATCATACTATATATACTTTATTTACTGATGATTAGCGGTGGTTGACATAGCTGTGTAGCCGAATTAACATGACATCATAGTGGGTTATGATGCAAGTAACAATCACAACATCGTATCTTCATTAATAACACCCAGAAGAATATTTTACAAGGTATTCTCAGCAAAAACTACCACCAAACATGACAAATAGTTTATCTTACGTCGTCCGATGTATTCTATATACACTAAAGTGATATATTCTTGTTGCAATAGCGGCGTAATAGTAGGAGGTCGGCCATGATGGGGCAATCGAATTGGCGAATTTTGGCGATGTTTGGCGATATCGCTAAGTAGCCAGAGAGTGAAGCCCACTGTAACTGCACCCTCTCTCGTGCGGAGATCTGAAACTTCATATATATCCGCAGAATAAGTTTCAGATTAGCAACTGTCATCTCTTCTCTATCTCGCCTCTCTGCACTGCTCTCTTATGTACTCTACATATGTAGAGAGCGGCCAGCGGCGGACAATAATAGCAACGATGGTGACGGATGCGGCCGGTTTCATGGGAAACGGCATCGTCGTCGGTAGCATCATGTGCAAATCAAGATACAATTGCAAACTCATTACAAAAAACAAAGATATGGGCAATATTATTACGTGATGATGGTACCGAGGTTGATTTGAGCAGTCCAAAACATGTAATTGATTACTTTGAGGATAATATTGATAAATTTGTAATGGATATCATGGATGAAGCAAATCGTAGAAGATTTGTGACTGTTCGTGAACGTCATTATCAACAACCAAAGTATGCAAATGAATATGAACTATATCTACTAAAGAAATTTTATGTAACATTTGATAAACAATACGTCGCAACATGTGAACGACATATCCAAAAGTTAAAACGACAATATAAGAAAAAGTTTAGTTGGGATAATATATGGAATCGAATTGAAAAACGATATGGATTTGGTAGAGATACTTTTTGTACATGTACTGATTTATATGTACAGAGTATGAAAGATCAAAGAGAGATGGAACAGATGTTTAATGTGTTACCTACTACTACGTCTAATAGAGATGATGATAGTAGTAGTAGAAATGTTGAAAATGAGATTAATGAACTTATTAGAAACCTTTCTGTGGCTGCCCAAGCTGACCATATGACTAAGGCTAGTCAACAACTACCAATCATTAAGCATGGAAAGACTCATGCCGAGTTGGTAGAACATTATACTTCGTGTAAGTCTATTGGTCGCGTGTTCTTTGCAATTGAATTTATAGCATCTCAAAATGCATTCTCTGTCTATATCCTACTTTCTCTTTATGCCCACCACTTCATACAAACAAAATCACATGAATACATCAATACAACAACAAGATTATCACCAATGGCAAAGACAATCAGAGGCAGCAAAGAAATCCCTAGAATCTATATCCATACCTAGTCTACGTGATGAATTGGAAAGACGTTACAAGTGGGCAACATATTATGCAGGGAATAGTGCTGCTTTGGCCCATTATCATTTAAATTTGAGTAAGTCGTCTAGTAATGATGGAAGGATCAGTGTTGGTGATAGGCCTGATAGTCCACCTAGACCTCCTCAGATGGATAGGAACAATAAGTCTAGAGATGATGGTAGAGAGGAGAAGGAGAACTGCCTCTCGTCTGAAGAAGAATATGATGAAGAAGAATATAGGGAAGCATTAGACAGGAATGAGAAATTGCAATTGAAGAGAACTAATAACATTGCACCAGCTAAACAATCAAAACAAAGAGATATAGTATTAAGTGAAGTATATCATTTCCCCTCAAAAAGTCAAGAGAATGAGCAAGGCTTTAAACCTGACGGATACATGTACGGATTACCATTCAAAAAGGAAAAGATTAACTTGCCCAGTAGTAGCAGTAGCAGTAATAATAACTATGGAAGAAGCAGTGATAATGGCAGTAATATCGATAGTACATTGCCATTGAAAGATCAATTAGGGTATGCATTATCAAATCTACGTCTAGTAGGAGGAAGGGAATTAGATATGGGAACTAACGACGAGGAAAATGAGGATGGACCAGAAAGATACATGGATGAGCTATTAGCAGTATGTGATATACGATACAAGTTGGGACAGTATAATTTGGCAGGGTCGAACTATTTCAGATGTTACTACATTGCCATGAATCGACACAAGGCGTCGGATGGTAAAGATTGTTCAGTCTTTACCATTGCTCATAAGTTATTTCAATGTTGGATGAGGGTGGATAATCAGAATCTATTGAGCTTTGCTCGTGCAACTGCTAAGATTGTTATGGAGTTTAGAGGTTGCCCAGATTACGTCAAGAAGGATTTAGAAGAGATGAATGCTGCTTGTGATCAATTCCTCGATAGCACGAGGGGATTGCTGAGATAAACATATAACTATTTACAATGTTAGCTACCGATCCAATCTACTCACTTAGAGCCTCCTCATGGCACGAGCCTTACACTGTTGAACTTCCTCTAGCTGTGATGCTAATTGCATCTGTCCCCGTTGTAATCTCAGCTGAGCCCGTTGTATTTGCATTTCCAAAGAAGTATGCTTCTTGATCTCCTCTTGTGTACGTGCCTCGACATAAAGCATAGGGAACCCCCTAATGAAATCATACACGGTAGAGAGCTTCATCTTCTTGATCTTCTCATCATATTCAGTTGTAATAGCAGTAGCCTTGGTAAACCAGTTGACCATAATCGGCAAGACTTTGAACTCCCATTCAAAGAAGGGCTGCATATCAAAATGAGAATGGTTTCGGAGGATCTTTGTAATTGCAACTTGCTGTTTGTCAGCATTTCTATTCAAGGCAAGCAAAGATCGAACATCATCAGTAACCGTAGTATGACTGGATGAAGAACCGAAGCCCTTAAGTGTATGATTGGAGAGATATGTATTGTTGACGGTGGAGGCATCACAAAGAAGTTTTGATAAGGACTTCCATCCCTCGGCAGTAATACCACTATTCCGTAGACCAAAAGTCTTGAGAGTAGAATTGTTGGTCAATGCATTTGCAAATACGAGTGCTCCATCATCCCCAACATTGTTGTTATTCATATGTACCGTATTGAGTTTGGAATCAGTCGTTTCAAATAGAGATAACACTGCCTTCCAACCAGTAATTGTAATTGATCGATTGGAACTCATGCTAAGCTCTTGTAACGTATTGACGTTGAGCAGTGCATTTATCAAAACTTCTAAACCCTCATCATTAATGCCGCTATCAGAGAAGCTGAACTTTTGTAGCTTGTTGGTGGTCCAGCGTAGAAGAGTTGCTAATGCCATGCTTTCGTTTCTTCCGATATTCACGTCGGATAAATGAAGCTCCGTAAGTTGTGGGTGCATACTAAGAGCCGTAATGATATGGACTAATTGACCATCCTGCAAATTGCTATCATATATACCAAAGATCTTCAAAGATTTATTGCAGCCACCCAAAGCAAGTGACAATTGTCGAGCACCAGCCTCATTCAATACACATTCTTCCACCACAATTTCATTTAGGTTTTTATTGTTTTGGAGAAATGTATCCAACATGGGCAATATACTTCCCTCAACAGAACCAATAGTTATCTTCCAAATTGATCTATTCTTACCCATTCCTCTCCGGAATACTTCAATTCCACTATTATATGATGCAGGAGGAGAGTAACCGATATGCAATTCATTAACGTTTGTGCTTTGACCTAGATAATACCCTAACCATGCCAACTCAGCAGAAGTATTAGGATCGTAATCTAATTCGTCAATAACTTGATTCTCTGTGCATATCCACAATTGAGTTAAGTCTTCATCGTCCTCCTTTAGTCTTTTCAGTATATCTTGTTTCCTCTCACATGATGTAATTTTCTCAATTTTTATTGTGCTTGCCAACGCGGCATACTTATTGTATTCGTCCATTATTATACCTGAATTAATGAATATAGGTAAAGGAGATTATATATATGAGATATACCGCATACAAACATACCAATATGAGAAAACATAAAAGCATAGAGCCGATAGGCAATAGGTCGGTGCACATGATGCGACGTATTGTTTATCAAATGTTACATAAAATTTCTTTAGTAGAAATAATAGA
>Ga0075437_11541_pt1 | contig 10510 bp, 10 predicted proteins | sample MintriMetagenome_FD_74266 | JGI IMG/M metagenome (GOLD analysis project Ga0075437, IMG submission 74266) | Marine eukaryotic communities from Monterey Bay, USA to study complex ecological interactions - Minidiscus trioculatus and... | ecosystem: Environmental > Aquatic > Marine > Unclassified...
TAGGATTTGTTATACATCATTCGATACATCATATGGCAATGTGTAAAGTTATCGCATTACATACATTAAAATTAAGGGAGGATGAATTACCGGTAGGATTTGGGAAAGCTCCTAGTACTTTATTGTTTGATAAGAATAAGTAGTTGATGAGTAATTAGTTATGTTGATGTTTGGTAAATGTTAGTGAGAGGAGAGATATGATTTTAATGAGAGGTACCTACCTGAACCTATCTAAGTAGAGCACCACTTCACAACAAATAAACAAATAGGAAAGAAGATTGTCCTGCGAGACAAACATCTAGTATCAGTAATGCGGCAGACTAACGAGGCCTGTAGAGCAGCCGGGGAAACAATGTGTACAAGAAGTAGGACACTCAAGTAGTCAAGGATGAAGAGGAGTGAATAATTGGAGTTAATTAATTGTGTAGATGTTGATACAATGAGTCAATCTACAACAACAATGCCAACTACAAACGACGATGATGCCGCACTGCAACCATCTGCCGATGACGTAGGTGCCTTGCCACAACAACATCAACAGCTCGATGACGACGATACAACTAACAATGAAGAGAAGGAACATGATGAAAATGACAATAACAAAGAAGTAGAAATCACTTCTCATGCACCACTTGACAATGACAACAACACATTCAATACAACGACTACAACAACAATGATTTGCAAACCACAATCAAATCAATTTGTTAATGAAATGCAATTTAACTTTGCTAGTATTAAAAGATTATTACTTACTAGGGTTGATATTGGTAGTAGTGGAGGAGATAATAATGGACAGGCATTGTTATGTACGCCTAGTAGTTCTGTTGCCTTGGCCACGAATGATGATGATACAAAAGACGAGGTAGCTAATGATGCATTGGTTGAGGAGGAGAAGATCAATAAGGATGATTCATCTGTATCCAAGTCTACAAGTTTAACCGAAGAAGGAAAGGAGGAAGAAAAGGAAGACGAACAATCGGGAGTTGAAGATACCCAATCCATCACATCCCGTCGTGGCCCAATTACTCTCCTGTTCATGCTGTACAATTACATTTCATTACATCTACTTGATCTGTTTGGCAATACAAAACGGATTAAGAAGAAGAACAAGTCAAGTAATCAATTACGAATGGAGGAGAGGATTCGTAGAGAATTAGCATTAGAAAAGAAGAATACTCATGGTGATGGAGAGCCTGAAGATCGTATGCTGCTGAATACAACACTGGAACTAAAAGATTCAACCACCAACATCACATCTGCCAAAGTTGATGAATCATACTTGCCTAGTAGTAGTCTTATTGGACAGACAACGATGATTAGCGGTAAAGTTCAACAAGAGATACAACTAATCATTCAAGTAGACGATATCAAATTTACTCATCATCCAGAGCTATCTTCTTCTACCATTGCTAAAGAAGGGACTCCTACAAACAATGTTGCCTCTCAACGTTACGATGACGAAGAATATCAAACAACACACGTAGAGTCAAAGGAAGAAGATGACAATGAGATTGAAACACCTAATATTACCACCAAGGAGGATGACAAGCTACGACAACAACGCAAGATTACATCAGAACGTTACTTTGTTAAACTGATCATTAATAACAATGTGGTTGGTGATACAAAGGCAAAGCAACTCGATAAGTCAACATTTATTGTCAAACTAAACCACAAGTTTAATTGCAAATTGACATCACATAAACCAACATCGGTATGTCTTCAGATATGGAAGAAGTCATCAATTGGTTTCTCCTTCTTCATACCTGATAGTTTGATTAGTACTTGCTTTGTTCCAATTGAAGAACAGAATGAGGATGACGAGGAAGAGGATGGTCTGTCGTTGAATATTCAATTCTCATCGTCAACTGGTAGTTGTGGCGGTAATGAGTTGCAACAAGGATTAAAGGGAACATTGTCAGTAACATCAAGCTGTCAAGTACGTTCTGTTCATAGCGGTCCAGCAACATGCAAGGCACCTCCTCAACAACTTCCCACCTCAATGTTTAGCCAATCATTAATTAAACCTGTTAATAATGATGAGTATGTCAACAACAATACATCAAACAATAACGAGAAGACAACAAACAACAGCAACTTGTATCACAATCATCGTCAATCTACAACAATGGAATTCAAGGGTTCGAATAGTGGCATATCGTTTAGCAATACAAGCTTGATTGAGGAACCACTTCGTCATGTCTTGATCAAACAACGTCAGAGAAATCCTAGCTCAGTTCCATTGTCCATACCTCTCACTGAACGTGAAGTACAAAATAGTGATGTTTATCATGACTTGATTCAGAACGATGAGGAGTTACTCGATGGTACTACAACTAGCAGTATTGTACAATATGATCGAATTGGTAGTAGAGTGAAACAACAACACTTGTTAGAAGTTTACAATGGAATCAAGGAGTATACACAACAGACACGACGGAAAAAGCATCATCAATCAGACATCATTCACGATGTTGGTTTGTCTCGATTCTTTGTTAACAATGGTAATGATGAACAGTTTCACCTTCCTATACCGTCAAGGACTAGACAAGTCCTCACCACGGCAAACACTAATGGCAGCAACTGCTCATTGCTATTGACTATTGTTGGTGGTAAGAATGTACCAATACAAGTAGATGGGAGAAGTAGTATTCAGCATCTAATACTAAGAAACAATCATGATAGCGGTGAACCTACACTCGTTGACAAAGATGAGGAGGAGGAGGAGGAGAGATACTTGGGAGTATTAGTCAAGATCAAGTTTAGAGGCAAGACATATCAGACCAAAGCCGTAGTTAACAACAATAGCGGATCTATACAGTGGAAGGAAACTATCTGTTTGCCTTTGAATAACATTTTAGAAGTAGGAGACTCATCAACGCATAATGAGGATGAAGCTATTGACTTGTCTCTGTTTGATTGTACTGCCATTGATTTGAGACGCATGGGTGGATTCTACGAGGACGAGAATACAAGATCAACCGAGTTTAGGTACCTCGTAAGTGATATGTTCTTCTTCTTTTATACCTTGTACACATCTTGTGCACTTTAAGTTTCTGTTCTAATCTTCTCCTCCTTTTCTAACACCTACTAGGGTCATGCATCTCTACCATTGAGCATCATTCTTCGACAAGGGTTAATGAATGGTCTTGTACCTTGTCATAGTCCAGATGTTATTGTTGGATATGACGAGTCAAACTCGTCAAGCAGTGATCAAGAACCAAGCAATAGTATGCTTCGTATTCATGTCACTACACAACCTCTTACAATAATTCCACCACGAGCTTGTCTAGACTTTCCGAGTGTCGAGAGTGAGAAGCTTCTAGCCCGTATTGAGAAGTGGTCTCTACTCAATAATGGATATGACAATACTGACGATCATTGCCAAGTCCTCTGGCCAGATAGTCGTGGAAATACACATCTTGTGTCAAGATTCCTCACCGAACATCATGCACCACCACACGGTTTTGATTCAGTGGCAAGCTGTGCACATTATGTGAGCCTACTACCCTTGTTTCGTCGACGTGATTGGAAAGTATTGGACGAAAGAGATGAACGAACAGTACTAACAAGTCAACAGTGCCTCGATCTATTGGCCGGTACGCCTCAAGAACATTCCATACTCTTGGCAAACTTCTTCTTGTATCTCAACAAGAAGAGACCTGTCGACTTTGCTGCTGATTTATATCTTGTGGTTGGCTTTTCAATACCCGAGGGCAAAACTGTAAGTTGTTCTATGACTATGTGTGTAGTCGTGTCTTATGATGATCAGATCTCACATCGTCTCGTCTATCCTCGATTATTACGACAAGACCTGGGTAATGAGACAATCAAAGAGTAGTAACGAGGTGGTACTTTGGAATGCAGTGACTGGATCATCTTATCTACAAACTGGTGATTCATGTCCATTACAAAAGATATATTACTTGGCATCAATAGATAATATTTACAGCAACGTCGAACGGGGTAAGAAGCCATCTCAGCTGAATTTTGACCTTTCAAATAGAAGAAAATGGACTCCACTACACAAGTCCAAGTTGTTAGATACCACAACAAGAATGACAGTACAGGATGAATCATTACACTTTAGTTTGCCAGATCATGAATACGCACGAGAGTTACAAAGTGAGATTAGTGAGTCATTACAGAATGCCATTCGTTCTGCTAGAAGAGTTGCAACTAGTTTCAGATCAGATGTTGGTACGATAATTGGCCGTACAATTGAAAAGTTAGAAGTTATGAAGATGAGTGGACAACAAATTAACAGTAGTATGACGACGGATATTGTACTGCCAGAGAGTGTTACCAACACGAGGACAGTCTTTGGATTCACATTACATGTACCCTTTACTTCTATTCAAGATGTGCTTGATAGGATCGAGGCAACTGAGATACACTATAATATGAATCCTCGTATTGAGTTTGGTATTGCAGTGAGATGCTTTGCTTATCCAGGAGGAGTCATATCACTTTGGGTGTTTGTTTGTTCTCTGACTCCGAAGGGATGAATACATATCTGGACTGATATGAGTGGATGCTTTGAAATGGTCCATAATATTAATATATATGATTTGACACAGTCACAAGTACAAGTAAATGAATACAAGTGCTTACACTTACATAACATAGGCTAATAAGTAAATAGACAAGCTATTGGTTATCAATACTCTACCTTCTCTCTACTAAATTAAAACTCAAACTTGTTTATCTGACTAATCCCTCTCTATCTCTAATCCTCTCCCAATTCATAAAACTTAAACCAACAAACAAAATATCTCTTCTCTCAATCAAAAATATCCTCAATACTTTCCTTACCCCCCTTTCCTCTCTTTGATTTAGAAGACTTGTTGGTCTTATGTGCTTTCCCTCTCTTCTGTTTTGGGCAGTGTGTCTTGACAATACGAGTAGCAATATGGGATGCATGTAGATCAGAAAGCACGCTATGATGTACATCTTCTTGAAGAAACTTTGAAAGTGTCTTCTTTGTCCAATGCTTTCCTCCATGATGATCACTAATACAACAATCACAATTATCTTTATCCATTTCCGGCGCCACAAATTTACCTGCCATAGGATGTGCTCCAGGGATTCCTTTGGTGTCAAAGGGACAAATATTAGCGAATGATTTGATAAGATCACCAACTAACAATCGTTCATGTGAGGGAGCTGTTTCTAGTTTGCGACGATGAGTCCCCTGATATTCGCCATCGCAATAGTAATTTGTTTCACAAATTTCACAAGTAGACAACCCGAGAAAACCACAGGCTTCCGTAGCTTTTGTGCAATCAGCATCACCTGGATTAGGTATTTTTGTCGTTCGGTTTTCGCAACCATGACAACCATCACATTTGTCTTCTAGTACCCGTGATGCATGTCTCTCAGAATTAACATTAAGACGAGGATGAGAATGAGAAGTAGATCGTAGATGTAACTTTTGTTGCTTTTGTTCTTCTTGCTTTCTAGCTTCCTGAGCCTTGACAATTGCAAAAGCCCCAGCTGAAAGAGCCGCGGCAGCTTGGAAAGCATACTTCATTGATATGTGATATCCAGCTATTGTATGTAGCGGGAGAGTAATAGTAGTATAGCTTTAGCTTGCAATGTGTTGATAAGAATCAGTACACAGATGCTTGACATCTAAAGCACCAACTCTGGCAGAGGTTTGAGTTTTTGTCACTGTGACTTTCCGAGAGTGATCCCTCCTTCAGCTTCCAAGTTCTCGGCCAACTAATCAACATCAATAGCTATCAATAGCCCTTCTTTGCTATTGCAACAACTCCCTACTGTATTGTTATATCCTGCCACTGACCAGTCATATCATAAAACAAAATGAAGATACTATCAATTGCTTTACTTCTTGCCCAAGCATCGGCTGGCACCAATGAGGATTGTCCTGATCCGGATTGTTGCCCTATTGATGGTGGAAGAGGTCCTCTCCCTCGTAAATGTTTAGGTGATTTACCTGCAACTGAACAAGTTCCTGAAGATAAAGCAGATAGTCTAAGCGACAAGTTTCAAGTCATCGTCGCAAAAGAGCCTAATGCAGATCCTAATGATAAAGCTAGCGATAAAGCTAAAGGCAGACCCTTTGACGATCGTCGTCGGCTTCTTCAATGGTCACCCCGCTGTTTGTCCACATCATCATTGCAATCATCAAAAGCAATTGATGATACTGCCCTAAACAATATCATTAAGGATGATGAACTCGTGTACTGCTCTAGTCAAGATGCTAGTATTACCAAGAAGGATATCCCGTCCAATTGTTTTGATGAGATGTATCATGTCGAGTTATCTGCTGTTATTGGAGTATCTCATTTCTTTTTGATTGGTACCAAGGCCGAAGATAATAACGAAAATGAGATCTGCCCACATAACATTGCAATGGATCAGTTTAATTGGCAGAAGAAGATTGCTATGATGGTTGAGGAAGATACTGAAGACCTTCCTAAACATCATCTTGGATTGGCATCCCTTGGTGATATCCTTGAGGCGGAAAAAGGTAGAGGCTGTTCCCAAAGAGGAGTATGACTACTCGACGAACGGATGTGCACATTATGCTCAGCGTATTTGGCGTCCTCTTGGGTTTGATGAAACGGATGCATTGGCTAACTTCTTTGTGGAGAATGTTGTGGAAGATTTTCGTGCTGTAGAACGTGCCCATAAGAGCAAGCGTGGACTTCGTGCTCTTGCTTCTTTTGCTCTAGGAGGTAAGGGAGGGTTCAAGGATTATGTAAAGGGTATTGTATATGATCAGCTTGAAGTGGTCTAGATCTCTGATGGTAGTCATTGGTTAAGCGGTTTTCAAGCTGACATGTGATATGCATACGCTTGGCCAGGGAGATTGTCTAGGGGTAGTGTAGTTTCGTGTGTAATGAATAAAGAAGGGTAATGGTCATGATTATGATTCTACAACTCCTTTAGCATCAATTGTGTGTATGTATAGAGGAGGCTTATTGTTTATCTTTTCATTCAACTCCTATACCTTCCTTTGACGTTGTATTTGTAGATATGCTTCTTTGCCAAATGTATTCCCTCTCCCTCCCTCAATCGATCACAATCACACCATCATCATCCACATCCATATCATCATCAGAATTCAAGACAAGCACATCATTAGAGTCCTTCTTCTCTGTACCTCCTTGTTGAGAAAGTCGTCGACGTTCAGCTGCAGCAAGTGCGGCTTTCCTCGGATCTTTTGCTGCACTAGCCGAGGTTGCCTTTCCTCCAAGTCTGATACCACCACCGCCGCCACTACTAGCAGCAGTAGCAGAACTTGAACTTTGTCCTTGACGATTGTTTCTGCTATTACCCTGACTAATCCCAGTACTATTGCTTGTCGTGCCAAACGATAAAGGAGGCTCATGACCAACGCCGATTAGATCGTTCTGATAGGATGTCATCATGCTCGGTGATGTATTTGATCGTTGGGCATTCGTCATTTGACGGTTGGTAGCCTCTGAAGAACTTTCATTCCAAAACACTGGCCTATCTTCCAGTGTTGACTTTGTCCTCTTGATAATGGTAGATGGAGGGTCGAAGTCCATATCCCAATCCAACTCTGGATCACGAAGTGTCTTCATTGCTTTGACAGGACCAATCCCCTTCTGGCTAATAAGACGGAGGTACTCTTGAAACGTATCTCCATTCATTTGCTCTTTGACTTTCTGTTTAAAGACTTTCATTGTTAAACAATCTGATATATTCTCCGGATTGACAAACGACGATTTCTTTAGATTTTTCAGTTGTTGAATGAGAAACGAAATGGTGTCTTGCTTTGACTTAGTGCTAATACACTTAATACCCTTCCACTCTCCTCGTTCCAACTGCATCCGTGCAGTCTTGACCCTCTTTAGCCTCTTCACGTACTCCTCGGGGGATACAACACCAAAGGATGAAGTATTCTTATTAGAGAATTCATGTGGGTTGTCTTCGTCTCCCTCTGTACGATGTGTGGGTATCGAGAGAGATATGTGAGAAGACGAGATTCGGAAAAGGAGAGGTCGAGCAGGCTGAGTATACATTACACTTACCAATGAGAAATATCTTGTGTTTGATACTACCACAACATTGAAACTTGTACATCTGTGCCTCGTAGAAGCCTAACGGGGCATACTTCTTACTATCAGTAATAAGACAAGACTGCAAATCATTCACGTTCTTCCTTTCAATCAATAATGGTAGGATACGTTCATCTTCCACTTCACCCTCATCATTGTATTTCCTTGCCACGAACATGTAATCGGCTACGGGGAGTGAAACTTGTTCACAGTGTATGCCGTTAAAGTGTTGATTGATATGATTCTCAACATTGTTCAAAAGTTCAGTACCATTAGTCCTTTGTCCAAATTCCCTTAAATCCATTAGCATCATGATCTTCCAATTGTCATTCTCACTAGTCAAATCCATACTGTTATTTCTTGGGAAGTCAATCGGGCCGCGGAGACGATTGGTGATTGGTAATGGGGACGTATCCTTCTTTGCCCGTTTGGCCTTTGGTTTCTTCCCCACATTACCACCCTCATCTTCCTCTTCTTCCTCATCGTCTGGGGGTGGCGGAGTATAATCCTTCATTTCATTATTATAACGTACCTTATCATCCTTTGCCTGTTGTTCATATTCATCTTTATCATCTATTTCTTTCCACTTTGCAGACATCAATTTAGCCTAATGGTAAATAAGCATAAATAATTTGTGCATCATGTGAGCAAAATAAATATGACATATAATACAATCCTAACCACACAATTGCAGCATAAACACAAACTAAATCCAAACTTACAATTTCACCAAAATCTGCTTCCGGATTTTCCTCTTTTAGGGTTGGACGTATTGCCATTGTAAAGTATGTATATGCTGTATATATTTACGGGGATATAAAATTGGGGCTTGTTTTGTGAGATATATACACCTAACAAAAGCAACACACACATATCAATATACGTATCTTACCAGACCGTGGATTTTTAGGTGCATTTGGATCCTTCTTCTTCTTCTTTTTCTTCTTCTTCTTTGTTTCCTCCGTAGTAGGTGTACTACTTGCCTTCCTCTTCTTCCCAGTTGCTTTACTACCGATACCGCTTAGGCGGGAGCAGTTTACCCGGTGTTACGTGTATGGACTGGCCTTAGTATGAAAGCTAACACAAACACATTCTCTATTAGGAGTTAATACTACGGCAAGTTGGGAAGGAAAAGAGAACATGGCGAGAGTTTTGGTAGAGGATCGTTAGTATGCCGTACGAGGTAAAGGATTGTTGGGATTGAGAGTTTGATTGGCAGTTAATTAAAGCTTACACCGATTACTTAAAAGTTGATGATGATAATAATATTATGGCCAGAATTATGTCACAATCAGATTGTATTGAGTATAATGATGATAAATGCTTCAGCAACGACGGGTTATATTTGCTAAGTAATGTTGCTGTCGATGTAATTAACAATACAAATATAAAGAAGGAGAAAGACCGAACGTCGACCATCAACAACAACAACAACAACAACAACAACAACAACAAGAATACGAAAGATTCCATTTCCGATGGGTGGGATGTTTTTAGATTTCAAATTAGTGAGGAGAAGCGTCTGAAGACTACATTCAATAGTGCAGAAGAGTTCCTACACCATTGGTTAGTTGAATTGAAGAGATGCAAAGAAAATAGTAGGCTGAGACCCATCTTTATAAATGTTAAAAAGTTTAAGTGGAACAGCAAGTCACAAACTCTAGATGATTTTCGCACAGAAGCCTCGGCCAGATATAAACAACTAACATATACTCAGAAAGCATTATACAGAGCAATAGCTAAGGAGTATTTCAGAAAGAAGAAAAGTGGCTGATGTATTTTGAAAAACCCATCATGCTAGTGTTGTTGTTTTGTTGGTGTAGTAGGAACGACAATGGCACAACCTTAGTGTTAAATTAACAAACAAGTAAGGTAATACACCATATCATTTTACGTTTAAAATATTGGCTTAGTAGATATTTAATCTTTCATTTCTATGTATATGTTCATATATTGATATCATACGAGCACATTGCAATCCAATACATACATTTAGGTTGATCTAATCTCCCCTTTCCCATATCTACTCGTATTGAATCCATTCATTTTAGCAGTTGACAAGGAATTGCATGTATTGTGCATATCATATGTGCATTTTTATAATATCATCTATCAATATTGGTTTTCAATTATTCTGCTGCATATTAATGTTGATAGATATCTTCCCAGCATTGTACAACAATCTTCTCTTGATTGAAAAGAATTATCTCCGCCAGTTGATTGTTGCATCGCCCTAACTTCTACTCATATAATCATACTCATACTCGCCGGCAACAGTAAATTGCCTTTGTTGATTGTCCATTTATAACACCGCCCACGTATCATTGCAATTGCAATCCCAAGTATCACCCGTGTATTTAGTAATGATGATATACATCCGTGTGCAATCGCATCAACTTTATCTATTGTTCTCGGAGTGCGTATAATTACGATATGTATTTAGTTGAATCATT
>Ga0075437_13064_pt1 | contig 10478 bp, 18 predicted proteins | sample MintriMetagenome_FD_74266 | JGI IMG/M metagenome (GOLD analysis project Ga0075437, IMG submission 74266) | Marine eukaryotic communities from Monterey Bay, USA to study complex ecological interactions - Minidiscus trioculatus and... | ecosystem: Environmental > Aquatic > Marine > Unclassified...
GAGAGGAGATTATAACATATGTTAGTACATATGATATGCAAGGGCAATCAATAAAGGCAAACTAAGGTCAAATAAAACAGTCAAGTCGTCGAGACTTTATACTGAACACATGAATTCTTATCATAAAATAATACTAACGCGGACTTTCCTGGTGATCCACAAACATAGATGGTAGTCTTTGAGTTTAGTAATAGATTGTGGATAGTATCAGACTCTTCGGCAACCTTGTCTTGTACATATTGAGCTTTAGTCTCACTTCGACTGTAGGCTGGGTACAGAGTAAGACGATCACTCTTCTCAAGCTGATCTAGCTCAGACTTGAATGGCACATCGCTCTCCTTTTGGCATCCAAAGAACAGATACATTGGATTTTGTTTCTTGGCAAGCCAAAAAGAACGGAACGGCGCAATACCAGAGCCGGCGGCAATCATTATAACCGGAGACGTCTCGTCAGCAGGAAGATGAAACTTGGTAGTCGAAAAGATTAAATCAACATTATCACCCGGTTTCAGACTCATCCTCAACCACTTTGAAGTTGTTCCTGCCTTGTTACTATGAGAATAATGAAACGCCGACTGGGTTACTGTTACTTCACTTTCGGTGAGTGACGACTGCATGAGAAAGTTGGCAACAACTTGTTAGTGATAAAGACATATCATATGACCAATCATATCAAGCACAACTTACAATCGAAAAGAATCTAGGCATCATACTAGGACAACTTTCCAACACCCAACTAATTGGTACAGTTCCAGGAGGAAGCGAATTGATGAGCGATTCAATCGAAGGATTGGTGTTTGATGTACTGTTGGGGTCATCTGAAGTAGACTCGGAGTTCACAAGATATAGACTGACAATCTTTTTTGCCCTAGCATCTTTGATACAACTTAGTGATCGAATAGTACTTAGCAAGAGAGGTCTGCTCATGTCCACATCGGCCATGAGCTTTTCACGATACTCATCAACCTTGGTAACGTCATCAATAACACACAACCTAAGTACACTCTCAACACTATCAATTTGATTCTTTGGAAAGAAGGCTGAGTATTATGAAAAGATGATTGATGTGAGAGCCAACTTTGAAGGAGTAATACCGAACACGATAATAACAACTTACCGATATGATCGCCAGGTTGGATAGCACCAGACTGAAGGTAGTCATCGCCCTCAGTTGCTTTGAACGAGAACAAGTCCGTAGATTTTAATAAGGTACCGGCATGAGAATACCAACTTTCCTTGTAACGTTGCTCAACAAGACGATCTAATTCACGGCCAATAGTCTCCTCATCTTTTGTGAGAGCTGCAGAACCTGTGTAAACAAACGTCCTCTTCTCACCTCCACTGTCGTTACTGCTAGCAATGTTCTCACCCTCAACCTCATCTTGTGGTGTATTGCTCTTTGAGTATAGGGCAGCTGAATCGCCGCCAAAGAGAGCCTCCTCCCAAGTACAAAACGCTTCATCTTGGTTCTTAAGCTCGTCGGCAACGTGGATAGGGGTAATGGGTACACATCCCACCTTCTTAAGACCCTCACTAGCGTCCAATGCAAAGTTGATGAATGAATTGACATAGGCACTATTGCCTAAGGCCAGAATAGAATAATCGAAGTTTGTGACCGGAGTTTCTAGTTGAGACAGTCCTGACAGGAATTCGTTGGCCCCGTTAGGAGGACACCTGGGTTGCGATTGGTAAGATATAAATGGATTAGAAACTCAATAGACACATGTTGTGTACATCTTATGCTCTTTTACTCACCCCTTGCCAAATGTAGAAGTAATCACAATGAGTAGATATGACTCATTAGAGCCAGAGTAGAGCTTGATTAACGAAGGGACTTCATTCATTTGGAGAGGCCCGACACAGTTATCTCCAAAACTACCACCGACAATATTAGCATACTTTAAGCTTGTACCCGTCTCCGAGCCATAGCAGACTATAATCTTGTCATAAATGCACTTCTCCTTCTCAAATTGAACTACATCTGAAGTTGATGAAGTTTCAACAGTGACAGGCGACGGAACATTGATTCCTAACTCTTCCCACATATCTACAACTGGTCGGTATTGAGGTTTGATTATAAAGTGTAGCATCTCCTGATGAAAAACACTTGTCATGGATCCACCGGCAGGTGGCACAAGCCACACCCAATCCGCTGGACACTTGCCTCGCTGCTTGATCTCCTCCTGATAGAAATCTGCAAAACTATTACTAGCTGTATGATGATCCACCACGGAAACTGAATGCTTGGCAAAACTATGTAGTAAAGCTCTATGGACTTGCAGTTGAACATCATCCTTCCATACATTGAGTGTTGTTTGAGGAATATCACAAGCGATAGCTACCGCAGTTGCTAAATCATACCGTTGCTTATCAAGTAGGTCACGAGCAATCTCGGTAATGGCATACCAACCATTGAATGGACATGACTGATAGAACTGTAAGAAGGGGGTTTATTAGATATTATGAATATGAAAGATATGTACAGAACACAAGAGGCAGATATGGCACAAGGCAAACTTACTACACCTCCGACGTCCACACCAATATTACTAATGGCTGGTAATGCATACCATCGAAGATTCAAGTCGGCAAAGGCTTCATGTTCTGGATGTTCAATCGGTACCTCTAGCACCTGCTCTGGTAACAAGGGGAAGATTTGTGGCTTATCATGCCCTGTTTCCTCATCAGATATCACAAGAGGTAGAATGTCAAAGTCCGACTTCTCTTCATCAGGAGGAGGTACCCATCCATACTTAACAGCGATGGCAGTAATTGCTAACCGAGCAGGATCACCCATAACACTCCCATCTGGTCGTTTGTATGCAGCATACCCTATCAACTGAGGATTCCTATCATATCAAATAGAAAGTATAAGAGAGTGTAGGTTGTGTGTGAGCATATCTCATGCGCAAAGGGATGTACACAGGACACATTTTATTTACATACCAGATCCTAACCGGGGCACTTTTCCCATTTGTTTTGGGAGCAAACACGGATATAACTGGTTTAATAGCTCCATCATTAGCAGCGTACTCCAGATGTGTCAAAATCTTTTGAAACATTTCATCTGCTGTTTTAACATCACGGCAATCTAACAATTCCAAGGTGAATGAAACCTAAAGTATGTCGAAAAGATAATGTGATCAGATGACATATGATATGATACATATTGATATGCACTTGGCACATTGAATGATATAATACATATTATAACAAATAGAAACGATACATATCGACATACCTTTCTCATAATACATCGACCAGAGTTTCTCCAAGCAAGACGACATCCATACTGCAACTCATCAAATGACTGAACATATGTCCCACTTGTTTCAACCTCTTCTTTCACCTGTTTTAACCGTCCATCTATCCCACCCTCTACATTATCATACGCAGTACTATACTCTTTTGAATACTGAGTTAAGAATGCAGTTGCATCCTTTAATATTTCAGTAACGTCTGGTTTATCATCATTGGCAACTTTACCAAATCCATCCTTTTCCATCATCGATCCATGACATTCGTATGGTGTACATCCTACGGTATGACGTGGACATTTTGCAGTGTCATGTTCGGCAAGCTTTACAGTTGTTATTTCACCGGTTTCCAATTGTTCAAGACTTTTAGTTAGTTGGTCGATTGTTGTTGTTGTTGTTGTTGTTGTTGTTTGATCTGTTGCTGTTGTGTTATTGATATTGGTACTGTTGTTGTTCGACGATGAATCGATATCAGCATCTCCATCATTATTAGTCTGTGAAGCTTCTGATGTTGTAGTAGTGTCATTTGTTGGTTTAGCTTCAGCTGTAGATGAGGGGGGATGGGCTGATAATATATGAGATGTGTAATTGATATCATAGATACATCATATTATGCCGATGGGTGACAGTGATATTTTGTACATATGATATGTGTATATTTATGCTCGTGAGATATAAACAGCAGCAACACCTTACAAACAAAACAATCTTACCTTCTGTAGAAGCAGTTAACTTAACCTCCTCCTTCTTTCTTAATGTATTAGTTGTGGCATCTACAACTCCATTACTGCCGTTTGTTGAACTTTTAGTTTTGGGAGCAGTACTTTGTACTTTGTTTGGTGTATTGTTATCGGATGGCGCTGCTGTACCGCCTGGATTAGAACTACTAGAACTAGAACATGCACCCATACTAATTGTATTGCAACAAACTCTCCAAAGAACAGATCCTATCTATTACTTGAAGATAAGGAGTTAAGAGTTGCATCAAACATCTGTTCATTATTTCTAGGTGAATGCGCAAACGGTACTCACAGGCATGTCACAATATCTTCGGCGGATATCAATGCTGAGCATTTTTTACTAAACTTGCACCATTTGGCCTACCTATCGCCTCTAAGATCTCAAAGATCCACGCCACCTCATTGCAACAATAACTATCTTGCTCTCATTTATTATTATAATTACACAGTACTCCACTCCGCCACCAAATACACAACACAAACATGAGTCATTCTGAAGAAAAGAAGGATGATCAAGTGAACGATGATGTAGGTCCTCTCGTTACCCAAGCCTACGTCTGCAAAGAGAAGGGTGCTAAACTTGTATTAGAAGATATTACTCTTCCATCTCTTACTGCAACTCAAGTTCAGCTTGATATTACACATTGTGGGTGAGTATCAGATCAGTGTGTCAGTATCTTCTTGTCATATTGCAATTTGCATAAAATCATCATTTGCTATTCGTTATCTAACATATTCATATCATCGTTCTATTCATGACGATGAACGATAGATTATGTCATACTGACATTCATATGCAGAGGAATGATTGGGGGATTTCAAACTATCCAGTTGTACTCGGGGTCACGAAGGTAAGGATAAGGAGAGAAAAGACTTTGGAGTATCTTCTTTTTTCTTATGTATAGTATCTCCGATACGACGACGATGATACTGACACGATATCATATTCATATTTCCAATTGCAATAGGTGTCGGTATCATCACAAAGATTGGTAGCTTGGTCAAAAACTTACAAGTCGGTGATCGTGTAGGTAAGAAGAGAGATGTCATATTATCAAGATCTATCAATATGCACATATCATATGTCTATTTGTTGATATGCACATATCATATGTCTATTTGTTGATATGCACATATCCTATGTTCTTTTCTCATTCTCATATGCCTAACTCTAACCGTTGGGTAACCCAATACTGTTGCATATAGGAATCACATGGATCAGAGACAGTTGCTCATCATGTGACCCATGCTTGGCAGGTAGAGAGAATATTTGTGAGAAGGGATATCAAGGTTTGTATTTGGGATCTGGGGCTGGATGCTGGGTTAGGGTTTGTTGCAGATGACGACTGACGAGTTATCAACCTATGGTGCTGAATCTGATGAGTGGAATGCCAAGGTTGTTCCATTTGATACTGTGAATGAAGTTATGGATGATCTCTTAAACGGACGTAACACCAATAACTGGCGTTATGTCCTCACTTGGTAGATTTTAGTAGAAGGTATAGATTAGGATGAAGTAGATGTTTAAGTGTACAGTCATCTTCATGCATGATTTGGAGAAAGGATAGAGATTAACCCTAGGAAATATTATTTAGAAAGTATACACGTTTCCAGATGTGATGGAGCAGAGATTGAACAATGATTGATTTATGTATATGTCGGGTAGAGATCTTGATGATGATTCTTTTGTTTAGTGATGTGTATTGTAATCCTAAACCTCGAAAGAAACGTTAAACTTTATTCCGCCACTAGCCGCTGCTGCAAATACACGAGTGCTGTACATATCATAATAGCCATCTTTTAATCTTAGTCTCCGCATAATCCCGCATAATGATTTGTATATCTCAAGCTCAAGCTGAAATATCATCAAGAAGTTGTGTCTCTAATTCATATTTTTTAGTTCATTTTGTTGTTCATTTAGTTTGCTGTTGTAATAATATAATAATACATAATCCTCAATCAATCTATGAAGTAGGTGGTGGTCCTACACTTGCAACATCGATATTTCCAATAAGAAGTGGGAAGAATACAAACTATGTTCGTATAATAATTTGTGCATATCATGTGTACATACATGTGTGAAATGAAATCACGAAATAAACATTAGTTGCATATATAAAACAATTGCAACAATACAATACAGTATATCAAAACCATAGCATATCATATACACATACTCAATATTATAACTTACAGCAAGACAAGAGATAACCATAATAGGGAAGGCAATATACAAACCAACATCAAAAGCATCTGGAAGATGCGCGTTTCACAGAATATAGAGATTAAGAGAGATGATAGTAACATAAGTTAGTACATGTGGGTTGCAAAGGCAATCAAATAAAAGGCAAAGTAAGATTAAATGAAGTAGTCAAAACTTATCAATACTTCATATTGAACATTGAATTCATACGACAAAGCAATACAAATGCGGACTTTCCTGTTCTTCCAGCATCATCGGCTGAATCTTTAGCACCGCCGCCGATACTAGTACCAGGCACCACTCCACCAAGTGTAGCAGCCTTAATCTCTTCCTCGGATGCTTCCCATGATTTCATCTTTTCTTCTAAACTAACTGTGGTTGTTGATGATGACTCAGTAGTATCATCTGCCATTGATAGTGGTTTAAATCTATTGATTGATAACGAAGAGGTCCTAGATTTTGTTGGTGATAAAAAGGCAGTTGTTGAGAAGATTTGCAGTATGATAACTGCAACGGTGAATAGGAGAGTAGAATGGATCATAGTAGCAAAGCAGCAGTAACATACAATCAATAGAGACACGAGAGGCGAGAGGTCAATAGTTGAGATCTGATGATTGTTGTGAGTCAGTGCACTTTGTAGAGTGCAAGTAATTGCAACTAAATAAACTAAAGTGCCGATATTAGCACTCAAATATCTTTAAGATTTTTATTTCGCTTGTGGTGGCGAAGAAGATTGCAAACTATGTGGGCGGCGGCTTTCTTATTACTGCTAGGATTCAATAAAGGCGTAGCTGCATTCTCTAGTTGCGATGGGCATGGCGGTAGTCGTCTAAATACTGCAGATCGGCGTAAGTAGGAGAAAGCTGCATATCTTTGAGACAATTGTAAGGATTTTCTGAATCCTCGTATTATGGGGGCACACACTTCCTTTGTCTCTATTGGTATGCAGTTTCTCAGCTTGGATGGTTTGATTTAGTATCTATTTGTATCGTTATTTCTTTGTGGCGGCGATGATCAACATGTGTTGTGTGCTAACATATTTATTTCTGATCATATGATCATATCTTATGCTCTTTCTAATATCCAATATGGGTGTGGTAATATAAGCCCTCTTCTCACAAACTACATCCACAATAACAGAGAAGAATACGGAAGATGCATCTGTAGTAATACCAAGATCAGTAAACTATTTCATTAGCCGGAGATGCAACTATTCTTGCAAGTTTTGTTTTCATACTGCAAAGACATCACATTCATTACCAATTGAAGAATCAGCAAAGGGGTTACGCTTATTAAAAGATGCAGGATGTGAAAAGATAAACTTTGCTGGTGGAGAACCATTTCTACATCCTATACTATTGGGAGAACTATGTCAAGTTGCAAGCGAAGAGCTAGGCATGGCCGTAAGCATTATAAGCAATGGGTCACTTATCAGCAAAGAATGGATGGAAATGTATGCAAAGTATGTCGATGTATTGGGAGTATCTGTGGATTCCTTTCAACCAGAAACCAATGCAAATATAGGCAGAGGTGGTGATGCAAATAACGAACATGTACAACGAATGATGGAAGTTCGTGATCTCTGTTCGCAGCACGATGTATTGTTCAAGCTAAACACAGTGGTAAACTCATTGAATTGGGAAGAGGATATGAACACACAAATTGCAGAGCTAGATCCATATAGATGGAAAGTGTTTCAAGTACTGCTATTAGAGGGAGAGAATACCGGCTCAGAAGGAGAACTTCGTGATGCACGAGACATGTGTATTGGACGAAGAGAATTCGACGCATTTGTTTCTAGACACTCCAACCGCAAGCAGTTGATACCCGAGCCCAATGATGTTATGCAAAACTCATACCTATTACTCGATGAAGATATGAAGTTTTTAGATTGCAGTGGAGGAGGTAAAGTTCCAGGAAGGAGTATTCTCGAGGTCGGAGTGGATACAGCTTTGAGCGATGCTGGCTTTGATCATCGAATGTTCCACGAAAGAGGAGGTGTCTTTGAATGGCGTCGTCCAAGGTAGATAGATGAGCTAACTCTGTATAGCATCGACTTGCTGTCTATCATTTGAGATTATCTACGTATGATGCTATCTCTCTAACTTTTTGCCCCATCGCTTCCTCTCCATCTTCATCGTTATTAAGAACAAGTATAAACTTCTTTTGAATGTGTTCATTCAATAGATCAACCACCTGTTGGTCTAGAAAAGTACAGAGGTTTACACATTCCTCTTTTTCGTCCTTCATTGGCAGCCGCAGTGCATTATTTGGTTGATTTTGCCGCCTCCGAATAGTTGTCTCGGCTGAGGTTTGAAAGTGTACACATACCACATTTCTGTGTTTCATCTCTTTTTGTATTGCTTGATGCGCTCGTGCTTTGAGCATGGTTTCTTTTTCATCTGACTGTGATCCATTAAGACGAAGTAGTGCCCAGGCCAGATTGCCTATATGCCAAGTCTCGACTACCCGGTTACACGAAGTTGGACAGGAACTGTCTCTCTCGCACTCTTTTTCATTAACAAAAGTATCCCAATCATCGCCATCCTTACTTCCACTGCCATCACCAGATAAATGGCCACCAGCTACTAGACTGTCTTTATCCCTTTTGATATCACCGATCTCAGGATCGAATCTCCATCCCAAATATCCAGCAAGAATCTTACCAAGAGAGGTTTTACCAGAGCAGTGAGAACCAGTAAGTACTACTGTCATAGGCATAGGAAACGACGCTCTAACTTTGTCCATTAATTGAGTTGTTGTAATATCCAACGCATTTCTGGCTACCTCGTCTGGTGTTTTATTGGCATCTACTTTTTTAATGCACAAAGGTCCAATCGATCTGTGATGTGCAGAGATTATCCTTTGACCAAGCTCGATATCATTAGAGAGTCTTTCATCCCATGGATTGTTTCTCGATGCTTTTGGAGGATCCTCTATGCCAGTATTTTGAGTAGTACTACTTCTATCTGCTCTATCTGATACTCTCTTTATTCTAACATCATCATCCACATCTAGTATGAGCATCAAATCAGGAGGAGATAGATCTCGTGGCCATTTGAATAATGAATCGGGAAGGAGATCAATTGACTCCTTGGGCGGTCCATTTGTATTCTTATAACCAATAGTATATGCACAAGTTGAAGAGTACCATCGGTCAACTATAAATATACTAATCTTCTCATCATTACATCGTTGTTTGCATGCTTTCCGTATCTCATATTGTAAGATATAATTAGAACACATATAGAAGGCTCTTGCAATACTACCTCCGGCCTTATCAAATACCGGACGCACATTCGAGATAGATGCCGTAGGAGTAGCACATATATGAACTTGACCAATGCCAATGCTCTTTGTTGTTGTTGACGATAGTTCATTAGCAAGTCGGCGGACCAATGTGCTGATTACAAATTATTACATAATATGATATGCATAGAATTTAGAATCGTGAGGTATCATTGTATAACTGTCAGATGAACATATAATACATGTAACATCGATACATAAATAAATCCAAGATATGATCTCACCTTTTACCACATCCATCTAGACCTTCAATTGCAATAACAAATGCATTGTTATCATATCTTTGACCAATTGGTATAGATCTAACATCCTCTTCTACCTCTAGTAAAAGGCTAAAGAAATCATCAAGTACCTCCTTGCCATCAATATCATCACCATTAACACAACATTCATTTGCATCCAATACGCCAGGTATATTATTTGCAATTCGTAATACCGATGAAGCGGTGGATAAATCTGGCCATAGACCAGCAATGTTGCAATCCGATGAATCTCTTCTTGAGCTTGCTGATAGTAGAGCTTTGTTCAGACTATCTTTGTCAAATTTTATTGTGCTACTCATAATTTTGGTTTATATAATGATGATAATATCGTATATGATGTCACTGCTAGCATACATATAAAACACTCTGTATTATATATCTGCATCAAAACTACAAATAGAAGTACATTGCTAGCAATAAATCTCAAATCTCAGCTTTTCTGCAAAATTATAAAAATTGTCTGTCCGTCGCTTTAATCTTGGATTTTCCTTCCATCATGTAGGTGCTGCATAGAGGTTGTTTGGCATTGTATGGGTGTATAACAAGTTGATGAACACTCCCAGCATGATTGTAAGTCCCTCCACCATACTTTTACAGCCCCATGTAGGCAGGTTTCATGCCTCAGATCAGGCAAAAATCCTGATTTTCTGCCGACTTTCAGGCAATGTTTGGCCATCAAGTGGGGGTATGCCATCATGTAGGTGCT
>Ga0075437_10544_pt1 | contig 10426 bp, 10 predicted proteins | sample MintriMetagenome_FD_74266 | JGI IMG/M metagenome (GOLD analysis project Ga0075437, IMG submission 74266) | Marine eukaryotic communities from Monterey Bay, USA to study complex ecological interactions - Minidiscus trioculatus and... | ecosystem: Environmental > Aquatic > Marine > Unclassified...
AGAACCAAGAGAAGCAGTCCTTCTTTTTGTTGCCAAATCTTCATATACTGACATGAATGTATCACTGCTATGTCTACGGCTGTTTCTCTTTGTAAATACATTCTCTACTATACTATCATCATCATTATCTAATAAGTCCTCATTCGTTTGTGCAGTAAATGTACCATTTGCAATTTCCTCATCTAAAAGATTTGTTTTGTTGGATGCACTATTATTATCAACTGTTGTATTATTTCGCATAGCTGTTGATTTATCACATAATGCACCATTCATTGCCAAATTGTAGTGTTGCAATGGAGTTGTTTGACAATTATTACTGTCCTCTTTTGTATTGCAATTTGTTATATCGTTCATATGATGTGAACTAATTTTAGAAGAAGATTGATTATTATACCCTCGAGATTTATTATCATCATCATCACTGCCGCCGCAACTGTCGGAGTCTGAATCATCAATCAAGGAATCAGTAATTCGTAACTCTCTTCGTTCCTCTTCTTCGTGTATTTGTTTCTTTTGTATAGTGTTGGGTATTGCATATCTATCATCACTTCCACTTGACAATGAAATTGATATTGCTGGCAGCATAGTACGATAGTTTAGGTATGTCGCGAGAAGCTGCTATTGATTAATTTATAACGACTCTTGACAATATCCAATATTGATAATGCCAACTGAATATCCCCTTAAAACACTGCTACATCCACTGATACAACACAATATGACCATCGATCATGCTGAGAATTGACCAACGGCATGGTATCCTAATTGGTATCCTTTTTATGATGAGTGCCATCAGGGCAGAGAAGAAGCAAAGCCTCTCTAGAGATAGAGCAGTCGATTTCATCCTAGAATGCCGAGATAGATAGACTCTAATGGCCAGGTATTGCATGAAGTTTGGTAGTGGTTGTGGTTATGCTTCAGTTGAAACTGAAATGTCAACAAGAGAGTCGAGAGTAGTTGGTTCAAGAAAGGTACATATCATATGCACACTTTTTCAGTTAGGATACTTAACTAGTCTCAATTAGACAGTTGTATGTTTGTAAAGGTTAGTTTAGATAGATGATGCCTAGATTGTATACAGAGAAGATATCGTAGATAGATCTAAATACATGCTCATAGACTATAAGAGCAGGTACCTAATCTTGCATCCAAGTGAGCTTGCATCCCCTCTCAATTCGACTCATATAACATACTCTATTTCACTATCCAACCAAGCCTAGCTTCTTTTTCGAATTCCCCGACGTTTGTATAGGTGAGTCTTTACTCTCCCTCTCATCTTCCGTGAGTTTGTAGCATGTTCTGGCCGCTTGTCTTTGACGAGCAGCTTCTCGATCCCAGCAGCCATTACTGCATCAACAAGTGTAGATTTCATCGTCTTGAGGTTTGAACTAGCTCCATCTAGAGCCTCATTGATAAGTTTCACCTCAGCCTGAAGATCATTGTTCTTGATCCTTTCACTCCATTCTGTTACTTTCGAGGGTGTATTAACCTGGAAGCTTTTTTGAACTTCGAAGCAAAGCTTTGAAGTTCTTAATTCACTTTCAACAATACTAATTTGCTTGTCAAAACAGGTATTGACGCTTACAATCTTCCCTTCGTTAGATCCAAAGTGGGATATTGCTTCTTCCTTCTGCTTCTTTAGAGATGCAATAACACCGGGCAAAGACTTTATATGCTCATTTTGGACTTTTAAATCAAGAATTGTATTCTTCTGCTGCAGTAATTCGATGCACTTTATTTGCTGCTCAATTTGTTGTACTTTATTCATTAACTCTTCGAGCTTACTTTCATTATCATTCGACAATGGAATAAGATGTTTACCAAATAGTGCTTGTTCATTTCGCTTGATTATCTCCTTCTTGCTAGCTTTGATTATCTGTAGGAGTATACAGTTAGCACACAGGGGAATGAGAGTATCAAAGACGCGGTCAAAAGCAGTGGCAGTACTTACATCACTCAACACCCGAGTGGCACTGATATCCATAATTGATGAGCTGGATAATATTGATTGACTCGATGATGATGATTCGGTGAGGACCTCACACAAATGACTAATACAACCATACATAACCAAACTATTGATCTGAGTTGAGCTCCCGTTCGCTGCAATTCGGCCAATGACTTTCAGAGCTTGACTTTTAGTGGCCTCACTTTTCATCATATACAGCAATCCCGACACGGTGTTTTTGTTTAGTGTCTGCTCAGTATTACTTGCAAAAATGTTAGATATGATTTGTGATGCAGGTATTTGAATAAATGCAAGTGGGCTATATAACGCCTTGGATACGTATACGAGGCCGTTGGCATTAACAATCGATTGGATACATGCACCGCCGACTGACGAAATTTGGTGTAGATACATCAACGCTGGCTGTTGCACAGGAGGAAGTGCAGCATTTGATATTGCTTTGAGTAGATGATGAAGAGATCCCTTGATCATTTCATTCAATTGATCACAATTGAGCCTATTTGTAGTCATGATGTGATGTAACGACCAGCAAATGTTTCCCAATACCACTTCATTATCATTTTCAAGAAGTCGAGGTAGTACTGTCAATGAGGATAATAAACACAGCAGCAACATCAGCATCTAAAAGGAATGATAAAACATTCAAATCGAATATCACACATCATCAAGTGTAAGTAGCAGTATTGCAACAGAGGCTACTTTAACAAATAGTGAATATTGAACAGTTACGACTCTTGAGTTATTAAAGAAGAAGTATATACACAAAAACAAGCATTGACAATGCCATTTTAAAGTAATGATGAATGATCGTATAATGAATATACTTACCAAGCCCTAATATGTACATATGAGATATTAGAAAGTCAAAGTACCGAGAGACCAAAGTTATGCCTAACACGAGGTATTGAAGTTAAGAGTTAGTATTACTAGTAAATTACGAGTAATGATAGATACATAATGGCGGATCTTGTTCATTTTAATCAGTAGATAGCAAGATGATAAAAGATGATATATAAAGACATACTAGGATACCTCGGCATCATACTACATACTACCTATGAACTAACAGAAAAGAAAAGGATATCATAGAAGGGAAGGAGGGAAAGGCAATGAAGCATGGAAATTAATACAAACGTCAAAAACTGTTGGTTTTTGAAAGCGCAGATGTCAGGGGTGTCTCAGTACAATCACGGATAGAGAGTGCAATAAAATAAATCAATATTTGCACTGTATTCAATCACCGGCTAAGAAATTGGTGATAATTGTTTAGTATTAGTGCTGATCATTGTAAAAATGGTTACTAAATCTGCACCAACATTGTTGCATTCCTTCTCGTATCTGAAAAAAGCTGTTTGAAAGAGGTTCGAAATTCGAAATCTAAGCCCCCTCTATCTAGCCTCTAGCCCTCTCGATTCATTGCAATGGCTCATAATTCGAACATTGCAACAACAACAACATGATGATGAATGACAACAACGAAGGCGTAGAAGTAGAGGCGCCGCCTACCGGTCGCTTCTTTGGAGCCATCGAGGAGAATGACGATTTAGAAGACTCCATCGATCAACTACCCGACACCACCGACGATGATATCGAGAGTGATTGGGGTGCATCATCATCATCGAACCAACGAAACAAACAGCATACTTGTTCAAACGTCAAGTTCTTCATCCTATTACTTGCTGCCTTTGGCGTCTTCCTTGGCATCGGTACTAGGATCTGGGTATGGGATCGGCAACAGTATCTACTTACTTATTAGTTACCTGCTCTAGTCTCAATGCCCATGTGGCAGCCTGCACACAAGCCAGCTGCATCTCCCTTTATCAATTGATCGATATATGAATCGATATACAATTTTTCTGCACGAGCAAATGTCAACAAATTATGAGAAGCCCTTTTGATTTGATGATGGTGGTGCGCCCCTGACCTTGTTAATGGATGACGATTGAGGAAGCACTCGTCACATTTGTAATTGGTAGTAGTAGTACCCTTGCATCGAATCGCCAATTTAACTAGTATCTGAGTGAATGTTCTGTTCCAGAAGATTCTTCTAGTCTGGCATTGACCGTTTTTGCATTGAACTTTGATATTTGTCGTATTGTAACTTTTCTTTTCACTGGTAAAAGGGAATACATCTTGTGGGCATATTCCAAAACAATTGTAGACAAGGACCTCCAATGCCTTTAGTGTTGCTCGACCATTGAAGCCACCACAAGCCTTGCCACACGCTAGGAAGTACTGTACTTCGTAGAGCTGTAGAATTTGCTTTACATCTCGGTGCTCAGTACCAAACTTGTTACCATATACCAATACTGGTGGGATGGCTAGTTGATTATCGTATCTAGCAGTATGCTTTGAGCCAAGCTGATGAGATCCCATATGGATCAAACGACATTTCAATATCTCAAGTAAGAGATCGGTAACAGAAGTCATTTCTGAGATAATCATATGTTTATTGTAGCATGGAAGGTGATCCCAAGCGAACTAAAGAGAGAGTTATATGTGTGGGTGAGTATTAATCAATACAGACGGAGTATCAAGTATACAGTATCTTACTTGGTCAAATGATTGTGTCCCCTTTGAAGCATCTACTGTTCGATCTGAGAAGTAGTCTTGGACACAAAGCACCTTCATCACAGTACTCAAAAGTTTGCATACTAGTTTAGTACCTTTGTCTGCTGACAAGGTACTAAGATCTTCTGGTAGGAATGGCATTAGCTTCCTTATACTGCCATATAGCTCCTTGGTCCTGCCTCGCCTCTTACCCGCATTCTTCTTCTCCCAAGCCAAAAACAACTCGATCATAATGGGATTATTAATCATAGCCTGAGCTGTAGATATATGTTGATTTGGCTGTGTATACAGTAGTTCACAAAATTGCTTAGTTGGCAATACATTATCTCAATAAGGCACACACATATAATATACAAGACACTTACCTCTACTTTCAACTTCCCTTTGACTTTCTCGTCTCTCTCTTTTTGACGCTGTATATCAGCTTTTAGATTATTGGTATACTTCTCATAATCTCCCTCGTAACAACCATCATCACCGACTGTCTCATCATTCAATACCCGGTGGATATACGACTTAAAACCAGGATTTAATGTGCCAAGGGCATTCCCCTTAACTGAATCAAGTTTATCAATCTCCTTGCAAAGCTCTTTCTTCCTCTTTACAGCTGCTTCTGCAAAAACTTCAGTTGTGTTCGTCTTTCTACCTTCAAATGACTGCATTCTCCTGAATACATTACCAATAATTGTATCCTTGTCTTTGTATGATGAACCTACTAGTTTCATTTCTGAATATACTTTCGCCTTCTGGTCTACAAACACAAATACGAAACCCATTCCAATTAATGGTTCAATGATACGCTATTAGAAAACAAATGGTAGGATGTTAGTGATGATATAACAATAATAATTCATATGCACATGGACGTAATATAATCTTACCTCATTGATAAATGTATACACCTTCTTGTTAAATTTTTCTCGTGTAACACTTCCTCCCGGCGGCTCATCCAATCCCACCTCACGCAAAGCTTTAATTGCATCTGCCTTATTCTTTTTGTCTTTTTTTGATAAACCGTTGAGATGTTTAGCAACTTTTTTGGCATAGTCCATAAACTGAGGATCCTTGAGATCTCCCCTATTGATGGTTATATCCAATCCCTTTCTGTATCTAATGCGATTAATTGTACCACCACCGTTATTTGTTGTATCTACAGATAATCCATCCACCACATTTTTGGCGTCTACGATATCTTCAACACGGACACCCTCAACTTTCTTCCAAGAATGATCTTTAGAATCTGGATTTTGTGGACTTGCAACAAGTTTTACAAAATTAACAAGTTCATCAACTATTTTTTTCCATAGTTCTATATTTCCAGGGCAATGTAATGCCGCTTCAGATAACTGTCTAAATGAAAAAATAATCACATCGGATGGAATAGTTGCAGTATCATATTCCTGTCCGTATATTGGGTGTGAATTAACATCACCATTACCTTCTTCCTCTTCATCACCACCATTACTTTCTCTTGGTTCATCAACATTAGAACCAGTATTCTGCCGTTTCTCCCATTTAGGGCATACCTTGACTTTTCCACCGGGTAGATCTTCTGCCCGTCCCTTGGCAAATGTATAAAGTATATCATGAACAAGTGGATGTTCTTTTTGTAGTTGTTGCATCTGTTGTGTTGTAGATGGATATTGCTTCATACTCATTATTGGTTGTTCGTACTTTACGCCGGATACTACGGAAAGATAGCGTGAACTACGGCATACTTCACAACCCGTCTCAGTACATGGGTTATCGGTGGAGTGGTTATGAAAGGACAGTGTATGAGGAGTAAGTTTAAACGTGGCTGGTTTGATTGTAGTGGTATCATTTTTTGCAATCTTTTCATCAACTATATTGGCAGCTTTCTGCAATTGTTCTTCAATGGACTCTAGGTCAATATCATCTGCTGTATTAGAAGACATGATGAATAGGATAGGATTTAATTGGCTATATGGTTTGATATCACTGGTTTTGTTATTATGGTCGGCAAGATCGCGTCACCTTCTTTTTATTGTCGCCGTCTGTCTGTCCAGCATTTTATATTATGAGAGTAGATAGATTGGTCATGTGGTATTTAATACTCTCTCTCTAGGTCGATTAGTATATAGGTATAAATATATATGAAGTATTATTCAAGGTGTTGATAGTAGTAGTAGTATTATTGCAATATTATCCATACTCAAAGGTTAGTGCTGCTTGTTGTATTATTATATCTCTATTCAGGTACTGTATCGATTAATCTAAATTAAGGTACACCATCTTTTTACAATCACATGCACCTTGTCGTTATTCTAATAATAACAAACACACCTCAATATACCAATATGATATAGATATACTACAATGACGAAAGTAAATGATTTCACCCAACATCTAATTGCGAATGGCTTCACTCATTTTCTTCGTAATCCATCAACAAACAAAATCACTTACTTCAGCCCAACGAAACGTGATGCATTGGGTGATGGTGCAGATGAACCAGCAGAAGATGGTACTGTACATGGATTCAAAGATGGTGTAAGTATGGCAAAAGCGGATGAAAATGGTAATGTTTCCGTAAGTGATTACCCAAGTTTGGCTAGTACATTTATTTCCCCCACTCCCAAAAGGAAAAGTGGACAATCACCAGAAGAAACAACACATGAACTTGTATTGAAGGAAAATAAAGACGGTGTAAAAAGTGTTAACCCCGAGTTAGAGCAGGTGTTGAATGATTTAGATGAAATCATGGTAAGTGTGGTATTGTGAAGCATGTCTAACATTATGGTATGATTTGTGTTGTCATCTCATTAAGTGCATATTGTTTGTTTAATCTTTTAGAAAAACAAGGAAGCAGGTAAAGGTGTAGATCTGGACTCTCCATTGTGTAAGAGATTCCTGAAAAGGGCATCAAATGTATTGCCAGATCTGCTAGAGTTATTAGAAGGTTGTGATTTCGTTAAAGATCGTCATATGTTTGCAATTATATGCCGTATCTATACTATTGTAGACATATTGAAGGTAGATATCAGTCATCTGAGGGGTGAGCTATCAGCCAAGTGCGTTGAGGTTCAAAATCTGAAAGAGAAGTTGGTAAAATCAACAGCAATAGCTGAATTTGCCGCAGAAGAAATGGAAACTCGGATGAAGGAGTTAGATATAGCCAGGAATGCCCTTCGACAATTACAGAAGGAGCAGAAACGGACTATCGTGGTTAATCAGAATGGTATTGATGTGGAGATGGCTATTACTGGGGTAGATGATGTAGAGATGAAGGACGTGACTTCTGAAAAGGATGAAGAGAAGGTCAGTTTGGTACTTTGTGTGTTTGTGTCTTATACCAATACATATGTCACTCATTTCTAATAACTGTCTAATCAAATCAGGATGAACGTGTTGCTAGATTGGAGGCACGTGTTGCTAGATTGCAGAATGAAGTCAATCATTGGAAGAATGAATACGAAATTAGTCAAACTTCATTGCAATTATTTATTGCTGAAAAACAGAAGAAGGAAGGCATTATAACTGTATTAGAGGTACGCCTCGAAGAGGCTACTGATGCCAAGGAACGGGTTGCTGTACGTGTTGCTGAATTGGAGGTACGTCTTGGGGAAGTTACTTCTGAATTGGAGACACGTAATACAGAATTAACCGCTGCCAAGCGTGAGATTAGGACGGATAAGGCTCGTATTGACGAATTGGAGGAAAATCTTAGCACGGCGAAGTCTCGTGTTACCGAATACAAGACACTTCTTGAGAAGGAGGCTACTCGTAATGATGAATTACAGGCACGTCTTGCAGAAGCCCTGGAGGTAAACTCAGCTACTGCCAATGGTGTTGCTGACTCGGATGACAAGAAGGACTCGGCCGATGGAGGAAAGAAGGATACGGCCGATGGAGGAAAGAAGGATTCGGCCAATGAAGGAAAGAAGGATACGGTCGAGAATGATACGGCCAGAGTTACTGCTGCCAAAGAGAAACAGCGTCAATCAAGAGTTCATTTGGCCAATGCCAATAATGGAGGAGAGAAGGGGGGTAACGTGACGGTGCCACAGGCACTGCTTGACACGGTACCAGGAAATCAAAAGATTGTACAAATGAGCTGTTGTATGGTGGAGAAGCGTACCCTGAAGGGTGCAAAGTTGGCATTGGACAACAATCAGATCAATAGAAGTGAAGTTGTAGAGGCTGTCAATCAAACAATGGAGATTTCAGGTATTGGCGGAGGTATCAACAGTAAAGAGAGCTTGAAAATGCTCGCTGATCTTAGGCTTGGCAAGTGAGAGGATAAATATTTTCTAGTATAGCAGTATTGTCTTTATAACAAGAATTTTTGAACACCTCTTTATGTATTATGATATCTCGACAGGTAAAGAAGATGAGGCATCGACCGTTAGTTCTGCCTTAATGGCTACTGACGCTGATTATGGTAGGCGACGACGAGACATCAACAACCAACTCAATGGCATCAGCCGTTGGTGCATCTGATGTCGTATCAGTATCAGATCCAGCACCACCCGCATCCAAGGCAGCCAAGCATACCAAGTCCGAGAAAGGTGACGATGAAGATCGTGATACTCCCGAAGAAACAACAACAACATCGACAGAACCAAACAACCCAGTTTCTTCAACGATCCCTGCCTCGACATCCACGGCAGTTGCAACAACAACGGCAGCAGTTGTAAGTATCCATGTATGATATGATATGACTATATTTCATCTCTTATATCATGGCATATGAATATATGAGTGTGCATAAGATACGTGCATATGATGTGCACAAAGTAAGAAGACTTCTAACATTCCCTTCCTTCTCTACTCTACCTTCCTTCTCTACTCTACTTTATTCTACACGACGTACCATATTACACTTAGACTACACAAGCCGCCACAACAACTGTTCCCCCCGAGACCACACCAGCAATTGTAAGTAACCTGATGTGATATACAGCTGTATTTCCATCTTATGTATCATCTGTATGTGATCATATAATGATGTGTGCACATGATGTGTACATATGATGTGCACAAGTTTTTTTTTTTTTGTATGTGGGCATCTAACGTAGAGTGGACTCCTCCTGCAGGAGAGCGGTGGTATCAATCCTCCCATTCAGCCGAATCCTACGTCGTCCCCAAACATTGCTTGCCTTACGGATCTCAAAGAATGTCCCGACGGACTACGTACTCGTCTCCCTCCGGATTGTGATCCCTGTCCTTTGACATCTGTTATTGTAAATAACCATCATGTGCACAGAGTTTATGTTTGTATGAAGACTTTCTAACATATCCTTCTCCATCTCTCTCTCTTTCCACACACAACAATCCATACATCTCATAGACTAGTACCCAAGCTGCTACAACCACAGTTCCACCACCTCCAGCAGCGACAGAAACCGCTGCTACTGCTGCACCCCCGAAGATCGATCCAATTGAGCCGAACCCTCCAGCAACTACTACTCCACCACCACCTCCCCCAGCAACTACTACGCGTAAGTATCACCACATACACGATATGCACACATTATTGAGTCTAACATTACTAACATCTTCTTGTTTCATTCAACTCTTCACTACACACCAAACTAGCCCCACCCCCTCCGGCAACAAAAGCCCCTGTAACACCTCGTCCAACTCCCGAACCTACGGTGAGTTATCAATATGGTATATGGACTGTGAATTGTATAAGTCTAAATCTATATCTAACTTTTACTTTTATCCTTGCATCTCTTTTCTATTCAGCCCGACCCAACACTGAAGCCTACACCTCGTCTGTAGCACCTTCTCCTCCTGTTCCAGCTCCTCCTGCTCCAGTCAGTTGTGAGAGCATCAGTAATTCTTCAACATGTAATGGCGATAGCCGATGTGCATGGCTCTTTAGGGACAGTTATTGTGCTACCAAAGCTGGCTTGACGA
>Ga0075437_14544_pt1 | contig 10421 bp, 12 predicted proteins | sample MintriMetagenome_FD_74266 | JGI IMG/M metagenome (GOLD analysis project Ga0075437, IMG submission 74266) | Marine eukaryotic communities from Monterey Bay, USA to study complex ecological interactions - Minidiscus trioculatus and... | ecosystem: Environmental > Aquatic > Marine > Unclassified...
TGGCACACCGGCTTGGTATCTATTGGTTAAAGACGGAATTGGAAGATAATTGTTTCAAGTATTTATACCCTAATAAGTATCAAGAGCTCTATGGGAAAGTTGAGGGTAGTGAGACGGAACGGAAGCAATATGAAGATATGGTTGTGGAATTGTTAATAAGGCAGATGACCGAGGCAGGGATGAACAACAGTACAATACAAGTTACCGGACGTACCAAAGGCCTCTATTCGATATATACCAAGATGAAGAAGCAAGACCTCGAGTTTAATGATGTATACGACGTATTGGCATTTAGAATTATTGTGGATGATGTAGCTTCTTGTTACCAAGCCTTGGGTATTGTTCACTCCAATTACAAACCGGTGCCTAACAGAATCAAGGATTATATTGCATTACCGAAACCGAATGGGTATCGTTCACTTCATACGACTATATTCGGTCCCGGAGGAAGACTTGAGGTACAGATTAGAACACATGAAATGCACGAAATTGCCGAATCGGGAATAGCCGCACATTGGTTATACAAAGAGGGCAAACCTGAGAAGGAAAAGCCACAAGCTTGGCTTAAGGATCTTGTAGAAGATGTTAGACAAGAGCAATCAAATCCGAAAGAGTTTGTCAAGTCTATTAAGGGAGGTGAGACTTACTAGAGTGCTTCTCTGTTTCATACTATCATACTGACACATCATATGCACACATTTATTCTCAGACTTGTACCAGAAGGAAGTGTTCGTCTTCTCACCTAATGGTGACCTGTTTGCCCTAGCCAGAGGAAGTACAGTACTTGACTTTGCCTTCAAGGTTCACACGGCCTTGGGTTCTGAATGTGTAGGTGCTAAGGTCAATGGGAAGCAAGTGTCAATAAAGCGTATGCTCAAAAATGGAGATACTATAGATATTATGACTAGCAAGTACCAATCCCCAAAGAGGGAGTGGCTTAACTTCGTACGAACTTCAAAGGCAAGGAACCGAATCAAATCTTATTTGAAACGACAGGAAAGAGAAAAGAGTATGCTTGTTGGGAAGGAGATGATCGAGAAAGGACTCACACGATACACTTCTCGAGGAGTGGATGGAAAGAAAGAGTACCAGAGAAAGATGAGCCACTTGTTGAGAACATTCAAGCTAAAAGATGAATTACATTTGTTCACTGCACTAGGTGATGGACAGCTATCTGAGAGTGTCATGAAAGAGATATTTGGATCGGCACTTGTAAAGACAAGAGACAGAAAAGAAGTTGATGACGAGCTTGCCTTAACGAAGAGTGACGTTTATCAAGGAGACACAAGTACTCCTGACACGAGTAAGAGCGGTATAGTTGTTGGAAAAGAACGGAATATTCTTCTCAAGTTTTGTAAGAATTGTAATCCTTTGCAGCACTCTCTGGAAGAAGTAACTTAGCGTCTCTGTCTTGCAAGCCTCGCATGCAACTGAACACTTTGCCAACTTGCGCTGCTGCATCAAAGTTACCGAAGTGGTATCAAGGGGGTGGTCGAGTGTTCCCGGAAAGGCTTCGTCAACGATATCAAAGAGAGTCTCACGTGCATTTTGTAGGACAGTGATCTCTTTAGCTTCGACTTCTTCGATCAGCTCTTCATCAGGCTGGTAAGTTGTTTTGTCTTTGGTCTTCTTCTTCCCACGAAGAGCTTTGGTAAGTTTGATACAGTGCTCATCAGTGATAGATGTTGTATCATAATGGGCATTATCATACTCATAACGAGAAACGAATCCATCCCGGTTGGTATCAGCAAGCTCCTCGAGAGCTTCGTGGAGTTTACCATCAGCTTTTCCCTTCCCCAGATTACCGCATACCTCAGTTGATACATACGCTTCTTTCTCGTTGTCAGTCATGGCCATCCACTCATCGTAGTCATCTTCTTGGACAGTGAGAGCAACAGCTGCCACGTCGGCATCAAATGCACTACGGCTGCAACTACCGCAGGGAGCACAGTTTCGACCAAAGACGTTACAATAGCACCAAGCAGAGCATCCGTTAAAGGGACCTCCGGATTGACACATAAGATTGTTGGCTCTAGAAGTCCAACAACCGGTACTATCTTCGTTTGGACATACATTAGAGCACGACATGGCTTGTACTTGTGGCACGACAGCAGCCATAGCTCTTTGATCGGATAAAGGTTCCAGAACAACAAAGTTCTTGAGACCTGACCAAGAACAAGACACTTTGGCAGTTGATCCCATAGATAACTAAATATCTCGTGCTGGCATGTCTGGTAACGAGGTGCAGCATCTGCCAAGACACTCCTCAGTTGAATCCTGAAGCTCAACTCTCTGGTCTTGCATGTGGTATCCATCCATTCCTTCTCTGTGATATGGGTATCTTTCATCGACTATTGATTCAGGTATATATTGATATGATGGACAGATATACTTCGTCTTATTCCATAGGTGTTCGTGGTGGAAGTAGGTTGCAATAGGGGAGCGAGGATTGAGCAATAAGTCTCCAGAGTAGCCATCAAGGGTGTGGTATCCTTTGATAACCGGTATCCTTTTTCCAAAAAAGTGCACATCTTGTAGACCTTTTGTTTATCTACTAGTAGCAACAAACAAGCCTGGCATCTTCCTATTTCAACTTTGCTCTGAGCTTACTTTGCTAATGATCTAAGTTGAGTGGCAGTCTCTAAGCCGGTGGCATCAACAAGTGCTGAGAAGATGCCATTGGGATTACTTAATAGCTCTTTCGGTGAGCCAAACTCTGATAACTTTCCTTTGTCCATAACAAGAACAACATCGTAGTCTATGATTGTGTTCAGCCGATGTGCTATTGTAAGTAATGTGGTGTTTGGAAACTGGCTTCGAAGCATTTGTTGGACAAACTCGTCAGTTGTACTATCGACAGATGATGTTGCTTCGTCTAAGACCAAGAGTCGAGGATTCGCTAGCATAGCTCGAGCGAGGCATAGAAGCTGCTTCTCTCCAGCAGAGAAGTTAGATCCTCCTTCATTCACAGTCCCATCCAGAATTTGGCCTCCTTGTTTGATACCTGGAAACTTTATTAATTGTAATGCCTTGACAAGTTCATGATCCTTATGAGTAGCAAAAGGATCAAGATTCGTTCTAAGGGAACCAGAAGTTAATTCCACACAATGGTCACAAGAATATCCGAGAAGAGAGGGAGGTAGGGGTGTTAGTATTTGTTAGTGTTATAGGCACAATTCAACTCAATCCATGGCCAGGGAGGGATGTCGTCTATACATATGACATTCATCAATGGTTTCACAATTAGAACACATAATGCCCAGATCAAAGGGTGGGTTTTGACCATTGTGACAATTAACTTCTGCTTACCTAATAGTTCCGGCGAAGACGGCGGGGTCTTGAGGTAGGATAAACATTCCATTTTGACGACCTCGTACACCCGACAGCCCGAGCGTGCCCAAATCAACACCATCTAACGTTATCGTACCACTCTCTAATTCAACAAGTCGAAACAAGGCCGCTGTTAAACTGCTTTTACCAGCCCCCGTTCTGCCTGTTACGGAAGGGAGGTAGATAGATTGAGGTTAGACATACATTAAACAAAATGAGCACATCTTATGCGCATATAACTTACCCACAATGGCACAACGACTACCATGCTGTAATGTAAATGATAAACCATCTAGTGATAAAGGCAGTCCAGGACGATATCTAAGGCAGACGTCCTCGAACTCTAACTTGCCGAGTCTTGGCCACTCGTTATCAACCATATACTCCTCGGCTGTTACCATACTCTTCTCTTGAGGCAACATTTCTAGCGAATGCATACGTTCGATGGACGTGATGGCAGCTTCAGCCTCTGAAAAGGCAGTGATTAGAAAACCTAATGTCACCGTAAAGGAATTGCTCCACATTAGTAACAGACCAGCCAATCCAGCAGTTAGCCCCAACTGAGTATACATGAGGGTGATAAACAAACCGGCGGCAAGGGTGACAAAAGCTCCCAGCACCTCTAATCTTACTGCTAACCATCTTCTTGAGGCAACGTAATTCAACATAGCCGAGCTGTTATCATTGATGAATCGTCGAAACTTGTTTGCAAAGAAGTCATTCTTCCTGTAGGCCTTGATAGTCGTCGAACCGTCTAGACCTTCCGCTAAAGCAGCTTGTATGGGAGATCTACTCACGGCATCGAGACGTTGCAAGTCTGACGCAGTCCAACGATACAGTCTAAGCACAAGAGTATACAAGAATAGCACCAAGGCATTTATCAATGCCATCCAAGGCTGTGGGGAGAGAAGGAGAGGAGAGTAAAGAGGGTAAGAAGAAGTGAACTAGTGCACAATAAAAAAGGATACCATGTGTCCGGTATCCTTTTTTGAAATATATAGAATGAACACAAGATGTGCACATCTATCCTATGGTCGATATCGTTGTCTGAGACTCACCACAACTGCTATCATAACTATTTGACCTGCCACTAGCCAACTGCAGGCAATGATGAAAATGGACACTACGGTAGAGAGGATGAGGAAGGATTGTTTAGATTAGTCAACCCCCGAGAAAAAGATGAAAAGAGGAGGATGAGGAGGGATGATTAGATAAGACACTGACAAATACCCCTCGACGATCAGCAATACTCACTGAACTGAGACAACACGATGTCTACTTGTTCAACGTCATATGTAAACCTATTTAGTATACGGCCGATTGGATTTGTGTCAAAATACCACATTGGGGCATGAAGTACATGATGTGTCATTGACTGGAAGACCTTTCGGCAAGCCCTGATGCCTCCAAATACTGCCCATTGAGATCGACCTGCAAGAAAGATCAACATACATAGCACAAGGACTGAGTAAACAACCAGGTAGGGATCTTGAGAGTCGAGCTGATCAGGAAAGATCACCCCCAGTACAGTAATTTCCTTGCCTAAAGCTGATGTCCATGTTGCAAGCCACCAATCGATGAGAATGTAAGAACCTCTATCACAAGCCATGAGAATGATCTGAACAATAATGAAGAAGAATCCTCCAGCATACTGAAACCAAAGCAGCCAAATAGATAGAGAACTCATTCCGTGCTCTCTTTGTTCATCTGATATGAGTTCTCCCTTCTTGGCATCGGCATCATTTGATATCACAGGTACCTCCATGCTGCTGTTTGTTTTCGAAGAAGTAGCTTTACTATCAAACTCAGAATTCAAATGACTACTCTGTTTGCCATTATCTAATACCAAAATATTGTTTACTTTCTTTAGAAAGTGAACCGCATGTGTTACACTTTGTTATGATTACGAAAAGTAGTGACTTGAGATAAGTATACGGAGTGAATAGTACAAACACAAAAGAGACACATCACGTGCACATCTTACTCACAGTACAACCCCTGAGTTATGAAGCAAGGCATCATCATCGCCTATATTTGCAAATAGATTATCAAATAGTCTCTGTGAAGTTCCGGCATCTTAGGCGGAGAGCACATCATCAAATAGACAAATATCAGGATTGGCATAGACACAACGAGCAACACTGATGCGAGCCTTCTGTCCTCCTGAGCAAGTCACACCACGTTCTCCTATCTCTGTAAGATCACCAGCTAGCCATTGTGCTAAGTCCTGTCGTAGACAACATGCATCAAGTACCTTCTCATATCTATCTGCATCATACTCGGATCCAAAGAGGATATTCTCTCGTACGCTAGTACTAAGTATGAACGGAGTTTGTGCCGCATATGAGAGACTACTACCACTAGCCATCGATATTGATGTATCTTCTGACGATTGAATATCACCCAACAAGCCTTGTATCAATGAGGACTTCCCACTGGCAACTGAACCTACCACCGCTAATACTTCCCCTCTAGCTACACTAAAGTTAATACCAGATAAAGTAAATGTTGATGAGCTAACCCCTTCCTCGTCTGTTTCAATTGATGATGATTTGTCCGGTTGTTCACTACCCACGAAGAATGTCCCGTCCTTTACTTCCAGAACAGATTTAATTGGTTCATCAGACTCGTTTACTTCATTATCCTTCGTACCTTCTCTGCCCATGAATCGAGAGATACGATGACAAGCTTGTATTCCCAAGGCAGCCTTGGATAGTAACTGTCCAGCTTGATTGATTGGGAATTTCAACATATACATGAACATGCTAAGAGTGAATACGGTAGAGGCCGTCATGACATTACCCATCAATACATAGGTAACAAATGTTGCATAACTAGCCAACACAGGCGTGAATACTCGAATTAATGTAAATCCCCATACACATTGTTCTTTTCGAACTAATGCCATTTCTCGTGCTCGTGCATCCATTACACGCTTTTCAAATTGATCCTCATAGTTGTTAAGCTTTGTAACTTTTATATCTTGTAACATTGCTGATACTATTTCTATACGTTCATCGGCTACTTGTACACGTTTACGACGTATCCGAACGATGATGTGTGCAACCTTCTTTGATAATGGTATTAGACCAATCAAAATTGCCGCCCCCACAAAGCATGACGGACCGATGATGATGAATAACAATGTGATAACTATAATAATGGCAAGTGGACAACACCACAACATATGCCCTTCATGCATTACTTCAAATAACTTTTGTGTATCGGTTGCTACCAAGTTTGTAATATTGCCAGAAGTTAAATTCTCTCGTCCTTTAGGACTTAGATTAAGTGCCTTTTCGTATATAGCACAGGTAATAGCCGATCTTAGTATTATACCACTTTGATATGATAAGAATTGATGTCTATGAGACATGAATGCATTAATAATTGATAGGATAAAGATTAAGATGACGTATATGATTGCATTTGTTAGTACCGAAGAAGTACTACTTGTGGTATCCTCATCTTGTTCAATTGCTTCTAATAACTTCATAACACAAAGCGGTATAGAAAGTTGAGCACATAATGCAATTAATTGACATATACCTGCTGGTATAAAAGTAGATTTGACAAGTAACCATAATGTTTTGAGGAAGTTATGATTCGTTTCATTGTAATACATCCAAAATTGTTCGTTGAGTAATGACGCGTCATTCTTAGATGGTATCGAGTATAGATCACTCTGCTTTAATTGAGCATTTACTGATTTATCATGCTTTTGTTTAGCACCCTTGGTGAAGAGACGATTCATATAACTGTATGTCCATTTTGTATATGTTGATTTTATTCTTTGTACACATGAGTTGTTATCATCTTTATCTTCTGGCCATGGATGTGATGAGGGCGTATTATCGCTAGAATCTAGCGTATTATTCGACATGCTGATACCTACACACATTCTACGGTATATTAATTAGTACTATTCTTTACTGGATTATTGCAATAGAGTGCACGATAGAGCACGATCGTAGTGGTGCGGCATGACGCATAATAAAAATAACATCGTCATTTTTAATATTTCTCAGTAAGAACTATGGCGATACAACGTTCTCCTATATGAGAAAATCAGTAGAGTTATCACATCTGCTATTAGGCGTTTGGGTATCAATTATTGCAGCTGCAGGGTATTCAGGATTGACATGGTGGACGTCTTCTCCTACAACTGATCTGTGTAGGCAGGCAGCGTATTAAAATGAGCAAGATTAAAAAGTGTAAACATCTTGTGCACTCTTTTCAATTTGCAATAGACTGCAATCTGCATATACAATTAGTAAATCACCTTTCAACAATACTTTAAAGAAATATCAAAAGCTAAGATGATTAAACGGATACTAAAACTTATCTTCCACGAAATATTTGGTCTCGTAAGAAGTGTAGTACTCCTTTTTTGTCCTCTTCGATATTGCAATTATATTGAGAGAGATTGGAATATAGTTTATGGGCTGGTCCCTGATACAACAAAAGAACAATTTGAAAATCACTTTTTTATACTGAACGGGATTATTGCAATTTATTATATCCTTCTACTCTTCGATACACAACATATGATGAATATCAATCCGAACTATATACTTTCACTGGTTGTTGTGTTGGTTTTAATAAAGGGATTTGAGGTCGAAAGAATGATGTGGCGTTTAACTATTGGTCGCAGTATTGATGCAGACACAGCTCATCGAATCTATACCATTGCATTCGAATCTAGGCCTCATGGAGAGGTTGATATATTGGATATAAGGTACTTCCTCTGTGATGGTTTGATGAGACGGGATATAGAACTAAACACCGTGAAAGAACTTGTGGAGATCTTTCCAGGTTACATGAATATACGTGATCGAGATGGAATGAGTCCATTCAATATAGCATGTCAATTTGCCTCCGTGGATATTGTTAATTACATGTTAGAAACGAGTGACTGTATGGTTAACGACTACGTTGATAAAAGGGGTAACACTATTCTTCATTTGGCATGTTCATGCCAGAGTGGAAGAACATATATCAGCCTCAAAGTAGTAAATTATCTGTTGGAGAAACAAATGTCATTAGTTACTGTAGCAAACAATGATGGAGATCTACCAATTCATGTTGCTAGTGATAGTATGAAGGACAGCAAAAACAAGTCGACGTCTGGACCAGAACAGGTTGAGATTGTATGGCGTTTACTTCTGGCATACCCTGATTGTTTGAATTGTGTTGGAGGGAGTACAAATGGTTCAAATGAAAAGGATATTTATGATAAGAAGAATAGATAGTTATAATACGCTGTTTATAGCGGAGTATATCAGTTCAGATTCTAGTTTTATGAAATAGGTGCCCCTCTTCTCTCCCCTCCCAGCTACTTCTTCTTTGATTCACAACTAATCCAAAGTACCAAACCCCGACCTCTTATTTTGCCATCATTATACTTGAGTAGTAACTGAGGCTTCTTTACTAGAACCATTATTGACCACACTCTTATCAGCCACCTCAACTACTTTGGATAAGAAGAAGAATCCCCTGGCAATTTCATATCTTGTACATTGTTCTGACTTGGTTTACGACTACCGGCATTATCACTACTTGCAATAACATTCCGTTGTGAGGCAGGAATTACTGTACCATTATTATTATTCACAACATTACCCGCACCATCTATCCATACATTGCTATTTTGACTTATTTGATTACCATTTACAATATTCTTTGGATTCTGATGTTGTACCACGGCAGTTGATGCCGATGCATTACCAATATGAACAATCTGTGCACTCTTTGGTGGTTTCTTTTGAAAATTACGTGCACCATGTCTAAAACAAACACCTGCACATTGCACTTTGTTTGTACATCCTTGGAATTTACATGTACGTCGTGTTATTTTAGCACCATGGCGAATACATAATCCACTTTTTAGGGCATTGTTTGTACATCCTTCATGACTACATTTACGTACCTTTGCCCCGTGTTTGATGCATATACCACCTTTCTTGGCTTGTTTGGTACATCCTTCTACGGAACATAGACGGCGTGCTTGTTTTTTAATTGGTAATGTTGTTTTAGCCTTGACATCAACCGTAGATTTTCTTTGACTAGTACTTTGTGCTGCTGCTGGTAGTGCGGGTGGTAAAACTGGAGGACATACGTTATTATTTGCAGTAATAGTGGTAGGTTGTTCTTCTTGATTAGGAGTACTACTCATATATACTAATGCCATTGCAGCCTCATCCTTAGTCTGGGTATTATTTGGTGGTTGAGGTTGTTGGGTAGGGTCGGGTGGTAAAAAGGGTTCCATTTTTGTGTTGTGTGTGTTTTGATGTTGTCGTATCGAGAATTGATATTGCTGTACGCCGCCACCGATATCGATATATATAATAATAAAGATGGTGTGAGATATTAATAATCCACGGATTGAGTAGAGCCGCCGCTGGCCGCTGGTTGGTTGTTATCGCGTGTATTCTGTTGTTGGCAAGCGGTATCCTACTTTTTCTCAACGCCCCTCCTGCGTGCCTACTCATCTCCCCCTCTTGTACCAAACGATATCGCCTCTAATTCGCCAGCCTATGAGACGAAGGCAGTGCTGTACTATTTAATCAGTTGTAGTATTGACATATTGCATTGGCCATATAGTTTTGCAACTGTTATTGAACAAGATATGTTCTCCCCCTACAAACTACCTTTTCTCCTCTTTTCAATCATCGTTGGCATTGCTACATCATCATCCTCGTCATCGATATCTACATATCAATCACTACAACAACAATATTACGAACTATTAGCAAGTTATGAAGATGATGATATCAACTCACCACCGGGTCCAATAAATGGATGGCCACATACTAAACCCTACACCACAAACTATAATGACTTGGTATCCTATAATAAGTTACTACTGAACAACGAATGTATGTTACATATCAACAAGAATACTTTGCAGTATACAATGGTGGTAATAGCAAGAATGATGAACATATGTTACACATATCACAAATTGGTCGACCAGAGGGTAGCACTACTGGATATTATACAGGTGTTACACATTTTCAACATGTGAATAATAAAGATTTAATTACTTTTTTATTCTCGGCTGGACGACATGATGGTGGTACGAATACATA
>Ga0075437_13814_pt1 | contig 10404 bp, 6 predicted proteins | sample MintriMetagenome_FD_74266 | JGI IMG/M metagenome (GOLD analysis project Ga0075437, IMG submission 74266) | Marine eukaryotic communities from Monterey Bay, USA to study complex ecological interactions - Minidiscus trioculatus and... | ecosystem: Environmental > Aquatic > Marine > Unclassified...
TGACTGGAAGTCCTCCAATAGCTCATGATTATTTGTGTTATATCTATGCTTGATGCTGGTTCTGTTTATCACTGTGTGGACACTTGTGTTCACCTCCTACTTGTCACACTCTTAAATTTGGCGAGAAAACCCCGTTTTACATTGAGTTGAAGCCGTAGCCCAAAGTATCGCCAGTATGCTGTCAGGTCTCAAATATTGGGTGCACTTTTCATGGATATATATGTGCCTGTCCCTCGGCGTCACCGAATGGCAAGATACATGATTTGGGTGCCTGCCTTACCCTACTTTTCACTGCTACCCACATGATTTTCCTGATTTTGCCCATATACCGATGGCTATAGTGTTGTCAGCTATGGTTCAAACATGTAAGTACGGCCATTATTCTTCACATTGGGTGTATAAGTGATGTTAGATCCACTTTTTATGACTTGTTTGTCCATATACAGCTTCTTACATACCAGCTTTTGTGCTCTACCCCCACAATTTTACTGATTTTGCCCATATTTGCCTCATACTTGCAGGTATAATGTTGTTAGTGGCGGCTCAAAACTATTGGAAGACCCATTATTTTCCACATTGGGTATATGAATGATCTTAGATACACATTTTATAGCATGTTTGTCCATATACAGCTTCTGATATACAGAAAATGTGGTTCTAGACGTGATTCCTAGCCGTGTCAAGGTCGGGTGATGGCATACAGAAGCATGAACGGTGGGTGTATCATCATCCAATAGTGCTCCAAACCATTCCATTAGGTCCATATAACATGTAGGTAGTGCACTGGCATCTTTATATTGCCCTCTGTGGTGGATGTTACCATTATTATATCAAATAGTGGGGTTAGCCTCACGTTTTCCTGATGTTCTGAGCTGGGGTGCTGGTATACAGAAGCACAACCGATGGGTGTATCACTGTCCACTAGTGTTCCAAACCATTGTATTGGGTCCATATAACATGTAGGAAGTGCATTTGCATGTTCATATTGCCTACGGTGATGGGCGTTACCACTATTATGGCCAACATTGGTGTTTGAGAGTGTCTGAATCTCAAACTTCTATCAACTTCCTGGCTATGTTTCATCATCAAGTGGCAGTACACCGCCATCCACGTGCTTGTATGATGGTAATTTTTCATTGTATATGAGTATAACAGTGACATGAACACTCATTGCATGTTTTTAGGACTATCTATCACACTTCTGTTGCCACTTGTTGGTCCTTTGTCAGCCTCAAATAGGTCTGAATGTCAAAATCCTAGCATCCTCTAGGGCACGTTTGGTCATCAGATAGCATACCGTCACTACCTAGGTGCTTGTATATTGGTACTTTCTCATTGTATATGTATATAATAATGTATTTAACACTCCCAGCATGATTGTAAGTCCATCCATCATACTTTTACAGCCACATGTTGGCGGGTTTCATGCCTCAGATCAGGAAAAATCCTGATTTCCTGCCGACTTTCAGGCAATGTTTGGCCATCAAGTGGGGGTATAGCAGCATGTAGGTTGTTGAATAGTGGTTGTTTGGCAATGTATAGGTGTATAACAAGTTGATGAACACTCCCAGCATGATTGTAAGTCCATCCATCATACTTTTACAGCCACATGTTGGCGGGTTTCATGCCTCAGATCAGGAAAAAAACTCGATTTCCTGCCGACTTTCAGGCAATGTTTGGCCATCAAGTGGGGGTATAGCAGCATGTAGGTTGTTGAATAGTGGTTGTTTGGCAATGTATAGGTGTATAACAAGTTGATGAACACTCCCAGCATGATTGTAAGTCCATCCATCATACTTTTACAGCCACATGTTGGCGGGTTTCATGCCTCCTGCCTCAAATCTAGATTTTTGAAATCGAACCATTTTTCTGACATGTTTGGCCATCAAGTGGGGGTATAGCAGCATGTAGGTTGTTGAATAGTGGTTGTTTGGCAATGTATAGGTGTATAACAAGTTGATGAACACTCCCAGCATGATTGTAGAGCCCTCAATCCTACTTCTTGCCAGCCGGCTTGCTTTTCAAAATACAGACTTTGGTCTGATTAGAGGCTGCTGATCTGCCAACAAATGACTACAGGAGTGGGTTTGAGGGCCATAGAACATTGGTGTGGGTGTTCATCATCAAGTTATACACATATAAAATGTAGAATCATCAATACATAAGCATTTGGGTGATGATATACCACCAATTGACGACCACACGATGTCTTGATATGCATGGATTTCGAGGTTTTGACCAAATCTGAGGCTGCTGAACTACCAACCAGTGGCAACAGAAGTGAGATGGAGGGCTATATAAATGTGCTGGCAGTGACTATAGTACTCTTATATACATATTAAATGAGGATTTAGTAATATACAAGCACTAGGTGTGTCATTTCTTCATATAATGCCTTCACACATGCCAGTCAAGATTCTGTTTTTTGAAAATTCGACCCTAGAAATGCAATATGGGGTGTAATTTGGCTATGAAGAGGTGAACAAATGTCATTCTTTGGTCCCAACCATCCTTATGGATGTATACAACAATGGCGGAATACTTAACTTTAGGATGGTAGACCACTACCAACCACTTGGGTGCATATATGGCCACAGCAGTGGTGAAAATGAGGTTCGCAACTGCCATATGAGGTAAACAAAGGTGTAGATGGGGTGTGCACATAAGTTATAGGTGTCGAAATCATCCTTATGGATCCATACATCAACTGCGGTACACTGAACTTCATTGTAGTTGACCATAACCAACCACTTGGGTGCAGTATATGGCCACAGCAGTGGGGAACTTGAGGTTCGGAACTGCTATATGAGGTAAAGATTGCCATTGATGAGGTGTGAACATGTGAAAAAGATGTCTAACTGACCCTCATGGGTGCGTATAACAATTCTGGAATGCCACAAATGAGATTTATTCTCCACAAACAACCATGCGCCTGGGAGATTGGAGATTAGATAATGGGAACCAACTTTTTATTCTTGTAAAGAAGTATGACTTATTAACACATATAAAATGTCAGCTGCCATATGTGTTAGTAAAACATATAAAATTATAAAGTATGAGTTACTAACACATATAATCATCAAGTGCGTTGGTGATTGAGAAACTGTTTTCAAGGAAGTATTGTGCAATTACATATGCGCTATTAACTCATACATACTCATGTATTTCCAAAATGTTATATGAGTTACTAACACATATGAAAAAGCACGAATATATAGGGAGATTAGTACCATATCAGGACTTTAGGGCCACTCTATTCAGCCATTTGAATACCACCAGGGCGTTTGGTGCGTTGTCACAATGCCCCGGCTGAGGGCCATATTGGAGAAGAACAAATTCCAGAGTTTTTAGAAAAATTTCACTATTTTTACATTGGTGAATAGTGGTGAATATCAGAAATTTCTCAAATCCTTGATCCAGAGATGCCCACCGGTAGGGCGTTTCTTCTGTGACTGTGACTACCACTTTGAGGTTCACTAGTAGATTGACTACGATAGGCTGAAAAAATCGGGGCAGAGGTATCCTATTGCAAACGCCCCTACATAGGTCAGAGACTACTCTATCCATGGTATCATACCTTCCATCGCGTTGTATCGCCATGTTATTAATGAGAAATGACGATGTTGTTAGTTGTTTGCGGCGTTGCGTATCATCACGTTAGCCCATGACGATTAATCGATCGTGTACTTAGCAAACGTGCACTCTATTGCAATTATCCAGTAAAGGAAATACTAATTAATATACCGTAGAATGTGTTTGGGTATCATGTCTAATACTACGCTAAATTCTAGCGACGATACGCCCTCATCACACCCGTGGCCAGAAGATAAAGATTATGAGCATAACTCATGCCTACATAGAATACAATCAACATACACAAAATGGACATACAGTTACATGAATCGTCTCTTCACCAAGGGTGCTAAACAAAAGCATGATAAATCAATTCAACTGACACAGCATGATCTGTATTCGATACCAACCAATAATGATGCATCATTACTCAATGAACAATTTCGGAAATACTACAATGAAACGAATCATAACTTTCTCAAAACCTTATGGTTACTTGTTAAAAGTACCTTTATACCAGCGGGTATATGTCAATTAATTGCATTATGTGCTCAACTTTCTATACCACTCTGTGTTATGAAGTTGTTAGAAGCAATAGAACAAGATGAGGATACCACTATCACAAATAATTCTTCTGTACTAACAAATGCAATCATATACGTCATCTTAATCTTCATCCTATCAATTGTAAATGCATTCATGTCCCATCGACATCAATTCTTATCCTATCAAAGTGGTATAATATTACGGTCGGCCATTACCTGTGCTATATATGAAAAGGCACTTAATCTAAGTCCTAAAGGACGAGAGAATTTAACTTCTGGTAATGTTACAAACTTGGTTGCAACAGATACACAAAAGTTATTTGAAGTGATGATGCATGAAGGGCATATGTTGTGGGCTTGTCCACTTGCCATTGTTATAGTTATCACATTGTTGTTCATTATCATCGGACCGTCGTGTTTTGTAGGCGCTGCAATATTGATTGGTCTAATACCATTATCAAAAAAGGTTGCACATATCATCGTTCGGATACGTCGTAAACGAGTACAAGTAGCCGATGAACGTATTGAAATAGTATCAGCAATGTTACAAGATATAAAAGTTACAAAGCTTAACAACTATGAGGATCAATTTGAAAAGCGCGTAATGGATGCACGAGCACGAGAGATGGCGTTAGTTCGGAAAGAACAATGTGTGTGGGGATTTACATTAGTTATTCGAGTATTCACGCCTGTGTTGGCTAGTTATGCTACATTTGTTACATATGTATTGATGGGTAATGTCATGACGGCATCTACTGTATTCACTCTTAGCATGTGCAGTCTAGGAGTCATTTGAATTCTGATCTTGATAGTAAAGCTACTTGTTTGAAAACAAGCAGTAGTATGGAAATGCCTACAACAAGTGATGCCGATGCCAAGAAGGGAGCTGGAGGATTCTTCTTCATTATTGTTCAGATCATTCTTATGGCTTGTGATAGAGGTTCTTACATTCTCATCGATTGGTGGTTAGCAACGTGGACATCATCAGTTGGGAATTCCATTACTGTTCTAGGGGTGATCTTTCCTGATCAGTTCGACTCTCAAGATCCCTACCTGATTGTTTACTCAGTCCTTGTGCTGTGTATGTTGATCTTCTTAGCAGCTCGATCTCAATGGGCAGTATTTGGTGGAATAAGATACTCCTCTCTGTATAGACATGCCCCAATGTGGTACTTTGACACAAATCCGATTGGTCGCATACTTAATCGGTTCAAATATGACGTTGAACAAGTAGACATCATATTATCACAATTCAGTGAGTTGAGTTATCATGCTCTTTTATCGTCTTAGTCGGGGTGTAGTTCACTAAACCCATTCCTTTTCTCTACCTCAGTGTCAATCTTTATCATTGCTTGTAGCTGGCTGGTGGCAGGTCAAATAGTTATGATAGCAGTTGTGGTGAGTCTAGACGACATATATCGACGATTATGGAGGATGTGCACAAGTAGTCTGTATTGTCTAATAATTCGAATGGACTTTATTGAATATCATAGGATTTATCAGCGATCACACGCCGTCCAAATCTTGTGTTCATTTCATTTTCAAGGATAAAGGATACCGGACAATTGGTATCCTTTTTCAATGTTCTTCTTCTTCTTACCTTTACCCTCCTTCTCTCCCCACAGCCTTGGATGGCATTGATAAATGCCTTGGTACTATTCTTGTATGCACTTGTGCTTTGTATGCTCATAAGATGTGATCATTTTGTTCGATGCAAATCTAACTTGATCTATTTGTTGCCACTTCTTCCTAAACAGGCAGAACAGGAGCTGGTAAAAGCAGTTTGACAGTGGCCTTGTTTCGTCTTGTTGAATTAGAAAGTGGTAGTATATCATTAGATGATGTTGACCTGGGTACGCTCGGGCTGTCGGATGTAAGAGGTCGTCAAAATGGAATGTTTATTCTTCCTCAAGATCCAGCAATATTCGCCGGGTCTATTAGAACAAATCTTGATCCCTTTGCTACTCATAAGGATCATGAACTTGTCAAGGCATTAGAATTGATAAAGTTTCCTGGTATCAGACAAGGAGTTCAGATTCTGGATGAGGCTGTGAATGAAGGAGGATCTAACTTCTCCGCTGGAGAGAAGCAGCTTCTATGCCTCGCTCGAGCTATGTTAGCCAACCCTCGACTCTTGGTATTGGATGAGGCAACATCGTCAGTCGATAGTACAACGGACGAGTTTGTACAGCAAATGCTTCGAAGCCAGTTTCCAAATACCACATTACTTACGATAGCACATCGGCTGAACACAATCATAGACTACGATGTTGTTCTCTTGTTATGGACAAAGGAAATGCAGTAGAGTTTGGTTCACCGAAAGAGCTACTAAACAATCCCAATGGTATCTTCTCAGCACTTGTTGATGCCGCCGGTGCAGAGACTGCCGCTCAACTTAGATCATTAGCAAAGTAAGCTCGGCTTCTGCTTATATGGTTGAAATAGGGAGATGCCAGGCTTGGTTGTTGCTACTAGTAGATCAACAAAAGGTCCACAAGATGTGCGCTTTTTTGGAAAAAGGACAAAAGGATATCACACAAAAATTTTCCTCGAGATGGCTCTGCTGCTCCCCTATTGCAAACCTACTTCCACCACGAACACCTATGGAATAAGACGAAGTATATCTGCCCAACATATCAATATATATCTGAATCAATTGTTGATGAAAGATACCCGAAGGAATGGAGGATACCACACAAGCAAGACATAATACGACAAATACAACTAATATCATTCTCTTATACGAGCAATTACACAATCACTATCACTACAATTTCTACACTACTTATTACGAATACAATATGAAACTATCTACAACTACAACTTTACTTGGTATGCTCATGGCCGTCGTCCTCTGTGTCTGGTGCTCGAATGTATGCCCCAACGAAGATAGTACGGGTTGCTGGGCTTTTTGGGGGGTATCAAATCGGATGTGTCAGGAAAGTTCGAGTTGTGTATTCTTTTATTGTGTCAATTCAAGTGTTCAAGATAAAGTGTTGATTTGAGTGCTTCCTTGTCGTTGGCCTTGTGTATCTTTATTTGATGTCTTTGCAAGCTGTATAAACTAACAATTACTAACATAACTTACTATCTCTCTCTTCTCATCTTCCAGGCCGGTGGCCCCTTGAACGGATGCTCCGCATGGTGCTATTGTGACATCTTCGGTGGAAATTGTGCACCATGCGGTACTTGCAGCCGTAGTGCATTCGATGCAGATGTGGCAGCTGTCGCTCTCCCTGTCCAAGAAGAAGAAGATGCCTATGAAGAGTGGATGGCAATGACTGACAACGAGAAAGAAGAGTATGTCTCGACCGAAGTGTGCTGTAATCTTGGTAAGGGAAAAGCTGATGGTTTACTGAACCAGGCTCTTGAGGAGCTTGCTGATACCAATCATGATGGATTTCTTTCTCGAGTTGAGTATGAGAACGCCCATTATGATACAACTGCTATCACTGATGAGCACTGTATCAAACTTACCAAAGGTCTTCGTGGAAAGGAGACCAAAGTCGAATCAACTTACCAGCCTGATGAAGAGCTGATCGAAGAAGTTGAAGCTAAAGAGATTACTGTCCTACAAAATGCACGTGAGAATCTCTTTGACATTGTGGATGAAGCCTTTCCCGGAACACTCGAGGACCCTGATACCGACTCTTCGGTAACTTTGATGCAGCAGCGCAAGTTGACGAAGTGTTCAGTTGCGTGTGAGGCTTGCAAGACTGTTTGTGACGTTAAGTTACTTCTTCCAGAGAGTGCTTGTGTTCTTGGGTGCGGCGTCTTTCCCCGGCTATCTTGTACCGATGCCTGCCGTCTACCTCGTCAAGGCTGTTACCAGGCTTGCACAGTTGTATAGATATGCTCGATTGTTTACCTGACCTCCTGTTTAGCTGCCTTGTATTGCCTTGTTTTGCCCTGCACTGTATCCTGTCCTGCTATCACCTGTCTTGCCTGAACAATAAGTAGCATGGTAATAATATTAGTTATTAACATGTTACATATCGAAGATTATTAAGTTTATCTCCTTGATACTAAAATAATGTCATCTTCCATCCTTAGATGTGTCATAATCTTATTCAAATCGTCCACAGTATACCCACTCGATAACTTCTTTAGACTAAGATTGCCAATATTGACTCCATCACTTGATATGCATTTGGTTATACATGCTAATACGCCTGGATGTATCTCTAGCTTGGCAGGTCTTGGCTTGGTATTTAATGCGGTTTCATCCCATCTAACGTCTACTAATATTCGTTCTTCGTCAGCAGCATTAAGATACTTACAACCATGACGATGTATCTTGACTCCTAATCCGTTGGATACCACACCGCTTATCTCTTCTCCTGGCAAAGGGTTACAATTCTTACAGAACTTGAGCATAATGTTTCTTTCTTTTCCAACAACTATACCACTCTTACTCGTGTCAGGAGTACTTGTGTCTCCTTGATATGCGTCACTCTTTGTTGATAAGGCAAGCTCGTCATCAACTTCCTTCCTTCCTCGTGTCTTTACAGCTGCCGATCCAAAGATCTCAATCATGACGCTCTCCAATGTTAGCTGACCATCACCAAGCGCAGTGAACAAATGTTCCTCATCTTTAAATTTGAATGTTGTCAATAAGTGGCTCATCTTTCTCTGGTACTCTTTCTTTCCATCTGATCCACTGGAACTATACAATTTGAGCCCTTTGTCGATCATCTCCTTGCCAGCCAGCATACTCTTTTCTCTTTCCTGTCGTTTCAACCAAGATTTGATTCGATTCCTTGCCTTAGAAGTCCGTACGAAGTTAAGCCACTCCCTCTTTGGAGATTGGTGTTTAGATACCATTATATCGATAGTATCTCCGTATCTAAGCATACGCTTTATTGAAACTTGTTTCCCATTAACCTTGGCACCAACACATTGAGATCCAAGTGCAGTATGGACTTTGAATGCAAAGTCCAATACTGTACTTCCTCTGGCTAGGGCAAATAGGTCACCATTAGGTGAGAAGACAAACACTTCCTTCTGGTACAAGTCTAAAAGGTCAGAGGTGTACACACGATGTGTCAGTATGGTATAGTATGTATCAGTGAGGCACACAAACACACCTAGTATATCTCACCTCCCTTAATAGACTTGACAAACTCTTTGGGATCTGACTGCTCTTGCCTAACATCTTCTACTAGGTCCTTAAGCCAAGCTTGTGGCTTCTCCTTCTCATGCTTGCCCTCTTTGTATAACCAATGTGCAGCTATTCCCGATTCGGCTATTTCATGCATTTCATGTGTTCTAATCTGTACCTCAAGTCTACCTCCGGGGCCAAATATGGTAGTGTGAAGTGATTGATACCCATTGAGCTTGGGTAATGCAATATAATCCTTGATTCTATTAGGCACCGGCTTGTAATTGGAGTGTACAATGCCAAGAGCAGTGTAACAAGAAGCTACATCATCTAAAATAATTCTAAATGCCAATACGTCGTGTACATCATCAAACTCAACCTCTTGCTTCTTCATCTTGGTATATATGGAGTAGAGGCCTTTGGTACGTCCGGTAACTTGTATTGTGTTGTTATCCATCCCCGCCTCTGTCATCTGCCTTATTAACAATTCCACAACCATATCTTCATATCGCTTCCGTTCCATCTCACTACCCTCAACTTTCCCATACAACTCTTGATACTTGTCTGGGTATAAATACTTGAAACAATTATCCTCTAATTCCGTCTTTAACCAATAGATACCTAAACGGTGTGCTAAAGGGACGTATATATCTAAAGTTTCTCGACTAATCCTAATCTGTTTTTCATTTGACATGTACTCTAATGTTCTCATGTTGTGTGTCCGATCTGCCAGTTTAACAAGTAGTACTCTAATGTCTCTACTCATTGATAAGATTAACTTTCTATAATTCTCCGATTGTTTCTGTTCAACGGACCAAGTGATAGGTATCTGACCAACCTTTGTCACCCCATCCACTAACACGGCAATCTCTTGCCCAAATGTTGATGAAATATCTTCCAATGTAACTGACGTATCCTCTACAGTATCATGAAGTATTGCACATAATAATGAAGGTAAATCTAACTTCATATCAGCAATTATATGTGCCACCTTGAGTGGATGTATTATGTATGGTTCTCCTGACAATCGACATTGATCTTTGTGCGCAGTCTTTGCAAATTGATATGCTTGTTGCAATATTGGTATTGACGAGTTGTTGTTTAGAGATATTGTGTTGACTATTTGAGGACTGTATGCTTCTGTCTTGTTTAATAAAGAAGTGAAGAGCTCGTCTTCTGCTGTAG
>Ga0075437_11838_pt1 | contig 10389 bp, 8 predicted proteins | sample MintriMetagenome_FD_74266 | JGI IMG/M metagenome (GOLD analysis project Ga0075437, IMG submission 74266) | Marine eukaryotic communities from Monterey Bay, USA to study complex ecological interactions - Minidiscus trioculatus and... | ecosystem: Environmental > Aquatic > Marine > Unclassified...
AAGATCAAAGAAGAACAGGAGGAAAAATGGGTAAAGAAGGTATCATTATCAATTGGGGGATATAAAACATCATTCCAATTTAGTGACCCAACGACTAGCTTGGCGAATGCTGTTAATGATGCTTTAACAGTTGTGGGTGGTGCTGTAGACACTACCACTAATACTCTTGAACAACAGCAAGCACATAAGCAGCACCTTGATACCATTGGTGAAACAACCGAGGGTATCATCACTGATGAAGCAAAGGAATGTGATTATGATGTCAACCCGACTAAGTTATTCATGTACCTACAACAACGTGCGTGGGCAAAGGCATTACATCATTTACAATCGAATCAGAATGAGAGTAGTATGTGGGTTTATCGCAAGGTCAAGACTCCTACTCCTTCTACTGATGATGATGCCAACGTTGTCAATAGTAGTACTGCACTTGTTGTGGTACCCCAAGAAGAAGAAGATGCAGTAGTAACACCTCAATATCGTTGGAGATTACTACCACTACATGCCGCCATCGTCTTGGGTGCACCTACTGAAATTATCCAAGCCATCATATCATCCTACCCAAACGCGGCACGCGAGACAGATGAACGTGGATCATTACCAGTACACTTGGCTGCGTCACGATTAGATGTTGATCCCGAAGGTGAGAAGGTAGTACTTCAATTGTTTGGTGTATATCCCGATTCTATTGATGTACAAGATCGGAAGGGACGTACACCACCCGAACTTGCCAAGTTGGCAAGAAGTCGTAAGGAGATTGAGGAAAATCGTAAGCAAGAGGTTAAGGATGATGAAGAGGAGAACATCGAGGGTGGTAAAGGTGGAGATGTTGACGATGACGATGTATCCGTCAAATCAAGCATCTCTGGTCGATTTGCTGCATTATTAAAAGGATCCAAGTCGACTGATACCGCCGATGTTCGAGGCCGTCGTAAGAAGAAAAAGAAGAAGGGCAAGAAGAATACGTCTTCTCAACCACTAGGATTGACACCTGCCAAGAGTATGGGTGCAGACGAAATTGCCGATGATGCATCCATTGCTGAATCGTTAGGACCTGGATTTGCCTTCCTCAAGACATCTAAACCTCAAGAGGAACGTGAACGTAAAGAAGCGCAAGATGATGGAAAAACTACCCAGGAGGACGAACAGACATATGATGAGATTGTCAAGACCGCGAAGAAGGCAATCATATCCAAGGAGTATCAAACACCCGAGGATGCTCCACAAGACACTATTTCTCCTCAGAGTATTCCATTACCCATGTCATTCTCCATGGGCGATGACGTTTCAACTGCCGTGGCAAGTATGGCTGGTTCTGTCTCGGATGCGTTAACAAGTTTGGCTGCTAGTGCTTCATTCTCCAATAAGGATGAACAACAGCAGCAGCAGAATACCAAGTCGGTTACTATATCTGATGAACCACCACAAATTCAGACGGAGGATAACAGTGACGAATCAACAATTGCATCTAGTGTTGATACAACTGTTACTGGCAATACGAAGATCAAAGCAAATGAAGGATTACGCGCCCTCCTCGAGAAGGCTGTAGAGAATGCCGGCCGAGGTGGTATGGATGTGACTAAGTTTGTTGATCAACTCGAAGATGAATGGGTTACAGACGTCGAGGCGTTACGACGATTGGATGGGCAGACACTTGATAGATTATTACCCCTCATGCTAAGTCGTGAAATCCAACGGTTGATTAATCATGCCGATAATATCGACAACAAGTTCCTCAAGGCAGAAACCAAGAGAGGTCGATCAATGAAGAAGGGCAAGAATAATAACAAGAAGAAGAAGAGATCTGCACACATCAGCAGTAAGAAGAAGAAGGTACGATCTATCACACCTCCGTCCGAGAGCTCATTAATGACCATTGCTGAGGACTTGGAGGCTTCTCCTGGTGACGATCAAACTATCTACAGTATCAAGACTGAACGGGCACCATCACGTCCCAAGAATGGTTTGGCAGAGTCTGAAGATACCGAAGCAAAAGATGAACCCGTTGTTGAAGATATGGTAGTTGAGCAATCTGCGTCGTTGGAAGATCTTGAGATTCGCAGACTTCATGCTAATCTCATTGCTGACGCACGAAAGAAATTTCCAACACGCGAGGCATTAGAGGTATGTATTCGTGAACGTCAAGAGGAAGTTGAGAGGGCTGTTAAGTCTGGTTTTGACGTTGATAAAGAGACCTTGGCATGTGCAGCGTTGGCTGACGATGAAGTGCGCAGGCTTCTACCTCTACGGTTGATTCTACCCACGGCTGACGACTTGCGAGAGATGATCCAAGTCCTCCAGACACACAAGGAGGAGGCAATGAGGAGCCTTGACATGATTCAGGCCGCCAATATCCAATCTGAGATTGATGAACTTCAAGAGCAGATTGATGAAGAGGACCGTTATATGTTGAAGAAGCGCATGGGCGAGACTCAATGTGAGAGTTGTGGCGAGATGTTCACAACGGAGAAGAAGTTGAAGGGTATTCTCAAGGTTAACCAAAAGACTTGTCAGGGTTGCAGGAACGACAATGTTGATAGCAGAGATGACGTCTAAGCTGAGAGCATAATGTGTGTGATATAGAAGATCTAGAAGTTGGTTTTGAATGTACAGGTTGTGTTGTGCGTGTGATCTGAGACCGTATGTGAAACAAGTTATATGTTAAATTAGACTCTTGAAAACACTATATCTTCTAACTATGTATGATAAAAGCTAATTAGTACTATGAAGGGATTACTGGTTGGCAGCAGTTACTTTATTAACTACTATGATGATGTTAAACCGACCATTTATGTACACACACTCTTATAGATCCCAAAGTCGACCTCGTTAGCCAGATTAAAGTCAAATATCTCACTCAACTAAGACAGTTCAAGATCGCTAGGAAATGGAGTACGCATCGGCTGATGGCTTCTTCTATTTTGACTCTGTTCTGAACTTTTACAGCATAGAGCTCGGCATGGTAAACAAATTGTCCGAGTTAAGCAGCAGATGACCTTGAAGGTGCGCGTTTCACAATTTATGAAGATGAAGAGAGATGGTGGCAACTCATGTTAGTGTATACAACTTGCAAAGACGATCAAGTAAAGATACATGAAGGCCAAATGAAGCACTCAAATCATCAAAATTTCATAAACACACAAGTTCACACATCAAAACTATGCGGACTTTCCTTGAGAGTAAGTCTACAGCACCCAGCACATAGTCCATCCGGATGATTCATAACTAAATGAGCTGTAACTAATAATAAGATCAATAACAAACTTCCAAATATACCTGCAATAACTTGTACATTCTTGTCCTTTTCCATTTCCTGTGGACTTTCAACTTGATCAAGATAATCTCCAACTTTACCCCCGAGTCCATGATATAATACATCATCATTGAAATCTTTAGTATCTGGTTCTACCTCATTCCCCAATGGATCATCCTGTGCAGATATATATAATGATGTTGGTCTAGGTGTTGGCTTGTCCGTCGGACCCATATTCCACTCATTCCATTCAGGTTCATCATTCCCAAAATCATTCCCAAACTCATCATCGAACTCATCGTCATCAACAAACTCATCATCTTCGTCTTTACCCCAAATACTATCTTCATTAGGGTCAGGTGTAGGAGGGCTATTGTTTTCATTCTCTTCATCATACCATGATTCCTTTTCCTTCTCTTTAGTCGAGTCTGGTGTAGGAGAAGGCGTACTTTCATTTACAATCTTTGGCGGTCCCTCATCCTCTTCGTTACTTAATGCATTAGATGAACTAGCGCCAGATGGACTGGGGCTATCGTTCTCTTCCTCTACTTCTTCCTCAACAATAGTAGATCCAGGCGGCTCGTCTTCTACATTGTCCTCACCAAACGTTTCAGGCTCATCCTCCACTGGATCCTCATTAAACGTTTCTGATTCATCCTCTACAGGATCAACATCCTCAAATGTTTCTAGCTCATCTTCAACAGGATCAACATCTTCATTAAACGTTTCAGTCATATCTTCAACAGGATCCTCATCCTCTAATACCTCTGGCTCCTCTTCTTCAGAAGGATTATTTTCATCCTCAAATGTTTCTGACATATCCTCAACCGGGTCAACATTCTCCTCCTCTACAACCTCAGGCACCGCAGTAGTAGTCGGATCAATGACATTACTTCCCTCTTGCAATAACTCCTGTTCCGCTTCTAATATAGCCGCATCTGTTTCCTCCTTTTGTTCTTCATAATTCTCATCCATCTTTAATTATATTATTATCATTTGGTATTGTATATAATATAATATAAATAGTATTAGAGTTCATGGAATAAATTTGCAATACACACACCACATAAAGCTTACCTGTTTCTTCTCCTCTTCTAACTCTGACACCTCATCTAATATCTCTTCTACCGCTACCTGATCATCATCTGGTTTATCTTGTAGTCTTCTCCTTATATTATTCATTCGTTTGTTATTATTATTAGATGGGCCCCTATTATGTCGGACACTATTATTATCATTGGTTATTGATTTTATAATATTACTGTTTTCAACTACTGCATGTACTGTTGTTGATATGTTATTATTTAATGCAATGATTATGCATGATATTAATATTGTTGAGATGAACATTATGCTTGTCTATTGCTTGGTATTGAGTAACGCCAATGAAGATTGACTTTGTTTCAAATGAAAATTTGAGACACACTATACTCTCATAAAAGGATACCTCGCACAATAGCCTCTAGAGAGCAGGCAATATTAGGTGATAACTCTCAAACTCGTATGCAATGTGGTTTATTGATTGATTGGGATTAGAGGAAGCAAAAGCAAAGTCCAGATACCTAACGAGTGCACTCTTTGTTTTGTTGTTGATATTGATATTTTGTGGCTGTCAAGAAGATGTCAGCATTCAGCATCATCACATGACAAAATTATTATCTCATCGATAATGATTGGGTCTGGTAGTAGCTACTCATACTCTAATACCACAAAGAATAGTAGTGGTGGTGACAATCATCATACAATGATTTCTTTACTATGTCTCCTTATATCTGATTTGATTGTAGGAGTAGGTAAGTTATTCTTTTTATACTCTCATAATATATTATGATCTCATATTCATATACTGTCATGTTTTTTTTTTACTTCATTTCACTAAGGTATTAGATCTGCTGTAAGATCTTGGCTGAGATCACATGTGCCCTTGATTGAGTTTATGACTGGTATAGATTTAGATTATATACCACAGCAATTGGAAGTATCAGAAGAAAGACAATTTACATCAATAGCAAGTGATGATCAGGATTCACAAACAGAAGCCGAAAGCGAGCAACAATTCATTATCAAGATAAGAGGGGTGAAAAATAGAGGAGCTACATGCTATGTAAATTCATTGATGCAGGCATTAGCTTCTCTTGAGCCGCTATATGTATATTTGAACTCATTGCAACAACAACAACAAAGTGAAAGCACTGCCAATAACAATAATGATGCTACAAATGTACAACAAGAAGAAAAGATTGCCTTAGCTTTATTACAAACAATACAATATGTCAATGGACATGAAGTCATACAATCAAGAAGACGACACCTCAAACGACAACGACGTTCATTCATATCATCATTAACCAATTTATTATCATCATATTATCATCAACTTGGTGATCCACAACGAATAATGAATATAGTTTCCAAACATTATAAACAGTTTAGATCTAATTTGTTATTTGCTAGTACATCAGAGCAACAAGATTCACATGAATTATTTTCTGCGCTAATGGATGTTCTATCAAAAGAGACAGTTCAAGCAGAAGAAGATAGTGATGGTATAGTCACGAGCAGGGGTACTAACTCAGACCAATCTACAGTAACCAATCAAGTATCTGCAGCAAACATTGATATCGCAAATCCTTTTGATGGTTTGATAGGATCTACAATCAAATGTGTGGCTTGCAAATATACCCGTCCAGTACGAAAAAGTGCATTCATAGCTCTTTCTCTGCCGATAGCGAATATACAATCAGAGTTTCTAGAAGACTTTCTAGCCACCGAGTATGGTGGGTTTGCTACCGCTGAAAAAGTTGAGGATGTGAAGTGTTTTTCATGTGCCATTATTCAAAGGATTAATGATTTGGAAGAAGAAGATCTATTACTCACTGGAGCTATCTCTAGTATTGAAAGACGCAGCAAGAAGATTAATGGAAATGCAACAAAAACAGATACTACCGATATTACCGGATTGATTGAAGAGTCACAGCAACTAAAACGAAAAGTAGAAATGTTGAAAACACTTGATCTAGATGCAGACGAGACTACATTAGAATGCAAGGATGGTAACGAGATAGAGATGGACCATCTAGGTATCAACAACAACTCATCACTTCAAATAACTCCACATCGTGTCGATGCCTACAAGGCGTCACTGTTAATACATCCACCAAAAGTATTATGTATTCATATTCAAAGAAGGCATTTCGACGGCAGCGGAATGATGAAAGTCTCACGTCATGTACAGTTCGAAGAAGAGTTAGATCTCGCACCCTATTGTACGACAAATGGGAAGAATTCGTCATTAGAGAAACAAAGTATATTAACAACACCAAGCTCTCTTCTGAAACCAAGAATGTCATACAAACTAATGAATATAATTGAGCATCAAGGAAATGCATATGGTGGCCATTATCAAACATATCGTCGTGTTAATCCAAATCTAAATGATTGGGTTCTAATATCTGATGAAAGTATAAGAAGCCTAACTTGGGATGATGTGAAGAAATGTCAAGCATACATGCTCTTCTATGTAGCGATTGATTCAACAAGTGGAATGAGCAAATGATTCGTAGGTGGGTCCTCAGAGAAGCCATGATAAGAATCGAGGTATCCAGGGGTTGTTGATTCATCAATCACAGACTAGACTGAGGTAGTTGGAGATTTCATTCTTTTTCACATAGTATATATTCATCTCAATATTCATTCTTTACATATTATCAGTACACTTACACTACACATGATTCAGGTAATGCAATCCAAACATATCATCTTTAGGTATCTCTGTTCTAATCCTCGAGTATCTTGTCATCTACGTCTACATCTTGACGTCACATTTATATTACGACCCCAGCAACTTCATATAGCTGCCTTGCTCCACCGATTACAACGCCACTGATACATGCAACTATTGCTGCCGACAATACTTGTCGAGGCCTTTCCGGAGGAGACGACGACGAAGAAGATCTTGGCTTGATCAAAATATCTTGTGATGTAATAGTATCTTGTACACTGCTCTCAACGCTTACTCCTGAGGATACAAAGGCTGTAGGATGAATCTTAGCGTTTCTCCGTCTAATACCAAACTGACGGGCTGCATCAGTAGGGGTAAACATGGCCAAGATGGCCAATAATATGATAACGATGTAACTCGATAGAAAATTCATGATATGTCGTCTAATACATATATTATGACGATGTAAAGTTATACAAGGTGTAGGCTGATTATTACAATATTATAAATTATGATTATATCAACATATGTTTCACTAATGAGTAACTGACGCATGGTATGTTCTTTATTTAGACATGTTGCTAATGGCTAATGATGCAGATGCAAATAAATAGATTCAGCTGTTTTCTCATTTTCTCATTTGTGTTCAATCAAATAGAGGGTTTGACCTAGAGACTCACTTGACTTTTCCCGAGTTCCTGAGATCTTTTGATCTTTTGTTATTTGTTTTGCGTGTGCATATTTTGATTCCACTGTCCCTACGCTCACTTGTACCAGCCATAATATAGCCTTATATCTCCACCAAATATCATGTCGAGTGCAAGCGATATCCGTAGTGATCTACTGAAACTCATTGGCGAGAATCCCGGCGGAAATAAAAATGAAACTGTGTAAGAGTTGTCCTTTCTTCTGTTACTAGTTACTATCACGTGTGTCAGTACAATACCCCATATCTCATGTATCTATATTGCTCTATTTTCAAAAGTCGTGCCGCCTTTGCTACAAAGCTAAATGAGTATAGTAAAGCAGAGGGTGCTGATCAATCGGATGTCCTTTTTGCAATAGGCAAATCAGTATTTGGTGTAGAATTAGAATCTCCGGCTGCTAAGAAAGCGAAGACCAATGGTGATGCACCTAAACAACCCGATCTACCAATTGTTGACTTTGATTACATGAAGGCATTTATGAAGGAAGTATTCATCTCATATGGTGTACCACCTGAAAGGGCTGAAACTTGTTCTGATGTCTTAATTGAGGCTGATAAACGTGGTAAGTAGTTGATGAAGCACTGTACTGATTATGTTGTATATCATGCAACCTCACTTGATATTCATTCATCTCGTTCCCCCCTTTCAGGTATTGATTCACATGGATTAGGTCGTCTCAAGCCTATATACTGTGATAGAATGGACAATGGTATTCTATACGCATCTAAACCAATTGATATCATTTCTGAGAGTGAAACTACTGCCTTGGTTGATGGTAATTTAGGTCTGGGGTTATATATTGGACCTCATTGTATGCAAATGGCTATTGACAAAGCTAAGAAGCATGGTGTTGGATTTGTTGCCTGTCGTAATTCAACGCATTATGGTATTGCAGGATACTATGCAACGATGGCTACTGATCAGGGATGGTGAGTAAATATTATTGATCAAAGTATATTACTATTATGTACAGATTTCTCATCATCTCATGGTACCACCTTGTCTATTATTTGCAGTATCGGCCTCACTGGTACCAATGCCAGACCATCAATTGCACCTACTTTTGGAGTCGAACCGATGATGGGTACCAATCCACTTACCTGGGGCTTGCCAACGTCTGATGAGTTCCCATTTGTTATTGATTGTGCAACCTCAGTTAATCAGCGTGGTAAAATCGAGAAATATGCTCGTGAGGGAAACCCAACACCTAGAGGAGCTGTCATTGACGATCAGGGTGTGGAAAGGACGGATACTGAAGGTATTTTAAGGGATATGGTCTTGGGAAAGTGTGCATTAACTCCATTGGGAGGAGCTGGCGATGCTATGGGAGGATACAAAGGATACGGCTGGGCTGCAACTGTTGAGATTCTTTGTACAGCACTTCAATCTGGTCCTTGGGGAGATGAGATTTGTGGTGTAGACCGTGCTACTGGAAAACCCAAACCTATGCCACTTGGTCATTTCTTCCTTGCAATTGATATTGAAAAGATCTGCCCCGTGGACACATTCAAAAAGAATGCTGGACAGTTTTTAGCTGCCTTGAGGAACTCAAAGAAATCTCCCATTGGAGGAGGAAGGATATGGACAGCAGGTGAGCCAGAGAATGATGCTCGCACTGAAAGGACTGGTCAGGGAGGAATGAAGGTCGTCCTTCCATTGCAGAAGAATATGATTGCATTGCGAGATTCTCGACCCGGATTGAAATACAAGTATCCCAAACTTCCCTTTGAATAGGTACGAGAATAATCAACAGTTGAACGTTTGAATGAAGATATGTTCGTGTAGGGGTAAAGTTGATACGGAATTAGGATGATAAGAGCTATATGTGCTAGTGGGAACTTCTTTAATCATAATCTCCACTGTTTCCATACTCGAGTTGTCTGTCTATCAAGTCTACCAATAACCATTCTCTTTACTTTGTAACCCTCCAATGGCAGTCTGCTTATGCACATTGTTAATAATTCATAGGGAATATCATAGAGCATCATATGTTCACATCATATGTTTAATGAACATATCATATGCATCACTGAGCAAATGTCTTTGCAAGTATTTGCTTTACTCATTGTTCAAACCCGCTCTTCTTTGTGCATTACAAGCCTTACTGCATGTAGTCACTTCATCCCAACATCTCTCCCACCTATTATATCAAGGGGTAAAGGGAGACATAAGATGTGAGTTAAGATAAGTATACATATACTCGAAATGACTCACTTTTTACGCCATTGAAATGGTCTTCCACAAACCACACATGTCTTTTCCGGCAAGTTTGATTTAGTATATGTCTTCTTCTTGTCCTTCTTTCCGCCACCGCCTCCGCCTCTTCTTCCAAACAATCGTATACTAGATGTTGTTCTTTGCTGCTGAGGTATAATGAATGCTAATGAACGACTACCACCGTTGATAGCACAGCTGGACACTGCCGCTAAATAAAAAGATAATACCAATCTACTACTATTCATTATCTTCATGTTGAAACAGAATTGTGTTGCATAATATTACCATTGCATTAAAATAATCTACATAGACATGATAATGAGTCAAGTCAAAAGGTCGTTTCATCGCCGGGGTTTCCTATTTCCTTCAAAATTTTTCCCTTCAAAACCCTTCAAAAAGATACCTCCTCCATGTAGCATCAAGTGACATAATACACTACTGCCGCCGCCGTCTAACACCCCTGCCTATCCATTGGTGCCCTATGATATTAT
>Ga0075437_11951_pt1 | contig 10386 bp, 7 predicted proteins | sample MintriMetagenome_FD_74266 | JGI IMG/M metagenome (GOLD analysis project Ga0075437, IMG submission 74266) | Marine eukaryotic communities from Monterey Bay, USA to study complex ecological interactions - Minidiscus trioculatus and... | ecosystem: Environmental > Aquatic > Marine > Unclassified...
GTAAATGGGATTTTGCAAATGGTAATAAGAATCGAGGTAGTAATAGTGTGTTGTTACGTCCACCACAACGATGGAGAGAGGTGTTAATTAATCCTGAATTTTTAGGTGCCATGATTAATGTCTATTCGGCAATACGTATTGGACGTAATGGCACCTCCTTGAGTAGTAGTTTAATTACAAAGCGGGGTAATATGGCACATTTGTTACGTCAGTTATTACTACTATTGTCATCCATCGCGGGTGGACCAATCTTTACTAATGAATCAGAACGTGGTGCTTATGCTGGTTTCATTATTGATGGATGTTTAAATGTTTTGGAAACAATCTTGACTGAACAACAGCAGCATGGTCAACTACAAGAAGGATCAGCGGCTGGTGATTTACTCAGTGCTGAGATTGTTGATTTGACTACTATACTATCTCGTTCGACTACTAATTTTAATATCAAGATACTAAGTCAACTGCCATCATTTCCTCGGTACTTATCAGCATTGTGTACCATGGGTAAATGGTTATTGGAGTCAAGTCTTGCCGAATGTAAACGTGTCGAGGGTGATGTGGAATGTATGGAAGGCGTGGAATGGAGGAATGATGCCGTGGGACAGATATTGCAATGTAGTGATGCAATGGCGGATGATTATTGGCTTGTTAGTGGTAGCGGTGGACAAGAGGCTGTGGCTGCATCTCAGGCATTGGCAAGTATGCTTTCGCCGCTCTATGGACCGTACTGTTTGTGTCGAATACAAATGTCATGTTTGGAAGAACATTTCATGACACGAGAGGGTGCTGACTTGGATGAAATTCGTGAATTCATTTCAGCGTTTGGCTTGGAAGAAGAGATGACATCAGCTGCAAGTCTTGGACGACTTAATGTCTTGGCATCCATGTCAACACTATCTGGTATGTTCCAACAGTGCATGCCGAGGCTTCTAGCTTTGTTTGAAGGTGCAGGATCCGGGGGTGATATGACTCCAGAAATGGCTGCACTTTTAGAAGAGGCAAGAATGTTAATACTTTGTGCTGGTCATTTACTCACTGATGATTGTGTTGGTGAGACTCCTGCTATTCCAGAATCGATTATAAACTCCTGTCAACCTAATCGTGGTGCAGATGGCGAGTCCTGCACTTCATCAATAGCAAGTTTAGTTGATTTGCTCAAGTCTGTATCGGAAGCTCAAGCTATGAAGGTGGCGTCACATCCTGCAGATCCACGTCTGTCTCCACTACTGGCAAAGACCTTGCTTTGGTTCTTCCGTCGATGGGCACCGGCATACATCCTTCCATCCTCAGAGGAATATCGAGAAAATCAAGCAGGTGGAATTCTATCTGCATACTCTACACCTGAGACGGCACAACCAACAATATCATTTTGTACAACTCTCTGTCTCCTGTACTTCTGCCACTGGCCTCAAGAGAAGGAAGTGCAAGATGAATCAACATCATTATTACTTGAACTAGCAAAGAAGGGTCCATTTGTTCGTAGTTTGATGGTAAATTCTCCATCGTTTGAAAAGACTGCTGCATTACATTCAGTATGCGCATCGCTGAGACATAATGCCTCCCAGGAAGAGATATCAACAGTCATGAGTGCTGTTAATGGAGATTTATCAATTGACGCTGTGAGAGGATATCAACGTCTTCCTTATGTCGATAGGGCAAGAGTTCTGACTTGTTTAGTCGTTGCCTGTAGCTCAATGGAAGATGATAAGTCGAATGCCATGCTCAATGCATGTCTAGAAGCCGTCAAAGCTCCGTTTACATCTCTGGTGCAAGCCCTAGCGTGAGTCTATAGTTTTGTATTCGATATGTGTTTGATGATATCAAACTCACCAATGCATCTCTTTCCCATCGAATACATGTAGTAACAAACGAGTCAGTGCCAAAGATATCAATATTCAAGAATCAGCTTGTCTATCAATCCTACTCTACGGCGGTGTTGTTTTGGCATGTGAAATGTCTGAACCTGAACGGATACCTCATTTTATCACTCCTTCGTTACCACATTTGTCTGGTCTAATGACTTACTATGCCGAGGACCTTACGATATGTGAAGGACTACTGAAGCTATTCAGAGATTATGCCGAGCAATACATTTCCATGTTGACTCGAGAACAATGTATTGAACTCTTCGCGACATCTGCCAAACTTTTGAAACATTACTCGGAACATCACTGTAAGAACCGTGTAGTATCGAAAAGGTCCGAGGCTATAGAAGAAGAGTTTGAGGAGGAACAACAGTACAATGATGTAATGTCTGCTATTCAGTTGTTGATTCATCTCGGTACGAAAGACTTTACCAATCTGTGTAACACAGCGTCACATTCATCCAAGGGGGTAGACACGAGCCAAATCACAGATGTCATCTTCTTTGGACTGCAACAAATATTACCCCTAATGACTCAAGGGCTACTTCAATTTCCCACATTGTGTCAACATTACTTCTCCTTGGTAGGGGTAAGTTTATTTATCTGATGTTATGGTAGAGGAAGGATCCTAATGATGACAATTCCGTCGGGCGGTCTGACACTTTGTGTTGATTCGACGTTACTTGTGTACAAACAAACTTTAGCTGAGGGATCCCTCTGTTTTTCTTTCGTATGACTTTGAGTTATTCTATTTTGCAACCACTGGTAATTTCTCACACATCTCTATCCCCTACACCCAATTTATTAGGAACTGACCATGCTGGTATTGCAACCCAATCCGTTGTGGAGAAAATGATTATGAAACAATCCAATCAAACTCGTCATGACCTCGGACGTGAAGAATTTGTCAAGAAGGTATGGGATTGGAAGTCAGAATATGGAAATCGTATTACTACTCAACTTCGTCGTCTTGGCAGTTCTGTCGATTGGAGTCGAGAACGTTTTACCATGGATGAAATGTGTAGTAAGGCTGTTATTGAGGCATTTAATCGATTTCATGAAGATGGATTACTGTACCGCGCAGAACGTCTTGGTAATTGGAGTTGTGCACTAAAGTCTGCCATTTCAGATATTGAGGTAGATTATGTTGAGTTGGAAGGGAGGACATTTCGTGAAGTCAAGACACATAAGGGTAATCCAAACGATCCTAAGGGACGGTATGAGTTTGGTGTTTTGACATCATTTGCATACCCCATTGAGGACTCTGATGAGAAGTTGATTGTGGCCACAACACGTTTGGAGACCATGTTGGGAGATACAGGCGTTGCAATCCATCCTGATGATCCTCGATACACTCATCTACATGGAAAGCATGTTATCCACCCATTTAATGGACGTCGTATCCCCATCGTATTGGATAAAGAACTTGTTAATATGGAGTTTGGTACTGGTGCTGTCAAGATCACACCCGCTCATGACCCAAACGATTACGAATGTGGTAAGCGTCATAGCCTTGAGTTCATTACAATGCTCACACCTGACGGTGCAATCAATCATAATGGCTCTCATTTCGAGGGTATGATGAGATATGATGCCCGTATTGCCGTGGAGGAAGCACTTAAGGAGAAGGGACTTTACATTGGCAAGGAACCTAATCAAATGAGAATTGGTCTATGCTCTCGATCGGGAGACATTCTTGAACCCATGATCACTCCACAGTGGTATGTCAATTGCAGCAACATGGCAAAGAGAGCAACAGACGCTGTGCGTAATAAAGAATTAACGATTGTACCGGCTGAACACGAGAAGACGTGGTTTCAATGGTTGGATAATATTCGTGATTGGTGTGTTAGTAGACAGCTTTGGTGGGGACATCAGATTCCTGCATGGTTTGCAACAAAGAAGGGTGAGACGGGAGTATTGAAAACTGACATGGCAAGTAATGATCGTTGGGTGGTAGCAAGGAACGAGGAAGATGCATATGTTAAGGCAGAAAAGATTCTTGGATGCAGTCGTGATGAAATCATACTTGAACGTGATGAGGATGTTCTTGATACATGGTTCTCATCAGGCCTCTTCCCCTTCTCTGTCATGGGATGGCCCGAACAGACGGCCGACTTAAAAGCCTTCTACCCAAACTCTCTACTTGAGACTGGTTCGGATATCATCTTCTTCTGGGTGGCAAGGATGGTTATGATGGGCTTACACTTGACTGATACAATTCCATTCCATACTGTATATCTTCATGCCATGGTACGTGATGTATCTTTTTTCTTTCCAATATGTGCTATGTTTATTTTATTTCCAAGCTCATTCTGCTCTTATTTATCAGGTTCGTGACAAAGATGGCCGCAAAATGTCTAAATCTCTTGGTAACGTCATTGATCCACTTGAAGTAATTGATGGATGCACTCTTGATACTCTCCTTGCCAAGCTAGATAGTGGTAACCTCCCAGCAAAGGAAGTTGCACGAGCAAAGAAGGATCAAGAGGCTGATTTCCCTGATGGAATACCCGAATGTGGATCAGATGCCCTTCGTTTTGGTCTTCTCGCCTATACTGTTCAGGGAAGAGATGTCAATCTAGACATGAAGCGTGTTGTTGGATACCGTATGTTCTGCAACAAGCTATGGAATGCAACACGATTTGCTCTTCAATTTGTTACAGACTTCAAACCAACGCCGACAATATTGGAGGACTTGATGAGCAGTGGAAAGATGGCTAGTCGTGATAAGTTCATCATATCTAGACTCATGGCTTGCTGTGATGCTGTCAATACCAATTTTAAAAACTACAAGTTTGGTGATGCTCAATCAGCTGCTTACGCTTTTTGGATGAATGATTTGTGTGATGTGTATCTTGAATTGATCAAGCCTGTTGTTTACGATACAAGTGAGGAGAACAAGGATAGCCGATGGGCTGCACAAGCATCCCTATGGGTATCTATTGAAGCAGGACTTAGAATCCTTCATCCAATGATGCCATTTGTAACCGAGGAGCTCTGGCAACGGTTACCAGGACGTGGTACATTAGGTGATTCAGAACCCGAAACAATCATGCTTGCTCAGTTTCCTCTGTGTAATGATGCATACAGAAACTTGGATTGTGAAGAATCCATGGACATAACAATGAACATCGTTCGGGCTTGTCGATCCCTCCGTCAACAATATAACATTGCTAACAAGGTATTAACCCATTACTATGTTAAGATGGCATCTGGCAAGCCAGAAGATTCTGCCAAGTCTCAAACAGATGACATCAAAACTCTTGGCAAGGCAACTTCTGTTGACATCAACATTGATGATGAGGCAATTCCAAAGAGTGTTGGTATTATTGTTGTTGATGAAGCTACCACTGTGCTAATGGATATCAAGGGACTTGTAGATTATGCTGCTGAGATTAAGAAACTGGAGAAACAGCTGTCAAAAGCAAGTGGACCACTGAAACAGCTAAAAACAAAAATGGCTGCCCCTGGATATGAAACAAATGTTTCAGATGAAATAAAGGCAACTAATGTTGAACGTCTTGATGGTTTGAAGAAAAAGATTGCAGATATTGAAGAGGCAGTAACCAATTTTAAGAACCTTGCTGCATTAGAAGAGGAGGCGCCGTAAAGGTAGAGACTGTTTAAGTAAACGAGTAACTTTGAATTAAACGGGTGACATTCTTAGTGCATGTAGTCTTAAACACTCGAGTTAAATAAGATCCGGCTAAAAGCTATATCTAACAAACTTTGAATAGCCAATGCATAGATCGGTACAAGGACGAAGATAAGTTTGATAATGTCAAGTAGAGGACCAACTATCATGTGGCGTGGAGATTTGGATTTTGGATCTTTTATTGCAACAAAGCATTGCCATTGTTCTTATTGACTCCTAATATATAGTTAAAGAGTCCGTGTTCTGCATTGACTGCCATATTATAGTAATAAGAGCCCGTATTAATTTCCAGTCTAAATCACTATTGTGAGATATTTCTATTTGCCTGGTTATTTACTAAGAGTAAACCGTTGTGAGATCATATTATTATCTTTATTTACTGTAAAATCATTATCACGGGAGAGGGGGCATATATACGTATCCAAAACAAATCATCCTATGCGGTTAATATGAAAGTTGTGGAGGGGAAGTCAGTCGATGAGGTTGGCATGGATGCAATACAGGGGGAGATCTCTCCCAATGAACAACTTCCAAGTAATGATGGTGAACAACCCTTTGGTGATGGAAGAACATATCAGTATATTGAAGGTGATGTTCGATTCTTCTTTCAAGGTGATGGTCACTTCCATTTAGAAGCGCATCCTACCGACGGAGCACCTAAATCAGGATTAAAGTTGCTGGTGGATTCAGATGAATGGTGGAGTGAAGACACCTCCCCTGATCGATCATCTCCTGTGCTATTGGTATGTGATGTGGAAGATGATAGTGATGATAAAAAGACAAGAATCGAGGTACGTATATACGACAACTATGATTCAGCTAATTGGATGGGTCAGATGGAGGAGGAGATTGCAGATGTCCAATTCAACAAGGTTGCACTACCTGGAACACATGATTCTGGGACGTTTTTCTTCAACAAAGACTTGGGTGCTGCTCCTGACTCTGATCTGACAGGAATCATACAGAATATCATTGGAGGAGTCGATGCTCTGGCGGATGTAGTACTTGGTCAAATCTATGAGAGATTGTGTAAATGTCAAACATTAACTTTTGAAGAGCAACTAAAGCAGGGTATTCGATATTATGACATGCGTATTGCCCATCATGAGGAATCGGGAACATATCACACTTGCCATGGTGTTTATTGTGTGGAGATGTCAGATGCTCTTGCTCAGTTTAAGACTTTCTTGGATGAACATGAAAAAGAGATAATCATTTTAGACTTTAATCATCTGTATGAAATGGATGGGCATCATGAGAAGTTTATTGATATGATACTTGAAGCTTTTGGTGATAAAGTTGCACGAGTAGACAAAGTAAAACCTGCCTCTTCTGTGAAGGTAATGTCGAAGTCCCTGGCCAGAGGCCAATACTACAGATGATTTACATAGCAAACTTACAACATCATCTTTCGAGAAACGTCATTCTGCAGCATGTCTTGCAAGGTATTTTAACACCTGATGGAGAACTCATAAAGAATCAGATATTAGATGTAAAAGGTATATCAATCAAGAACTCAGCACCGAGTTGTAATACTTGTTTTGCAGATTGGATTACTGGTGATCATGTTGGTTCCAAGCTCACGTAGCGCTACAGGCGAGGATGAAGATGAGGAGGGTCGTCCGACCAGCATAGTGATTGTAGATTATGTAGAAAATGGAGCTGTTTTACCTGCCGTGATCAACTCCAACCGCTCTGATTGAGTGCATCTTAATTGTCTCAATCAGGGGTAAATATTGACTAGAACGAAGCTATCTGTAGCTTGTACATAAACACTTTAGTTGTTTGTTGTAAGATACTCTTATAAGAAGATACAATGTGTCACATCCAACTCAAACTTCTTATAGTACAATTACATAACATAAAATTAGTGGAACCTCACACTGCTTGAACATCACACTTTCAAACTTTCACTGGTCTCACCCGGGTTTAATTAAAGTAATGATTCCTTCTTCTTTCTCCACCCAATGAACGTCGTCCAACTGTTCTTGGAGAGCGCTGACTTAGGGGTGGGGCCATATGATGACGAGAAAGATGATGATATGATCTGCTACCTCCGCCTCCAGCGTATCTCAAATCATCCTCTGAGTCTTCACTGTGCCTCCCAGCTTCACCTCCGTATCCTCCGCTCAAACCAACACTTTCCAATCCATACCGTGGTGATATTAGTGCATCTCTACTCCTCAACATTGACCTCCTACCAGGCGTGGATGGAGTACTATACTTCATCTCTTCACGCTCACGGAATGTGCCTATATCTTCACGCGCATCAAGAACTCTTGGAGTACGAGGCGTACCACCACCAACTATCTCTAGCTCTTCACGTAAGCGGTCAATCTCCCTTCTCATCCTACCTTCCTTCATGTTACCATATCGATTCTCCTTGGGTAAGAGTTCGTCGTCGATATCTAACCCCCTCTTATCCTTCAAATCAGTCTCTTGAGGTGTATTCGGGGTACGAGCATCGTCACCGGGAGGTCCATCTCTACCCAAATACCTCATGACCTTATTCTTAACAACATTTTCCATATTGCGCTCATGTAATAACTTACTAGAGTCAATTTGAGCCTCCAATTCTTCAATCTCTTGTTTGTATTGAGTCTCTAAATCTTTAAGTGATTCCATCAACATACTCTTCTTAGTTTGCATTGTGCCTGCCATTTCTTTCAACTTCTTCTTCTCGGCCTCTAATTCCTGATGAGAGGTATCATGTGCACTGCGGAGTTTTGATACATGTTCCTCAAACTTCTTCAACTCGGTTACTTCGGATTGCAATGCCTTCTTTTCTTTAGATGCGGCTTGTGTCATACGTTCAATCTTACTTTCAAGTGCCTTATTCTCATTCTTCTGTTTCTGTAACTTTTTACGCTCGGCTACAATATCCTTTAGTGCATCCCTATCCTTCTCCACGGCCTTCATTTCAACTTCCAATGCCTTTTCTAACTCAGCACGCGATTTAGATAAGAATCCTAAATGTTTGGATAACTCTTCCTTCTCCTTGGTAACATCACTCATTTTTGATTTGAGTTCTTCCTTTACTGCATTAATGGCGGCGGTTTGTTTAGCTAATGAATCTGATAACAAGTCCTTATCTGACTTCGCTGTATCCAATTCCTTGGCTAATTCATTCTTCCGTAATGCCGCCGATCCCATCTGTTTACGTAACTGTTGTTCCATTGCCTCCTTCTCTGCTTTGACTTTATCCAACTGTTTACGCATCTCCTTTTCTTTCTTAAGTTTAGTCTGCTGTACCTTGTATAGACTCTGTTTGATACTATCAATAACTGTTGGTGCACCGGGTAACATACCTGGATTATTACGCAATGTGATATTGAAGGCATCTTCAAACTTTTGGTATAGAGTTGTTTCCATTATCTCATGATGTTCATTGTAACTTTCGATTGTCATGTCATCTCCATCGGTTAGGAGAGAGGGTAACCCAATATGATAGGATGAATTGTTGGAAGTGGCTGTTGATTTATCACCACCGCCTAGACTAATGTGTGCACTACTGCTGGCATCATCTACTTTGATTGGGCTGCTCGTATTTTTATCAGTAACAGAAGATACTGACGACGAGCCACTGGGCAATCCACCGTTTGCAGCAGCGGCAGCCATCTTGGCACGACGTTTACCCTTTGCCAATTTAACACGATGGATTGTAGCCGCGTCACGTCCTACACTAACTGCAGTGTTAGATGGACTAGCCTGGAGGATTATGTGATTGTCTACATCTTGTGCCATTTGTTGCACATCTTGTGCTAATTTTTGTGCATCCATTGCAACACCACTGGTCGGTGGTGGCGGCTCGTGCTGTTGTGCCATACGGCTTACTATACCGACGGGTATTTCATCGGAGTTCATTGCAATCCATTCAATAGTTATTATGCCATTACTAGTGCTGCTGATGAAGTGAGCTTGTCGGATGCATTTTGCAATTCAAGGATACCATCCTTTTTGTTACTCAAATTTTGATATTTCAATATAAGTGCTTTACTTCACATATAAATACAGTACTTTCTCATAAAATAATAGTACGAAGCGGCCAAATGTTCTGCGACTTGCAATCGAGTCGAAGGAGGGGGATTGGGGTTGAGAGTTGAGGACGTGATGATAAGTAGAAGTAGGGCTTGGTATAAAGAGAAGAGAGGGAGTTATATATGCTTATACTTAGAGAAGAGAGGGAGTTATATATGCTTATACTTAAGTATTGCAATTAGTGACTAAACATATCAACTTTTAGTGGCAGCAAGAGATAGTTTTGCAATTTGCAATTGATTATCTTTCCTTTCAATCCATACCATAACCATTAATCAATTATGAATATGCAACATACAAAAGCTCCAACGGCGTCAGCCTGGAGAAGATACGCTGCCGCCGACGATACTACTAGTGTGGCGGTACCTAGTTTATCAAGTAGTAGCAATGGAGGTAGTAGTAGTACTGACACATCGTTTGAGGAGCATGATGATATTACCAATACTGAATTATACACAAACTTCAAGGAGGCGTTCAATCTAACACTCCGTAACAATCCAGGTATATTGCCAGGTCAATCTAACATCATCGACTCTTTACAAAAGACATTATTCAAGGTGCAAAAGAGACGTGCACAAAAGGAGAGGGAATTACGAAATCAATTAGACAAAGTAAAGTCAGAGAAGGATAAAGTAGAGAACCAACTACGAAAAGAAATGGGTACAACAGCAGTAACTCTCGAAGAGTTAACAAACGAGTTAGATACAGCCCGAAGTAAAAGGGATACCCTCAGTCTATCCGTTGAGAGGGAACTTGCTAATATACAAGCTATAAAGGATCAACTCAAGATCAAAATGAGTGATGTTACCAAAGAGAAGGGAGAGT
>Ga0075437_11813_pt1 | contig 10375 bp, 8 predicted proteins | sample MintriMetagenome_FD_74266 | JGI IMG/M metagenome (GOLD analysis project Ga0075437, IMG submission 74266) | Marine eukaryotic communities from Monterey Bay, USA to study complex ecological interactions - Minidiscus trioculatus and... | ecosystem: Environmental > Aquatic > Marine > Unclassified...
ATCTTCCGCCTTTGATTGACTTTCGGTACCGCCCCAGGATTGTTCCACGGCTGTTTTTAATGCTGACCATGAACGTAGTGTGGCGGTTACTCCTCCTTGGAAGGGGGGGTATGGATCGTTGCTGCTACCACTATTGTTACTCTGCATATTAATACTATGTACTCGTAAGTTTTGATACATACTGATAATTGACAATAATATTGATATGTAATGTAAGAATAGAGTGCTTGCTACTATAACGAGAACTACTACTATTGGCTGGTGGTGGTGTAAAGGCAGTCATTGTTGTTTGTATGATTTCAAAGTAAACCCATTGTATGTCATTTGTTGTGTGTTGTTGTACCACCTCTTCTGATTGTTGTATATATGATAATCTCACTGCAATACCCTCAAAATCTCAAAAGACCCGTGGCGAATAATATAATTTCTTCAATACCACGATGAATTGGACCACAAAACGTTGCACAGCGGTGGTGAGTATATCACTGAACAATGGTACACCGTCAAAACATATGCCACAACTCGTGCCGAGTACATAACAAACATCCGCATTAATACCACCCCATTTTTTGGCACAAAAACAACACATCCGAGGCTAACATTGGTAGTACTCCCACACAACATACGTTTTGACCATGCCACTTTGCATAACACCTCTTTATATATCCTAGAACAATGTGCAACTCTCAAAACATACCATTCTCTCACCATGGCTGCATAATAAACTTTGACGTGGATACCATCACATTTTGACTCAAAATACCACTCTGTCACTAGACATATGATTGCTTCAACACAACATACGTCCTGGCCATATAAACGAATACAACACTTCTTCATATATCCTAGAACGGTCCACCGTGCTCAAAGTATATGCCACTCTCATGACAGGTGCATTACCAACACCACATGGGTATCCCCTCATTTTCGAAGTAAAAATACCACCCAATTACTAAAATGTAGTAATGCAACTCAACTACGATCGTATAGACCATATAACTTTGTACAGAGGTGGTGGATATATCATAGAAGATGGTAATATGCTCAAAACATTTGCAATTCACTTTACCAGCCGGGTGCACAAGATGGTGGTAACCTCACGCCACCCTCAAAATCTCAAAAAATGACAAACATATTAATCCCCATCACGTAAACGATGCCACCAACCCCTTCAATCCAGTACTATCGTCTATATTGTTGTGTAGAGCCTTTATGAATGTTGTTGTGTCCAAGGGTGTACCCTTACACCACTTCTCAACAACTAAAGTAGCCATAACTTTTCTCCCACTCGTCCAATTTATATAAATTTTGGCGTTTTGGAATCCTCACAGCCTCCTCTATCGATTAATGGTGGTATTAGCCTCTAAATATGACCCTTTGTCAATCGACTCAACTCGGTAGGGGTGTAGATTGTCAGATTTATGCCCCAAGACGCCCAAAAGATAGCCAATTTAAATCCCCACTGACATAATTCAGAGATGAAAATTCATATATTAGTCAACATTATAATTAACACACTTAACATTAATAAACACAGTAATATAAAACACTTACAGTTCGTGCAAGGCACTCACGTGACCAGAACCCCGAGGCAAAGGGCCAGACACTTAGTCAACGAACGTGAGGTACAAGAGAAATACATAGTGTTCGTGGCACAAGGCCACTCACCCGACCCGAGCGCAAGGCGCATACACTTAGCATTAAGAATGTATATCCATCACTTCTCCTTTGGCCTTCGGCGTCGTCGTCACCTCGGTCGGGATGGTAATATCTCCCTACCGGTCGATCTTACCATCCCTCCCTTCGATGGTGTTGTTGTATCATCATCATCCTTAATCGTAAAACAATTACCATTCCTAATCCATTGCAGTCAACAATCCTAATCCATTACAGTTAACCTGTCTCAACTTCCAAACGTACCAACCTTCTTTAAACAACAATGCACCCGCTAGGGTGTGCTGTTGTTTAAATCAATACCAACATCGTACCAAGCATCCTTATCATCAACGTAACTATATCCGACTAGTGCCGGCACGGCTATGCCAACCTGTCTCTTTACCAACCATTACCTTATCGTTCTTCAGGCCGTAGGCCGTTGTGAGTGGCCTTGTGCCACGAACTGTGTGTGTCTTATATATCGAACATTAATGATAAGTGTCTAATCTCTTACTTGCGAGACGATAGTCGAGCTGTGTTTATACTTTACTCCCATATTCTCAAAATGTCAAACTTTGTGAGGACGTAGTCCGAACTGTGAATGTCTTTTATATATCAATAATACCACTAATCGATTCCTCTCTTCAAGCTGATTCTAATGATACCAACTTTGTTTTTTGGTCAAAATATCACATTGGGACTCATATCACGTGTTGTGGCGTCAAAATTGATAGAATGACCTTATACCGTAGTTTTTCGATTGACAAAAAGGTTATTAGAGCCCAATAGTACCACCATCGTGTAGAGGAGGGTAAGGGCATTCTTAAACGCCAAGAATCATCATCATAGCACATGTTGCAACGATTTTATGAAAGGATACATTAATGTGTTGCAATGGGGGTATCCTTGAAAGATTTGATACTGTCAAAAGGTACTTTGAAATAATTACATTGTAGACGTGATATAGAGTTGTTTTAATGGTTCCGTAGGGTATTATCTGCTTTGATAGGAGGCCGCTTTTGCCACCATTATCTCATGGACTGGTTGTTGCTTGGTGGAGAGTGTTTGCACAAAAGGATACCTTAGCCCTTAGCCCAGCCCTTAGCCCTTCTTTGTCACATGCAAAACAAAGCAAAATGAAGCCTCCTACTACGGCTATGATTTCTCTGCAAATATGACCACCTCTTCCATTATATCGCCCTTATTATCTGCGCATAAACCTTCTTGACACGTACATTTAACAGTTTGGTATGAATGGTCATATTCATTGAATGGCAACAAATCTCCGACACCACCACAAATTACTGCAAATATTGTTAATGTCGGTCAATATATAAAAAGTATACCAATCATACTCGAGTTTGACATGTAGATTAATATCATTGAGTTATAAATGTAGATGTATTCAACGCCGATGATGGTTGAAAGTTGACAGAGCTTTTGTGCACACAGTTATAATAATGTACAATTAACACAATCGACACATGCACAAAGTTATAAATGTACGATACTCCTTCAATAATCATCGTACAAACTTCTAGTTTTCCACAATCTTTATAGATTCATTAGATCAATATGGTATAACAATTTCCAATCAATAATATCCACTAGTTACGAAACCCCAATCGAATAACATATCAAACAATAGTGAAGAATTGAATAAAAGATCAACAACAGCAAAGAGAGGAAGATGCCTGCAAGACAAAGGATGAAAGAGGGGATAAGAATATACAGATAGATATGTAAATGAAGATAATCATTTATTGTTTGATAATTGGTTCTTTAAATATCGTCCAAGTCTATCTCATCCAAAGTTGAATCATCTCCTTTGGTATTGGTATCTTCTCCTTCTTCTTTATGAACAACATCCGATTCGGTATCCAATGGTATATCCACATCACAGTAGCCTGTTGATTCATTATTATCCCTCTTCACATTATCAATATATGTAAACTTCTCTTTTAATACATCCTCTGCAATAGACTTGGCAATTGTCCTATCTGAAATCTCAATTACTATACATCTTGGATCAATATTCCATATTGCCTTAGTCTTTAATACACACTCATCAACTTTTGGTATACCTATACATTCATTTGTTGTACATTCAATTAACTCGGGATACTTTTCATTAATCATATTCCATATTTGCAATATACAATCAGTATCATCTTGTAATCGTAATGTTGAAACATCAATTTTCATTTTATCATATCCGGAATGTTTTTCAATTATTATACATACTTGATTTAATGCGTCACATCGTTGTCTATAGGTGTTGACTACTGGACTACCTTTTCGACGACGTCGATATGCTGTGCCTTTGGTTACTAAGTAATTGTTGGACTTTGCTTGATTGTATAATTGTCTCTCATCTTGATTGAGCCGATGGCATATATTATAACTTCCTATAAAGATGCGAGTTTCAACAGTTTACGATGATAAAAAGAGAGGAGATGAAAAGGTATGTTAGTACACATGATATGCAAGGGCAATCAATAAAGATAAGCTTAGGTCGAATGAGGCGGCCAAATCACGGAGACTTTATATTGAACACCTACATATGCACATAAAATGATACTTTCCTGTTCCGCGTTTGTTTGCTCCTTTGCCATAGCTTATACGCTCGACATCGTCTAAGCTTGGTCTCCATACTTTCATTGTAGTAGTATGTTGATAACGGATAGTTCCGCCAACAGAGATATGATACTATATCATGTCTCAATTCAATGACAATGAGTCATTGAAAATTTTCTCACATTGAGCTATCGATCTCCCTTTCTATATCTATATCTGCATATCTTTTCATCCTCTTACTACATATACGGTCATACATGACGTTATTAGTATCATAGTGTTTCGTAGTATACTACCAATTGTATTCTATTCCAGTTCAATTTGTGGTAATCCGTGACCCAAGAATTAGAACTCAAACGGGCATATCTTTGGGAGCTTTGTTGCAAAAGAATGTAAATCGATATCTTCAAGTGCTGTGCTGTAGAGTGGCTGCTAACGCGTTGGTATTATATCAATGGCAGCAAACATTATATAACCAATCAGTATTTAAAGGCTGTGGTATTGATATTCAGTAGTAAAAGAGAGAAATTGGTATCTTTGACACATATTAAAATTAAGAATACCCATCATAGCAAATGGCTACTAAACTCCTGTCCTTTACTAAACAACAAACAGCTAGCTATCAACAACAGGAACAATGGCCTCTGCAAGATGAGAATAATGCAGAGCTTATACTACCTTCTGATTTGTATTGGAACTACGTCTATCCTTACACTGCCGTCGACGATCGTATCATAATCAACAAACGCACAAAAAGTACACAATTTTATGCCGGACATCGTGTTGAACTTGACGCGGCGTTTCTAGATAACCATCGGGATGAACCACATATTTCGAAGAATATTGTAAATTATATTATTGTAAGGATTAGCATGGGGCAAGTTTCCTTATGTATGCCACTTTTACAAGGAGAACCATCACTAGATATCCTTCGAGATGTAAGACGATGTTGGGATGAACATTTATTGTCAATTGACTCTCCATCTGAGAGGCTTCATCAGTGTTTACAAATCTCTTATATAAGTGATTATCCTGTTAGTGAGATAAAGATGCCTCTTCTGTTCTGCGGTGCTGGTACAGTGGAAGATGTTATCAAGTTACATTCTTTGATGGATATAAACTCAATAAATGGGTATGTGGTTGCTGATTCATCCAAGTCCAAATTGTTTAATGATTTGTCCCCAGTCTTTCCTAAAACTTCTCTTGGTATTTGGTTAGATATATACCTGAAGTCGGCATGGCAGAGTCAGATAGTAGGTACAACTGTTCAATACGAACGGATAGTCAGGGCACTATTAGAAGTAGAAGGGGTTAATGTGGACTCCTTCTTTGAGCCCTTGGATATGAACAAAATAGATTCATTAATATCATCATTTTACCTAAACCAAACCTTCCAACCAGGCATGAGTATTGTTGATTGCATGAGAGGGTATTCAAATCTCTTTGCTCATTATGCCCGAAATGTTGATTGGGTCTTTGAAAAGTTAGAAGCAGTACATAATGAATAAGAAGTAGGCCTCGAAAGTATCAAAGAAGAACTTAGGTTATTGTAGCCATTAAATGTTGACAAGTAAACAGACTTCGGAAGAAGAAAGAGGAGGCGGGGCTAGTTAAGACATACAATAAGAAGTACTTCCGTTGATGGCTAGACTGATGATGGTGATAGTGCGATGTTCTCCTAGGTTAGAGGTATTTGTTCAATGAGTTATTTGTTAGATAACTAAGATTAGGTCATATCATTACACTTCTGCGATTACTCAATGGCATCCGATAGCTCTCAGCCTGGTCATTTGGATTAGTGTTTCAATAACTGCATGCAATTTTTGAGTACCATTATTCAATCGCATGTTCATTACCATTGTTCAATCGTATGTTCATTAAAACTTGACATCTCTGCCCTGATTCTGTAGCCAGGCTCAAACTGCTTTGTACACTTTATGTTGAACACTGCTTCATAATAATAATCCTCCACCGCATTCCTCCCATAGTTTGGTTTGATTTTAGATTCTTACTCATATTCATATTCAACACGTATTCAACTTGTTGACGAGAGAAATCATGTCGGAACCATTTCTTGGCCAAATCATGTATTGGTGGTAACTTTTGCCCCCGTGGATGGGCTGAAGCAGCTGGTCAGATACTTCCTATCAATCAGAATACTGCACTATTCTCAATTCTTGGCACAATGTATGGTGGGGATGGGCGAACAGACTTTGGCTTGCCTGATCTTAGAGGACGAGTTCCTATTCATGTAGGTACTGGACCTGGCCTAAGCAGTTACACTCGTCAGGGACTAAAAGGTGGATCTGAAACGAGTGATAGCAATGAGTTCACTTTGCAACAGGATAATCTTCCTGACGTTATCTCTGCATCAGCAACAATCGAGGGAATTACAGCATCTCTCTCCAACGGTGCAATTAGTGGTTCATTTGATGGTAGTGGTGATCATTTCCACACAGTCACAGTAGATGACCATACCCATACGTTTACTTATGATTCGTTCACTTTTCCTGATGCTGACGCTGGTACTACCGAGGATACTAATATCGTCCCATTCGGAAATTTGCGAGGACTAAAGGGTAAGACGAAGAAGCAAGGCTGAAGTAACTGCAAGCACAACTTGATAATCTAGAAGCACAACTTGATGAGATCATTGCAGCTGGTACGGTGGGCCCTCAAGGTAAGTATTTATCCGATATTGATAATCCTCATACTAATATGAATATCATCTTTTGTTTGTCTTTAGGACCTCCTGTGCCAATGGAGAAGATGGCAAAGACGGAGAAGATGGTGTTGATGGCAAAGATGGAGCAGTTTGTTCTGTGGTAGATACGGAAGCTTCAGGTGTAACTGACGAAGGAGGTCAACAAAATTCATCAACCGAGTCCGTGGACATGGGCACCTTCACCGGTTCTGTCAATGACCTTACTGTAGATGTTGATGTATCCGGTGCTACTGTTGATGTTACCGTCCAAGGAGGAAAAGCTGCGCCCATCCAGGTTCAAACTGACGTTAGGCAGCCCTACCTTACAGTTACATACTGTATTGCCCTCCAAGGGTTGTTCCCATCTCGTTCTTAGATATTAGAAGGAGAAGTGGGCGATTAATGACGTTTGTATTGTATTGATAGATTTAAGATTGTTTGAACATTGTTAGCCGATGTGATATGATTTGTATACCATGAGTTCGTTTGACGTGTTATGATAATGTCCCCGATATTTTGGATGGAAGACGCTTATCTCCCCTCTGATGACTAACGCCCCTCATGTTGTTGCTATTGACACTATCATCATTAAGCCCATATGATTCACGTCAATATCACACACAAGACATACACATCATGCACACATACAAATTTCATATGCACAAACTAGAAGTATGCATAACATCATTTCCAATCCTCAACTCTTCAGTACAATCCCCTGTTTTGAATACAAACGGATGCATATCATATAATGAATAACATCTCCTCTTCTCCTTCGGCACACCAACCCACTCTTCACCATTCCATGTTCTATATCCACCACATGTCACATTCCAATCTTTTTCATTACCATATTGAAATGTTTCAATTTCTAAACTTGTTCGTGGTATTGGTACCTTGTGTGTACCAAATACTTGATATAATGGTGGAAAGTAATCACTATATTGATATATTGGTGGACTCTTGCCGTGGTATTGGATATACCAATATTCACATCCTGTCTTTGCCAATCGTCCACCTGTTGGACGTGGTGTTGATAATTTGTGCCCAATGCATTTAACTTTGTGTTCGTTATTGTAATTATCATCAATTAACCAAAAGTCAATGTAATGACTAAAATCATGTTCTTGTATCATACTTTGTGATCCTATTTGATATCCAAACTCGGCTTCGGTAATGTTTAAGTTTGACCATGTATTAGGTTGTGTGCTTAGTACAGATTGAATGATTGATTTGACCTTTGGACCATCTAATGAAAAGATGCTAAAGTCGACATCTTTTTCACCAAAGGGTATAATACCATGATGTCGTCTTGCACCGATGTGTGATCCAAATGTTAGTAGGATTGTAATGTTGTGTGTATGAAACTTTGCAATAAGAGCATAGACTAATTCATATGATTTTGCCAACTTTGTTATTTCTGTCGAGTTGTTGTTGAAAGAATGAGTTGTAAGGTTTTGCTGTTCAGCTTGTAGTATTGAAATGATTGTTTCTAATGACGGATAATCTTTCTCTATACGAGCGTGTTGCTCTGTTGTTGATACATCATTGCATATATGTTGGCATGTTGTTGTGCTTTGTTGTTCTTCATTAGTTGCCGAGGATACCGCTGGAGGAGCAGTATAATGCAATGTAGTATGATGATTCTTATCATTATCTAACGATGACGACCTCAACGAAGCAGGTTGAGAAGATTGTTCTCTTATCACTGATGTATAATAGAACCATAATATACACGATGCTAGTATGAATGCAAATGCCTTTTTACTTAACATTGTCTGATTGGGTAAATAGATTGGCCCTTCCGCTATAGATTGTCACAAGATCCTCAATATATATATATATATCAAATTGACAGAAGTCCTGCTATCAAACTACAACCAATCGATAGACCGTTAAATACTGATATCTTGGTTGTATTGGCAGTACACGAGAGTACACTAATGCAAAAGTTATCGAGCTCCGTGTTGGTATTAGTTAAATTTTGTAAATTTTTGAGATGGACAAACTTTGTTGGTTTGCAAAAACACCATCAAAGTACCCTGAATTGAAAAAGCATTAAATACTGATGTGTCGGTTGTACTGACGGTATACGAGAGTGGTCTATTGATGATCTTACACACCGATACACAATCGATTATCGACATCGATAGCCCACTTACTTATGGTATGATCATTTTTCATGTAAAAGAAAACTCTGTAAAAAGACACCTTCTCATTTTCTCTCTCTCTCTCATACATACATACCTACGATATTCATATGTTGCGGAGAAAATAGGGGTCGATAACTCTTGAAATAGGCACTGTCTATACTAAATATTACAGCCAGTATATCAGATTTTAACTGCCTATCGATTAGTGGTACTTTGGCAGTGTCAGCGACAATATTGAGTGAGCAGCGGCGCCGAAAAGATAAAACCTTGTCTTATTTGAATTAAGTTGCAATATCTATAAATCGTACACTCAATTGATTCCATTAATCTTCAAATAAGTATATGTAGTCATAAAATAGACACGTATCCATGTGCTACTTATGCTTGTTGTATCTTGGTAATGATCTTCTCTTCCAATTCCTGTTTTGTATATGTTGATAAGTATGGCATCATATAATCCAATAGCTTCGTACACTCCGATAGTAAATCTTCTTTTAGTAATGACCGTGTCAACTGTGCCACTTCTCTTTCATTAGCCTCTAGTTTGTCGGAGGAAGAAGACACATCTTGTATAATGCCTTTGGATCGTAATTGAACACTTTGGAGGTGTGTATTTGCTTTAGCCACGAGCTCCGAATTCTGTGCCTTATCAAGACAGTATATTGCTCTGTTGAGATAGCTTATTGATTGTTCCATGTCTATTTCTGGCGAAGACGAAGCTAATTCGGCGTTGTCTATACCGGCAATACACCACTCGTCATTCGTCATTATCATACTATCCAAATCTGATACATTATTATGTGTTGCAATAGCTTCTGTGTTGTTTGTGGTATCGTCATTAGATGGCTTAGTTGATGTGAGCCATCTTGTGGCGGCATCACCGGCAATGGATGAAGTAGTCTCGGCAAAGAAGAGTTGCTCTATACATCGTGTAGTGGCAGTGTAGATCAACTTGAGATGTGTTTCTACCAAAGGATATTTCAATTCAAAGTCTGAGCCTTCTCGATCCTTGAGTAGGTTACGCCATGGTTTCTGAAGTGACGAGGGTATATCCGAGAAGAAGTTGAGGATGATACATGACTTGAACTCCAAACCCTTTGCCTCTCGAATGCCGTAGACTAGTGGATGGTTCAATTTATCACGCCAGTGAGATGCCGACTCATCATGTGTTAGAATGACACATCCTTGTAACGAGGTCTTAAGTAGACTAGACAATTGATCAACTTGAACTTGATGAAAGACGCCCGGACGAGCACCCTTGAACAGGCCGTAATCCTTCTTCAGA
>Ga0075437_14458_pt1 | contig 10372 bp, 7 predicted proteins | sample MintriMetagenome_FD_74266 | JGI IMG/M metagenome (GOLD analysis project Ga0075437, IMG submission 74266) | Marine eukaryotic communities from Monterey Bay, USA to study complex ecological interactions - Minidiscus trioculatus and... | ecosystem: Environmental > Aquatic > Marine > Unclassified...
GGGATGGCTTTGACAAGCACTGGCAGGAAAATAGAGCACAACAAGGTAGTGGTTGACACCCAAATAAGTGAATGATCGAATGGCTTTCGGCTTTCTTTCTCTCAAAATTTTGGTATTCTCTTGTCTTTGAGGTGTAGCAGTCTTGTTTTTGAGTGTTTATCATCTTGTTTTGTACATACACAATGTTTATCAATTATTATATATGGTCCTATGTGCTTGCAAACCACTACTACATCTCCATTCATCTGTTATATGGCGCCGAATAGAGGTGTTTTTTTGGTGTTTTCTTGTTTATTCATGATGCGTCTGGATAATAATAGCCAAGTTCATTATTAGAAATAGATAATTGATGTTATGGGGATTACATTTGTATATTGGGTCATCTCCTAGACCCTAAAATTGAAGGCACTATACAGTGGATTTAGTGCCAAAAACTCATGTGTTTGGGGTGGCATCAAGTATGTTCTTTCTTGTTCATCGAAAGATTTTCTCATCTCCAAAAAAGTGATATTCACCATACTATATGGTACTATCCGTCCACTTATTAGTGTCTGTTATATGAGTTGTTAAAAGCAAATTATGGGTGCGTAATATTATATCAGGTAGTCAGCTACTTGGTCAATACACCCAATCGTATTGTAGTTATATTATTATATCTATCAGTTAGCAACTGACTCTAATTGGTTAAATTACTATAAATATAGGAAGGGGACGTCTATATCGTTTAGTATGGCAGAAAGAGTGTAACAACAAAGACAAATTATAGATGAAAGGGTTTTATGTACCGTTTTGCTTCTTCATATGGTATGCTTTAAATGTGGCATATAACATTACAAACAAATGGGCCCTTGAGGGTGTACACAAGTTTGTGACAGACAATACACAACATTCCTCAGCGTTACCATTTACAATAGCTTGTCTTCAATTTGGAGTTGGTTCATGTTATACTTGCTCAGTATGGATATTGGGTTATAGAAAACCGGTACCACATGCATATGAATTATCTACAATTATCATTTTCATTAAGAAACTTTGTTGGAAGATTGTAAAAACAATCAAATTGGATAGACTACTTCCTCATCATTACTCAGAGATTTCCCAAAATATTGATAGAGAGCATTCACAAAACTCTTTACCAATCAACAAAACCTTTAAAATTGGAATATATCATACTCTTGGACAAATTTGTACAGTCATTGCACTGTCCGCTAACTCAATTGGATTTGCACATATAATCAAAGCGGCAGAGCCTCTGTTCTCTTCTCTTGTCTCACGAATAATACTTCATCAGAAGATGGATATAAGAGTATATCTCAGTTTGATACCAGTTGTTGGAGGTGTTTGTTTGGCATGTGCAAGTTCAACCGAATTCACATGGATTGCATTCTGTGCCGGAATGTGCTCTAACTTACTCTTTGCAATGCGAGCTGTTGTTTCCAAACAAGCTATGGAAGGGAAGACGACGACTGCAAAGCAAAGTAAAAACTTCAAAAGCAAAACAAGCTTGGTTATGGAAGACGAAGAAAGTAGTCTGGAACATAATGATGTTGGCGAAAAAGAACACACCACACCTTCAAAGATAAGCGCTACCAATCTATTTGCGGCAGTTACTTGCATATCATTCATTATATCAATTCCGCTCACAGTGATGATAGAAGGAGGCATTCTTTGGGATATCATAAATCTGAATGCAAAGGGGAAAGACTCAAATAAAGAGCAAAGTGATAGAGCGACACTTCTATGTATAGTTATATCGGGTCTTTTCCACTACCTTAACAACGAAGTGATGTATCTTGTACTGTCGAATGTACACCCAATCACTTTGGCAGTGGGAAACACAATGAAGCGCGTGTTCATTATAGTAGCATCAGTAATCGTATTTTCGACACCGGTGTCCCTACAAACTGCAATCGGAGCAGCGATTGGTATTGGAGGTGTGTTGTTATATAGTCTGATGAAGCAGTGGTAGGGATTAGTCAGACTAGAACAATATCTATCAAACCGCAGCTTACACCGTGATTCATTATTCATTAGTATATTTTGACTTAACATTCATACAAAACTTTAATTTTAAGAGTGCTCTAACCATCTGGTGATATCGCATTTGTAGTATAATTGCCTTCCGATGATTTAACAACTTATCGTTACTTTATACTTATATATTGCGTCTCGTCCATTCTTTGATAGTATTCCCAACATTTAAAGTAACTCTCTGTAGGTGTCTAAAAACTCAGGGCGAACACCTGGCGTGAAAGCATATAAAGCACCAGCAGCCACTGCTAATTTGAAAGGCAATGAGCGTGTTACAGCGATAACATATGATAATGCCATGCAGGATTCTGCATTATCAGTCTATATTTTATGAATGATTATTGTTTTTGTTTATCATACAATGGTAATAAGATTTTGTGAGATGAAACTTTGTGAAATACATATATATGCATAAGATATAATATCTTACCTGTGCTGGTCGCATAGCAAGAAGACCCGGATTACGACCGACCATAGCTTGGGCTCTGTGTATAGAATATTAACAAGAGATTTACTTGAGGTGAGATAGAGTTAAATGCAGTTCAATGGTCACATATACACGAAGAAACCAAAGTACATTCCAAAACAAAACGATACATGTACCTCATTTATTGCACATATTGTATGCAATAAATGATATTATTACACACATACATGATACACAATATACTGCAAGTAGAACTTACGCTTCTAATCCAAACTGTTCTTCCCAATTAGCAAGTTGCAATGCATAATTATCTTTATTAAAGGTTAACGTCTTTGGCTCCAGTCTAACCATTGCAAGTGCATTCTCATCACCATAAAGCGATGCCATCTCATTAAAATTGGCAATACATCCAGCCTTCTTTGCTGTATCAGTAAGGACGTATGGATATGTTGAGAGGGCTTCTTCTACTAATGGAGATGAGGACGACTTTGTTGTTTTCTTAGCTCCTCCTCCAAAAACTGATAGTTTGCTTGATATTCTACAGCTGCTACTAGTATGGACAGCAGGACTGGTAAATCCCTCTGCCGATAGAAAGCAGAGAAGGGTTATAATTGTTTTCATAATCATTGTCAACATTTAATTGGATATATTATTTATGTCAATCAGTTGCTGTTGGAGGAAACGGTGAGCTTTGGGTTTATTAGCTAACACATGCATCTATTGCATCCGAAGCTTTAGTTGTGTAGTACAAGTAGGTGGTCGGGGGCGGGGAAGAAATAAAAAAATGACAAAAAAAGATACCCTCAATTCATGTGGTATCCTTGTGGGCCTCTGCCGCCGGCCGCGCCCAAGGCGCCCACGCCATCCAACCAACTACCAACCATTCATCCCATCTTCACTCTCAACTACTAGGAGATACTTATCCCTAATATACTGAACTACTAACCAACTTAAATATTCATGTTGTAGGTGGATCACAAGGAAATAGCCAGAAGGAAAGAACACACAGGCAAAGGTGGATACTGACAGAGATTAATATAAGAGATATTGATTGGTTTGCATTTGCAGCTCCCGAAACATAACATTCATGAGTTCTATCAACATCAACAATACCGAAGATGAGTACAATTTACTTATTGAATTTGTACATAAACATTTAGACTTTCATGATGCCGAGATAAAGTCGATACTCGATATGCATAATATAAAGTTGGGTGTAGACTGCCATTTCAAATCATTACCGATAGATCAATCGAATACTACTTCTTATAATTCTACCAGAAGACCATTCAAGTTATTATCATTCTCTTTTAGTTCCATTATTGATGATCAGTTCTCAGTTTGTGATGGTAATATCGACGAGAAAGAAACCAAGAAGGATAAAACCATCAATTTAGTATCATCACTTTCTCGGTGTACACTTATTCGCAGTGTTGTCGAGCTATGGGGAGTCGGAATTGATATAGACGATTGTGTTACATCAATCAAAAATGGGAATGCATTACAAAGACATCAAAGTGGTAAACATTTAGGTAGTATTAGTAATACCAAGAAATATGAAGAACGTACTTGGAAGATATATGTACATACACTTGGATCGACACATACACGTGATGAACAGAATGATATGAGATCAAAGTTTTCATTCCTCAGCTTTCCCGGTAAAGTACAAATGAAAGATAGCGATGATGAGTATCTGTTCATTAAAGAAGTAGAATTAGATAATAAGGGAGGTGCTGTTTATCCTAGACATTCTGATAGCAAACAAATAATACCCGAGAATGATTCAAGACCTCCACTAGCTTGCTACTTCGGTAGAGTACTTGGTACCAGCACTTTGGGAAGGAATTGGAGAGCAAATAACAGACTTGAACAATATAGTTTGAAAAAGAGAGCTTATCTTGGTCCTACAAGTATGGATTCCGAGCTTTCTTTGATAATGACAAACTTGGCTCAAATACGAAAAGGATCGATGGCATTTGATCCCTTTGTAGGTACAGGAAGTATACTCTTGACTGCTGCATTGCGAGGTGCATACGCGTTTGGAACCGATATAGATTTACGAGTATTACGGGGGAGAAGTCAAGACGAGAACATTGCAACCAACTTCAAACAATATGGACTTCCACCGCCTGAGTTGGTGAGGAGTGACAATGCGTTATACGACCGACAATACCGAAATCATTTACCTTTATTCGATGCAATTGTAACTGATCCCCCATACGGCATCCGAGCTGGTGCGCGAAGGACTGGATCACGTAAAGAATCAGTAAGACCCATCTTAGATGAACATCGACACGATCATGTGGCACAAACTCGACCCTATATCGTATCTGATGTAATGGCAGACTTACTGAATGTTGCAGCAATGACTTTAAAGATGGGAGGAAGACTAGTATTTGTCATACCAAGCATGTTGGACTTCAATGAGGATGAAGACTTGCCTAGACATGAATGTTTGAAACTGTCAAGTGTTTGTTATCAACCACTACAAACGGAGTTAGGTCGGCGTACTGTTACAATGGTAAAGATTAAAGAATACGACGAGAAGAAGCGATCACAGTACTTGGAGAATACTTGGGTCAATGGAGCCGAGTCTGCGGAGAAGGTAGCCAATCTTAGAGAACGTTTGTTAGAAATCGCCAAGCTTAAGCCAAACTATGCTGAAAAGGCTGCAGCAAGGAAACAGAAAAGGAAAGCCAATAAGGATGCCAAGAAGAAGGCAAAAAGAGAGCAGCAGGAGGGTATTACAGACGGTAAAAGTCAATGGAATAGTTACTAATTTAATAGAACAGATTGTTCATTTTTATACATTTGATAGGACATCTGTCCATGATATGTTTTCCAGTCCAATTCAATTATGAAGTTCTGTATCTTTTGCTCAAAACATTTGGTCTCTCTGTTCTTGAACTTGTGCTGTTGGGCGAATCACCATCGGTACTACTCGATTCAATCTCAGTAAGTTGTGTACTCTCTCCATCTGATGACAATCGAACTCGGTTGTACTCCTTTTTATCAGGAAAGGTTACTAACTCAGTAATTGAATCTTGCACTATTGACTCCAACCCTTCATTTAAAGAGTTGATAGATGATGCAGCAGATAACGAAGTCCTCCTAGCTGTACTCCGTGCTGTTGGCGAGATATGAGTTTGTGCACATATCTCCTCCAACCTTTGTGCTGCATCACTCGTGCGTTTTCTCCTTCTAAAGAATGACCATGGTCTTCTTGCTGTTTCAATAGTAACACCAGTGTTGGGTCTCTCTTCATCTATTTCTTCCACATCATCAAAGTGTTCAGAGTCATCATCAACTTCATATGTTGTAACAATCATTTGACAAAAGCCTTCATCTCTTGGTGCTTTCGTCCAACCAAATTTCCAACAAATTATACAATACAGACCAAGTACTATAGCTTCTACCAAACCATAAAATAACGGAACACACAATGCTTGTCCTCTCTCTGTTGGATCTGTAAACATGGCTACAGCAGCCGAAGTTGCAAGTCCTACATTCTGATAACAACATTCTACACCTACTGATACAACCTCAGGTCTTCGTAATCTTGCAATTGTGGCAAAGCAAGTGGCCAAGAAGAGCCCGACAAGACATGGTGCAGTGACACCAACATAAAATGCACCTGGCTGACCCCAGATTTGTGCCTCAGTACTACCTGATAATGCTGTGACAACTCCTGAAAATATAATGAGTAATATCCCAGACATTGACCCTAACCTATTAGCAAATCGATTGAACCTGTGACTAGATATTTTGAAGGAGCAAAACAATCCAAGTCCAATTGCCAGAATAACTATTGCTAGACTTGTGAAGAGTGATACCCAATCAATGCTTTTTAGGACACTTTCACCATTATCCCCGGCAGCTGAATGATCCCGCATACCAAATGCTGCATTTACATAGAGTAATAAATTGGCTGGAAGCATAACACAGCTGATCATGGTACTAACAGCGGTCATAGTAACGGATAAAGCCAGGTCTGCATTGAACATTGAACAAAACCAATTACTGTATGAACCTCCCGGTGAAGCAGTAACAATTAGTAGTGAGATTGCCATAGGCTCTGTGAGCCCATGTCCATGTAGAAGTATAACAGTCACGAACCCAAGCAGTGGCATGATTATGAACTGTGTAAGAACTCCAGTTAGAATGGCAAACTTGTTATGTACCTGTTCTCGTAGATGACCAACATCGACGGTAGCACTCATTCCAAATATTAATATGAATAATAATGTGGATGATATTATTTGTGCAAGTATAGAAAACCATTCCGATTCAGCAACAGATGTTAATTGGCGTGTGTATATAACTCTATTATTAGTATCCATTTATTATTCTTTTCTTCCTTCACAGTTGATAATTAGGTTGATAGATGCAAGATAAGATATTAAAGTTTCGGTATATTAAAGTTTTCGATCTTGGGTGTGTATTTTCCCCTGGCAATCGAACCTCACAGGGAAAGACAGCACTGAAGATCACTACACTAATAATATAATAAATAGACCTTGGTTACTAGGTGTATGTTATGGTTAGAGGAGTGAGGTTTACAGTTTACTTTCGCCGGTTGCTTGACCATGGACCAGTTGCAATTTTGAAAATAAAATTCGAAGGATAACCTTCTCAATCTTACCGAGGATACCTTCAGCGAGTATCACTAGAAAGAGAGGAGAGCAAGCTATTGTATTTCCATTGTCGAGGTTTTGGGGATGAAGGCTATATACAGTTCATACATTGTTAGGTTTGGTATGGTTCTTTGAGCTTGGATCCCTATATATTATTATATTGTATGCTATAGCATATATAGTCTCTCATATAAGTGCCGACTCCAAATACAATTCGTCAGAGTAGCGGCTCTTCTAAACTAGAAGTAGATTGGTCAGTAATTTCTTCTTTGCCCTTCTCTATATCATCGCCACTCTCTTCATTTTCATCCTCTCCATCACCACCATTATGCTCAGAATCAGCATCCACTTCATAGCTTGTGACGAGCATTTGACAAAACTTTTCATCTCTTGGGGCCTTTGTCCAGTTTAGTTTCCAGCATATGAAACAATATATAAACGCAGCTAGACCTTCAACAACGCCATACAACATGGGTACGCAAATTGCATGACCTCTGTCAGTTGGGTTCGACCACATAGTAACAGCAGCACTGGTTGCAATTCCAATATTTTGATATGAACATTCTATTCCAACGGATATGACTTGTGGCTTTTTCAGCTTGATCAGAAGAGATATTGTTGTTGCTATCAACAGACCAGCTACCATAGGCAAACATACACCAACATAGAAGGCCTGGAAGATGCGCGTTATCACAGTTTATGATGATGAAAGAGAGGAGATTATAACATATGTTAGTACATATGATATGCAAAGGCAATCAATAAAGGTAAACTAAGGCCAAATAAAGCAGTCAGGTCGTCGAGACTTTATACTGAACACACGAATTCATATCATAAAACAATACTAACGCGGACTTTCCCAAGGTTTTGTCCATATTTGAGCGTCAGAAAGAGATGATACCACTGCCGAAAAGATTGCCAGGCTCAAACCAGATAGCGTTCCCAGCCTATTTGCACGGCGGTTGAATCGGTGACTATTCACTCTATATGATGTATACAACCCACTCATAATGGCAATGATAACTATTGTAATATTGACCATCAGCATGGCCCAATCAATTGGTACACGAATACTTTCTCCATTCTCAGACTTTCCACCAAATGCAACTGTGATGAGAGAATGAAGTAAGAGTCGTTAGAGGATTGATAAACAAATGTACATCATATAATGTAGTTGCAAAACGTACCATTGACATAAAGCAAAAGATTAGCAGGCAGCATGAAAGTACTAGCAAGGGTTGATATTGTTGTCATAGTCACTGATAACGCCAAGTCAGCGTTGAAGAGAGAGCACCACCAATTACTGAATCCTCTGTTGTGAGTTGCAACGAATAAAGTCGAGAGAGATCAGAGGTCTTATTAAGTTTAAGTTGCACAACATAAAAAACTTACCCTCCAGGGGAAGCGGTAACAATGAGTAGTGATATAGCCATGGGTTCTTCAAGACCATGGTCCTTCAACAACAAGACTGATAGGTATCCAAGCAGTGGCATTAAGAAGAATTGAAGTAAGAACCCTGTTGCAATAGCACACTTATTATGTACCTGTTGACGTAGATGCTTAACATCAACAGTGGCCGACATTCCAAAGATGAGTAGGAATAGTAGTATGTTGGTTAAAATCTGTGAAAGTAGAGCAAACCACTCGCTTTCAGCTCCGGGATGAGTACCATTTAATCGATTTGTTGTATTTGTATGTATGTATATTATTATTTCTTCCATATTTGTTGTAGATTGTATGTATATGTATTGTATCTAGGTAGTGAATGATAATGATATGTATGATACCGTCCAATATTACTATTGAGCTGCTTGAAATTGGTTAATAAATGCTTTATATTGTTGCAGTTTGATAGCCCTCAAGCTTATGAATATTATGCGATATATCATCTTATCCAAACCATATTAGAGGACGATCAGGCTAGGGATAGGACGATAATATGATGGTAAAGCAAGATGATAGCCAAACTAGCCAGCTCATTCATTCAGCATGCAACTCTTTATGTCTTGATTTGCTCTTCTAAACTTGAAGGATAGGATACCACTTTTTGTACAACATATCACTTGCATTCACCGTATCGTACCAATGGCATTATTTGGTGACCACCGGATCCGGATATCTACATCATATTAATCACTTCAATACACAATAATATTGATTTAATTATCTGCAACAGGCGCCGCTCAGTTTGACCAGAGAGATAAATATTACAAGATACTTTGTGGTCATTCGATCTAAACACTAAATGAACATGGTAGTCCAGAACACATTAATTAATCGATCATCAAGACGAGACTCTGTATCAAATAGTAATTCTCCATCTAGTAGTAATACTAATGGGAAGTCATCAGTAGTTCCACTACGACGACCTCATGATGGATCATCTCCTAACAATTTCCGACACAATAATGATGGAGATGATGACCGTACAGTCTACACTGTCAAAAGTAATACAGGCATTCCAGTACAACAACAACACTCACCATTATCATCATCTCCAATACCAGATTCTATAATTATACAGTATATACTACCATGTTTTCGAATAAGAAGCAGAAAATCAGCAATCATTATACTTGTTATATCGGCATTATTTATTTCAATACAAATTATTGCATACAGATCTATAAGTTCAATACCTAATCACGAGGAGGGTTACTTCTTACCTGAACCTAGGAGATGGGAAGTTGGTAGAGAACGAAGAAGAATTCAAAGAGATGAACGAAGAGCAAATAGTAATCATACGCCAATTTCTGCAATAAAGTCTGTGAAATATACCGAATATGAAAAATCATTATTAACCTTTCTATTCAGTTTGAGAGCAACGGGTGTTAAATCAGCCGTGCTGCCATTGAAGGCACATGATCCACTTGGACAAGATATGAGTGTATATTCTACACTGGGTTGTTCCGTCTTTAATCAATTGAGAAACAATAATAACAACAAGAACAATAATACATTATCACATAAAGAACAGATGCAACAAATCTGGTCATCACATATACCAACTATACTCCAAGCTTCACGTCATGCAGATGATACAGATTATGCACATGAAGATTGGACAGCAACATTATTAAAATCAATATCTCCCTATAGTATATTAGATCATTTACCAAATGATAATTCAATGAATCAAATGAGTAAGAAAGATATCGAACGGATAATTGGTATACTTATACGAAGGTTATTAGGACTTTTTCAAAGTAGTGGATTGGCATATGCAAATATGCCACCGCCGTTACGAATAGCAGTGTTTGGTGGACCAACGTGGAAG
>Ga0075437_11710_pt1 | contig 10369 bp, 6 predicted proteins | sample MintriMetagenome_FD_74266 | JGI IMG/M metagenome (GOLD analysis project Ga0075437, IMG submission 74266) | Marine eukaryotic communities from Monterey Bay, USA to study complex ecological interactions - Minidiscus trioculatus and... | ecosystem: Environmental > Aquatic > Marine > Unclassified...
TACCAAGTAACATTCTTCCTCATCCTTTTTATTCTTTGCTATCAATTCAGCATATTCTTTTTCCAATATCTTCAATTTCGATTCCTCATTGGCAAGAGTATCTTCGACATTACCCTTTGTATTATTACCAATAGTTTTAACCACTTCCAATTCCAAATCAAATCGTAATTTGGCCAATGACTCTCCCAACGTTTCAACATTATTATTCACACTTGCCAACGCTCCTGCGGATGCCCCCTTTACTAAATTACCACCATTACCTGTACCACCACGACCTGTACCACGTGTACGTTTCTGTTTGGCAGTGCCACCACCACCGCCGCCGCTGCCATTTGTTGTTGTACTCTTTTTATTATTATTGTTTGATGATGTACGACTACGACTAACCCTCTTCTTCTTCTGCTGCTGCTGCTGCTGCTGCTGCTTCTTCTCCTTTACATCACTATACTCTTTATTAGAATCATGGTCATTATATATATTCATCATCACTATTACTACCACTACCACGATTATTTTTATTCTTCTGCTTGCCTTGAACCTTCTTCTTGTTGTTGTTTGAGGTAGTGGTTGTTTTTTTGGTGGTGGGTTTGTTGATTGATTTTGTTTCTTCACCACTTGATTCAAGTTCTTCCTTACATAATACATGTTTCGAATTACGGGTAATACGAGTAGACATATTGTCAGTTGTAAATTAGATATAATTGCGGCGGCAGAATGAAGAGAGTCAAACGAGATTACTTTATTTTGGTTACTTAGGTTTGAGATTTATCCAAAAATGAATGAAAATATTCCACTTGGATGAAAATGGTGATAAAATGAAGCGCGCGCATGGTATAGAGGGTAGAGTTATTTTATTGTAGTTTCTACTTGCCAATCGTATCGATATCCATTGCATATCTATTTGCATATCTATACCCATTATCTTATCATATTATATATATATATACGTCTGTATTTCATCTGGAGATGCAAATGACAACATCCGTGCCCCTGAGCACACAGGAGGCTTCCTTCTCATTGATATCCTCAACGGAGGTAAGCTCATCAATATGAATGCTCATGATGGGGAAGGTGGATTCTTGTATGAGACAGGAGTGGAAGGGAAGAACTTCATCTTCCAAGAGTTGGATATTACTGAAGATAAAGACAGATCACTTGATAGATTCCAAGTGTATATGCCTATCACTAATGTCACACTTCAACTTCATCAAGTTGCCCTTGCTACAGGCCATCATTATGGTATCGATACTAGTATCAGTCAACTCTTTAAGCGTGGTAGATGTCTACATGGTGTCATCAAGAAAGGCGAGACGCTTTCATGTGAGCCAGTATGTCCTGCTGCACGTTCTCTCATTGCAAAAGGAGAAGCAAAGGACCCATCAAAGAGATGTGATGGTGATCATACATTTGGACGAGACTCAAGGTACCTCCAAGGCATGTCTGGTGTTCAGGGTGTTGCGCATCGAGAGAATAGAATTCGTGGAGCTGTCGAAGACAAGTATGGCTTTTGGTTGAACCCACTTGTGATTGGAAAGTACTCGGGAGGTAATTCAATGCCAAAAGATTACTATGACCGTCGTCTTGACTAGAAGACAAAACTTGAGCGAAGTTGTAATAAACAAGTATAGTATTTACATTATGTACAGATATTCTACGTCTACTTAATCCCATAGAATACCTGATAGCAGTAGCTCTTCTGCCCAGTAGAGGCCGCGGTTATTTTGTGTAGTAGTGCGACCAACGGTTGCACCGTTTGTAGTAGATTTCATTGTGGGTTTGTTTATCAGTATATCTGGTTAGTTGCTTGGCATAAGGCAACTCTATTCGCCACAACAAGAGTAATTATCGATATCAAGAGTTGCAATAGTAGGCCTTAGGCGGTTTATGCAATAGGTTATTTTTTATGTACCTTCGTGACCGTTACTTTTTTTGTGACCATAACAAAATTACAAAATCACTGCGCGGCGGCAAACATACTCTAGATGTACAACTCAAATCGCGGCGGCAACTCCTAACATAACAATACACCAACGGCCTCTAAAGATAGTAACAAAGACCGCGGCGGCAAACATACTAGGTAGATACAACTCAAATCGCGGCGCCCACAAAATAAGTCAAACACCAACGGCATCTAAATTAAGATAAAGAGAAGATTAGAGATACGATAACAATGGATATCGATAATAACGAAGACGACGGCAATGCTAACGATAATCTTAACATGACAATTTGTGATGATGATATAATGAGTGATATAAATAGTGTTTTGTCTGGTCAGCATGAAGATGGGGAACAGGAGTTTGATAATGATAATAATAATTTAGAAGGTGTATTTGGAAAGAATTTGGGTTCTATATTTGATGATAATGTTAACAACAGCAAGCCATCATCGATAAATAATCAAAAGCAACGGCCGAATAATATTGCGAAGTCTACGGTTGCTAATAATAATAACAATAATCCAAGCCGTCCACCATTGGCACCTGGAAGGTCTGTTTCATCTTCCATTAGCAATAATTCGGCTGCTTCTTCCTCCAACAAGTCATTAACTAGCAACAAGTCACAACAAAACACTAACAACAATAATTCGGGAGATGATAAACGTCTATCAGTATTCCTACGTGTACGTCCACCGGTATGTTCCAATGGTAAAAAGGGTAATGAAGGTTCCATTAATACTATTGAGATTATTGGTAACAAAGAAGTAAATGAAGGTGAACAACAGCAGCAACAACCAACCACAATTCGTACATATCCACCACTAAACAGTAATGCTGCCAAAGTTGTGCGTGGAAATAAAACCAATAATAACAGCACTCGACCAACATCGTCACATTCCAGTTCACGATCATTAAATGATGATGGAAGTGTCAATTCCGACAACGGATTTGCAGATCCAAATGCCGAAATTAAAGGAGTGAAAGAATACGCGTACAGTGGTGTATTCGGTCCGAATTCGACACAAAGTGAAGTGTATGATAATGTCGCGGCACCATTGGTTGATGGATTATTTCCACAAATGAATAGCAATAATGGAGAAGGAGTAGGATTGGGAGAAAGTGCCTTATTATTTACATTAGGTGTAACAAATGCAGGTAAGACACATACTGTCATGGGTACTGGCTTTGAAACTAAGAAGAATAAGAGTAACATGATGTTGAATATTGGTGGTGATAGTAAGAAGAATCAAGTTGATACTTCTGTTCCTAATAAGAATTGGGGTATTATTCCAAGAGCGTTAGATCATATGTTAACACGTGTGAATAGTTTAAATGAGAGTGGTGGACAGAAACTGCAGATGTACATGAGGTGAGAAATAGTGTGACCCTCTCTCTTGCTCTTTCTATCGACCCTTGTCTACTTGACTGTTTGACTCACAATTATCCCCCTTTTTTATAATTGATAGCTATCTTGAGATTTACAATGAACAGATTTATGATTTGTTGCCGGATAAAACCGATGTCCCTCGGCGTCCATGTGATGGTCCGCCAACACTCAAATTGCGTGAAAGTCGTCGAGGACGTATCTTCGTTCGTGGCCTTGCTCGGAATGCCGTGAATAATGTACAACAGGGATTGGAGTTGGCCCAAATGGCAAAGAATAATCGTCACACTGCATCGAATAATATTAATGCCGAATCAAGTCGATCACATTCGATTTGTCAGTTGGAGATTACACACTCTCCTATTGTAAGTGGTGGCGGTGGAAGCAAGGCAGACGGCACGGATTCCGAGTATGAGACTGATGATGACTCAAGTGTATGTTCCAAGTCTAGTGCTGGTAGTCAAAGGCAACAACGCAAGTCTACAATTATTTGGATAGTTGACCTTGCGGGAAGTGAGAGAAGTAAACGTACTCGTTCCCATTCTCGTCATCAAAAGGAGGCTGCACTTATTAATGCATCTCTTATGAATTTGATGCGTTGTCTTCGTGAGATGCTTAATCATCAACCCAAGAAACGAGGAGCTGCATCCAAGGGTGGAGTTGTACCCTTCAGAGAATCGAAGTTGACACATATGTTCATGAATCATCTAACTGGTCCTGCCGCATCGAGGACTAGTATGATTGTTAACGTTAACCCCGCCGCGGATGACTATGATGAAACTCAACACGTCCTTGGCTATGCTGCCACGGCTCGTAGTGTCACGATTAGTGCCGTAGACTACAATCGTAAACGTCGTTTGTTTGCCAAGGAGAGTAAGGTGAAGGTCAAGTCTCCTAAGAAGGCACTTGCCAAGATTGTCAAGAAGATGTCACCCAAAAAGCGAAAGGGAGGAACGACAAACGACGAGTCTTCATCGAATCCACAAGCCAAACGCATTCGAAGTAATAGCCACAGTTCCACTACCACTGCTCTTGGTAAGAAGTTTGCTCGTACTGCCACTGGTGGAGCTGGTGCACGGAAGCCTCCGCCGTCCTCTCAAACAGCCACAGCTGGGAATAATGAACTGGAACAACTTCGTGAAGAGAACTTTGATCTCAAGGTCACTGTCGATGATCTTCGTCAACAGCTTGAGGACTGTGAGAATGAGGTACGAGAAGAGGTTGTGGCTACAATGTCAGAACAACTACAGGATACTAAAGAATGGTATGAGTCTCGTATCGCACAGTTGAATGAGAAAGTGAATACTCAAGCTTCGTCAAATGCAGTATCACAGCTGAGTGTTCAGAATGATAATGCTGATCTTCAAGAGAGGATTTCCGAATGTGAAGAGGAAATGAAACGTATGAGAGAGGATCATACCTCGGAGGTGGAAGATTTGAATTCCAAGCATCTTCAACTTGCCAATGAGCATTATACCGCGATTGATAATCTGACATCTGAGCACAAGAAGGAGCTCCGTGATGAACAAATGAAGAGTAAACAGCTTGAAAATGAACTTGGTTCAACCCGTCACTTTTTGAGTGAGCTTCAAGTTGGTCATGATAGTTTGTTGGCCAAGTACAATGCTCTGTTGGCTACTACTCAAAATGTGGCGGAGTCTGCAGCAACTCACGAAACTCAGAAGGAGAACCCCGCCGCTGCTGGCATGCATCAGCCAGAGTCACCTTCCTTTAAGAGACTACCTCGTGATAGAGTGAGTGATGTCGCGAGTACTACCGCAGTTGTGGACATTGCATCCCCCAGTAAAGGGAAGAGCAAGATGGGAAAGTGGTTTCGATCACCAGGTGCCAAAGTGGGCGGAAAGGCAAAATCCCCTATTGGAAAATCTCCTATTCGATCTCCTCTAGGAAAGGTTAATATGAAGTGAGTGTACCTAAACACCGACTTTGGGAGAGTATTGAATTGGACTTGATGCATTTTCCTTCTGGAGAAATTCTGGCTCCTGATTGGTCATCTATTCTGTCAGAGATATAAGAATACCCCAGTAAACTTAGACTATTTTATGTTTGCGTTACATGACATCTTTTAGATTACAACACCTTTTCTATACGACATACACTATCTATTTTATGTACACCCCCTTCGTACATTAACAGAACATAATCAACTGATATTCGAAATTGCTCGCAATCCAATCACGAGCAAACACTTGACTCTAATACCTCCCAAGAGATTTAGTTGTCTAAGCACTATGGCAATACGGATGAATCCAATCCCCGTTCAAGTTCGTGTACAAACCCTCTAAACTCTTCCGAGTGTGCCAACTTGGTAATGTATGACATCATTTCCTCCTGTCGTTGACATTGCTGAATCTCTTCCACTTTGGTTGGTTTATCTTCCACACTATCATACTGTGAACGTTTGGTTGGTAAAAGTTTCTGTGTAGCAATATCATTATCACCAAATGCTAAACTTCTATTACGTTTATTACCAATCATTTCATCGATATGTAATTCCCGTTTGTTCATGCCATTTACATACCGTCCATCGCCATTAGCAGAGGACGAAGAAGAGGCATCCTCTCCAATGTTGTTTGGCTTTGCTGGGGTGAGTAAATCACGATTGAGTAATACCAACTCATCACAAAACTCTTTACATTCAGTTACAGACTTGAAATAAAACATAATTGCACCATATCCTCTTCGTACACTAACTAATAATGAATTACGACGGCGTACGATTAATGGATTATTATTCCATCCTCCACCATCTTCGTAATTTGTATTGAGACGTTTATCCTCATCCTGTTTGAGAGGGATGCGGATTCTCATTTGTTTAACTTCAATTGATCCTTCGGTAGGTTCTACCCTTAGTAAATACTCATCCTTGTTGGATATATTCTTCTTATTGTTGGACGTTGTTGTTGATTGAAGATCTTCATCTGTGTATACCTCCCAACCACGATGAGATTGTAAACGATATACTAAACATGGCCACCCATTTTCATGTTTATTATTGGATGAAGATAAACCACTGTTGTTGTTACTACTGCGCTTGGACATTATTACTCGATATATCGAATAATACTTATGTTGTAATATTAATTTGTAGTTGGGAAAAAGGGAGTGATATACTTAATTATATATTATATCAATCAAAGTCGAAATCAAACGCGGTCTTCCAGTACTACTGCTATTGAGAGTTGCTACCGAAGAAGATGATGCTTATACCTTGTGCGTCTCTTTAGCAAACAATCAATACTAATCAACCCACACACCAAATCTCTTCTTCACAAACAAAATAGTAAGTCTTCGTTTTGTCGCTAAATTTAGTAGTTTATTCAATTCGCTTTTGCAGTGTTGGAGTTGGAGTAGTTGAGTAGTAGCAAGCTGTTATTAATTGTTGAGAAGGAGATATCTTAATAGTGCGTTTGTTATATATTCCGTTGTCTTGCTAAGTAGATGTGGTATTAGTGTATCGTCGATATCATACAACCAATCATAAAATCTTCCGACACATGATGATCAAAAATTAATACAATAATAGTATGGATGCATTTAAATCAGCCTTCAGCTCTATTAAACCCCCTACAAATCTATGGAGTGGCGGTGGACAACAGTCTTCTAATACTACTGATAAAGTTCCAGATAATGTTATAGTTGCAAATAATCAACAGAGTACACAACCACAGACTCAACAACCAAATCAAGAGAGAGCAATCCACCGTATTAATCTATCATCTATTAGACATAACTATAATGAAGTCCAGACATCAGCAGCGCAACAACAATGTCAGGTTATTGTAGTTGTAAAAGCAGATGGATACGGGCACGGATCATTGTTGACAGCATGTCATTTAGTAGAAAGATGCTCAGCTGGTGCTTTCGCAGTGGCCACATTAGAAGAGGGAGTTGCATTGAGGCGAGCATTTGAAGAAAAGTTATCTTCCGATTTAGGAAGTAGGGTACGGATATTAGTTCTGGGGTCTCCTGTCGGATATCCAAAGTGCTTTGATACATATCTACACAACAATATAGAATTAATGGTATCAGGACCAGAAGTTGCTAGCTCATTGGTTCAGTGGATGAAGAATCATGATGGAAGGAGAAGAGCAGAAGCCGAAACTGTTGGAGAGAAATTGAAGGAGGATATATTGAAACAGAATGAAGTGGGAAATCCAATGCGTCACGGTGTTGTTCGACAAGTCTCTATGAATAGAGACAAGGCAAATGAGGAACTGCTGAAAGAGAAAGAAGGATCTGCGGGACCGAAGGATGCTTCTAAGTCTGCTCCGGAAGAAACAATAAGCAACAAATCTGCAGCTCCTCCTCCACCAAAATTACAAACTAAGCATGCAGCTGCAACCTTAACCAATATGACAGGTGATGATCTAGCGAGGGAAGTAAGGCAGATCTTAGTTGGACAAAAACAGGCCACGGCCAAAACATCAATGCCAGCAATACAAGAGCCATCAGCTGAGGATAGTAGCACCATTGGTAGTAGTTCAAGAACCACATCTAAGAATCCGTCTAGAGTAGGAAGTCCGGTACCCGAAAAGAAAGACGAGACGATAACAAACAAAGCAGCAGCAACTCCCTTTATTGGCATTGCAGACGCTGCTAAAGCATCTCAACAAAAAGAGATGAGAGCATCTAAACTTGGAGATGAGATTAGTAGCAAAGCAGAAACACCGGTCCTTAAGAAGAAGCTTAGGTGGCATGCCCTTGTGGATAGTGGAATGGGTCGGCTGGGATTCAAAATCGATGAGCATCCAAAGCCAGCACCACAGGCTAGTTTAGATGTTGTGGGTACACCCCAAGCTGAAGATGGAATAAGTGACGGCTCGATTGGCTCTTCAAGTGAAGTTAGTGCAATTAGGGATACCGTTTCAATCATCAAAGAGTTATATGATGCAGAAGTTCATGACGGTGCTCCGATTGAGTTTTATGGAATGAATACCCACATGGCTGAAGCCAATTCCACATCAACATACACTAATGATCAAATGGAGCGATTTAGGTCACTACTACATCGAGTCAGATCGGCAGGCATTGTCGTGCCAAGTATTTCTACAGACAACTCGTCCGCTTTGCTCACAACAACGCTTAAACATTTTCACTCGATTGGATTGGGTTTGGAAACTCGTGGATATGTTCGCTGTGGAGGAGCTATCTATGGACAACGACCATCCTTTCCACAGCTACGAGCGGTCTCAACTCTGACGGCTACTGTCAAGCATGTTGCTGTAATAAAGCAAGGAGAGTCAGTAGGATACGATCGAGCCTATGTTGCACCATTAGATGTTAGAATAGCTACCTTAACTCTCGGGTTTGCCGATGGATATCCTCGAGAATTAGGTGGTGGCGTCGGCAGAGTTAGTATCCGAGGCTCTGTCTATCCAGTAGCTGGTAATGTATGCATGGACATGCTAATGGTGGATCTAGGCCCCGCTGATATTGAAGGAGAAGGATCGAGTGTCATGGTAGGTGATACTGCAGTACTGTGGGGTCCTGAAGAGACAGATGGAGACGAAAGTAGTCCTGGTTTGATACCACTTTCTGAGCTTGCTGGTACTTTAAAGACAACTCAATCAGCATTGACATGTGGCCTCTCAAGCCGTGTTAAGAGAGTATACATATAAACTAATGTGATTGTGATAGCTTCTGGAATTCGCCACTACACTAAAGACAACGCAATCAGTATTAACATGTGGACTTTCACTCCGTGTTTAGAGAGTATATTTATAAACTAATGTAATGGTGTACATTCCTGTATTATCTTCTCTTCAGTCGAGGAGCCCAGTCGAGGAGGTGATTGTGGAGGTGCACCGTCTGGCCTTCGTTTGGGAATAAAAGGTTGCAACATCTCTCATCTTACCACCCACCAATCTCATTGCAATACGCACGCCCAGTACCGACTTAAAAAGCCGCCGTCTACTCTTCAGTAGCATTAAGTACAGCCTGTTATACCCTCTCTAGTCAATGTTGAACAATATTTATTCTCTTACAACAAGAAAAAATAATAACACACATATAATAAACTTTTAATAAGTGGTACACAAAATAGTAATGGCCACAACAAATACAGCAACAGTGGTGGGAGTAGTATCCCCACCCCAACATCCATCCTCTACACTTGTTAATATATCCGATGATGCTAATGCACGGTTAATCAGTATCTTAGCCCCGGGGACAAGTAACCCAGCCAAATTTGAAAAGTCATGCACAGACGCCATATCAAATGGCAATCCAGCCAAGTTATTATCATACATAATTTCACACGGTGCAGTTACTGGATTATTAAAAGATGATACATACACTACTAATGAAGTTGTTAATGTTATTAATTTATTAACAGTATATTTGGATAGAGTTGATGATGTTAGTGTTGCCTCGGAGTTATGTGGGGCACTTGCCGATGCCGTCGGTAAGGTTAGTTCAGATGATTCAAATATTAAGGAGAAACAATCGGCCATGGTCGGAGCTTTATTCAACCTTCGTAGTAATGCCAATGAAAAGGTTATGTTACTGAGTAAAGTTATTGAATTGGGGGATATATCCACACTTGTACCAGGCGAGCCGAGGGGTACCTTGGCTTTAGCCGATATGATTGATCCAACAAATCTTACAGCATCATTGAAACTTTGGGGTGACGTTGATAATGTGAATGTACGCACATTATACAGTGCATTATCCAAGGGTATGGATCGGGTATTGGAAAAGTTGGCCAAGGATGAACAGGAGGATAAGACAACAGTTATTAAGATTAAGGTCGTGAGGGAATGGAAACAGAGTTATATGTTGGCACTCTTGGATACGTATAAGGATGCATCTCAACTTGATGACGGGGCCACGTCCACTGCTCGTGAGGCAGCCATTTATGCCATACGCGATCCTATCAATCTCTTTGCTACTCAGCGTCGTATCTTATCCGTCCCGGCCATAACCTCACTGTCCAAGTCACATGCACCCTTGTATGATTTATTGAAGATATTCATGGAGGGTAAGTTACAGGATTATCGTGATTTTACATCCATGCCCGATA